>Ga0066376_10001413_pt1 | contig 23381 bp, 23 predicted proteins | sample Knorr_S15_td_Bot_FD_77009 | JGI IMG/M metagenome (GOLD analysis project Ga0066376, IMG submission 77009) | Marine microbial communities from Southern Atlantic Ocean transect - Knorr_S15_td_Bottom_ad_5009_LV_A | ecosystem: Environmental > Aquatic > Marine > Oceanic | place: Southern Atlantic...
ATGGCCGACCGGACGATCCATCTGTTCGACGGCCAGGTCGTCTCTGAGGACGATGCGAGGAAGGCCCAGGAGTTGGATCACGCCGGTTTCGATATGAACAAGTAGTAGTCGGTCGACGGATCACATCTGGGGGTTTTGGGGGCGTGAAATCGGCACAGGACGTCGTTGGGCTCCGCGCCGGGACCTGCGGCGTACAACAAGTACGCCTCGGTCCCGGTGCTCGCCCGCCTACTCCTGCACTCGATTTGACGCCCCCTTTTGGGTTGCGGAAGGGTTCTTGTGGCTGCGTGGCCTTCGGTCCTCGCTTCGCATCGGCATTGGTCAGGGTTCGACGAAGGGGTAGGTAATGGACCAGGTCTGGAGAGACGTCCGCTACGCGCTCCGCACATTGGTGCGGTCTCCCACCTTCACATTGGTGGCGGTAGGGACTTTGGCGCTGGGAATTGGGGCGAACACGGCCGTATTCAGTGTGGTGGATGGGGTGCTTCTTCGGGATCTTCCTTACGACGATCCGGACGAGCTGGTCACGGTTTGGTCGGACCTGACGAGGCGGGCCGGGCCGGAGCGGGAGTGGCTCACGTACCCTGAGCTCGAGGACTACCGTGCGGAACCGGGGCTCTTCGCAGGAATGGGTGCGTGGAGGGACTTTGCTCCCACACTGATGGGACTCGGCGAGCCGATAGTGCTTAGGGGCGCGACCGTCACGGAGGGGATGTTCAAGACTGTTCTCGGCGTGCAGCCGTCGCTCGGGCGGGGGTTCTTACCCGAGGAAGACGTTCCGGGCGGGGAGCGGGTGGTTCTGCTCAGCAACGCGCTCTGGCAGCAGCGCTTCGGCGGCGCGGTGGGGGCATTGGGGCGGTCGATGACGCTCGACGAGCTCCCGTACACGGTCATCGGGGTCATGCCCGAGGGCTTCGAGGCTCCGTTCGTTCCGCGGGTTGAGGTATGGATCCCGATGCAGTTCGACGTGTCCCAGTGCGGCCGTGGGTGCTTCAGCGTGCGGACCGTCGCCCGTATGGCCGACGGGGTGACCGTTTCCGTCGCGCGCACCAGGGGTGCCGCACTGGCGAGCCGTCTGGAGGAGACGTTTCCGGACAGCAATGCACTCATGGGTGTCGCGATCTTCGGGCTTCAGGAGGATCTGGTTCGACCGGCCGAGCAAGCGCTGTGGGTGTTGCTCGGTGCGGTGGGCTTCGTGCTGCTCATGGCGTGTACGAACGTGGCCAACCTTCTCTTGGCACGCGGAGCGTCACGCGAGGGTGAGTTTGCATTGAGGGTCGCTCTGGGTGCGGGGCGGGCGCCGATCTTCCGGCAGCTTCTTACGGAAAGCGTGATCCTGGCCCTCCTGGGGGGGGCTTCGGTTGGGCCGTCGCTGCGTGGGGCACGGACGGGCTCTTGGCCCTGGCTCCCGACGTCGGCCTCCCTGGCATGGAGGAGATCGGACTGGATGGCAGGATCCTGCTGTTCACGGGATTGGTCACGCTCGGCACCGGGATCCTCTTCGGCTTCTTTCCTGCGATGCGCATCAGTAGCTCGGATGTCTATTCAGGGGTGCGAAATGGGACGGGTGGAAGGAAGCTCGGCGGCCGCGTGCGTAACGGGCTGGTCGTTAGCCAGGTTGCGATGGCGCTGGTCCTGCTTGTCGGCGCCGGCCTCCTCATTCGCAGCTTCCAGCGTCTGAATGCCGCGGATCTGGGCTTCGATCCCGAGGGGGTTCTCACGGTCAGCCTCGCTCTTCCGGGCACACGCTTCACCGATGGTGCGGAGCGCATCACGTACTACCACACGCTTCTCGAGCGACTGGAAGGTATCCCTGGCGTCGTCGCTGCAGGTGCCACGAACTCGCTTCCTCTCGCAGCCAACGACGGGGATGTGGACTTCGTCATCGAGGGTGAGGCGCCCCCGGAGGCACCTGATGCGAACGTGGCTTGGATTCGGCGCGTGACCCGCGGCTACTTCACCACGATGGGCATTCGGCTGATCGACGGCCGGGACTTTGAACTGCGTGACGACGCCGCGGCGGACCGCGTCGTCATTGTGAATGAGACGCTTGCGAGGCGCTACTACGACTACCCGAGGCGGAACCCGGTCGGCACGCGCGTCGCCATCGGGACAGGCGACGATCCCACGTGGAGGACGATCGCCGGGATCGCCCGAGACACGCGTCATTTCAACATCCGAGACGGCACGCGACCAGCGATGTGCTTCCCGTATCAGCAGGTGCCGTCGATGGCCATGACGATGGTGCTGCGGACAGACGGTGACCCGCTCGATTTGGCAGCCGACGCACGCGCAGCGGTGTCCGCGATCGACCCGGCGCTGGCCGCGTCCTCGGTAGCGCCGCTCACGGACTTCGTGGAAACCACTCTAGCGACGGATCGATTCGTAACGAGCCTGCTTGGCGCCTTCGCACTGTTGGCATTGGTGCTGGCCGCGGTAGGACTCTACGGCGTGGTCTCGTACGGGGTCAGTCTCAGAATGCGTGAGATGGGCATCAGGTTGGCCCTCGGTGCGGGCGGTGCAGACGTCCGGCGTCTGGTCGTAGGAGTGGGGCTCGGTCTTACGGTTGCTGGGGCAACTCTCGGTATCGCGGGCGCCCTGGCACTGACGCGTTTCTTAGAGGCATTGCTCTACGACATTCCGGTCACCGACCCGGTCACGTTCGTCGTCATGGCTGCGGTCCTGACCGGCGTCGCCTTGCTGGCGAGCTGGGTGCCGGCTCGCAGGGCCGGTAACGTGGATCCGGTCATGATACTCCGAGAGGAATAGGACATCGGACCTGTCGCCCTGCAGGCGACGAAACAGGTCTTGCTGCATGGCCGTAGGGGGAGCCGGCCCGGCAGTTTCGTAGTAGGTTGGGGCGAGCATGGGATAAACGGATTGGGTGGATGATCAAGCTTCGAAACCTTGAGAAGTCGTTTAAGACCGGCGCGGGAGAGACCTTCGTCCTCCGGCGGATCGAGTCCGACATCAAGAAGGGCGAGTTCGTCACGATCATGGGCCCGTCAGGGGCCGGGAAGTCGACCTTGCTGTCCATCCTAGGGATGTTGGATGGAGACTGGCGCGGGGAGTACTACCTGTTCGGTGAACCCGTACACGCCATGAAACCGCGGGCCCGCATCGAGCTCAACAAGAAGTACATCGGGTTCGTGTTTCAGCAGTATCATCTCCTCGACGACCTCACGGTCTACGAGAACCTCGAGATCCCACTCTCGTATCGGAACGTGAAGCGCAAAGAGCGACAGGCGATCGTGGCGGATGCCCTCGACCGCTTCCAGATCGTGGGCAAGAAGGACCTCTATCCGAGTCAGCTTTCCGGCGGTCAGCAACAACTGGTCGCGGTCGCGCGGGCGATTATCGCTGAGCCTGCCACGATCCTGGCGGATGAGCCGACCGGCAGCCTGCACTCGAGCCAAGGCCGGATGATCATGGAGCTGCTCAAGCAGCTCAACAGCGAAGGCACGACGATCATCCAGGTGACGCACAACGAGGAGTACGCCGAGTACGGGGACAGGATCATTCAGCTCAGGGACGGCTGGATCGTCGACGAGTAGCGGGTAGGCCGGCCCCACATCGGGCCGCTAACTTTGAAGTATGGCCCGAATCCTCGTAGCTGACGACCAACCCGACGTCCTCGAGGCACTCCGCATACTTCTCAAGGCGGAAGGCTTTGAGACTTCCACCGCGGCTTCGCCCGCGGAGGTCCGCGCGGCAGTCGATGTCGAAGACTTCGACCTTGCGATCATCGATCTCAACTACACGAGGGACACGACCTCCGGCCGAGAGGGTCTCGATCTCCTCACCATTCTTCGCGATGCAGACGAGATGTTGCCCATCGTCGTCATGACCGCGTGGGGAAGCATCGGGAGCGCGGTCGAGGCCATGCAGCGAGGAGCTCGGGACTACATCGAGAAGCCGTGGGACAACGAGAGCCTGTTGACCATGGTTCGGACACAGGTCCAGCTCGGCCGGGCACTCCGCAAGAGCGGCGATGACGAGGCGACCTCGGAACTCGCCAACGCCGAGGGGGCCCCGCAGCTCTTCGCGGAGTCGGCGGCTATGGCTCCCGTGCTCGAACTGATCGAGAGGATCGGGCCGTCGGAGGCAAACGTCCTCATCGTGGGCGAGCACGGAACCGGGAAAGAGGTGATCGCGCGTTGGCTGCACGCGGTCTCCTCGCGTTCAAAGAAGCCTCTCATCGCCGTGAACGCGGGTGGCTTCAGCGAAGGTGTATTCGAAAGCGAGCTGTTCGGACATGTGGAGGGCGCCTTCACGGATGCCAAGGCCGATCGGGTAGGCTACTTCGAGCTCGCCGACGGCGGGACGATCTTTCTGGACGAGATCGCGAACGTTCCCCTGCAGCAGCAAGGGAAGCTGCTCCGTGTTCTCGAATCAGGAGAAGTGCAGCGTCTGGGATCCTCAGACGCTCGCAACGTGGACGTACGCCTGCTTTCCGCTACGAATGCCAATCTAGGTGAGGCCGTTTCTAGCGGGGCGTTCAGGGAAGATCTTCTCTATCGCCTGAACACCGTGGAGATTCGACTTCCGCCGCTGCGTGAGCGGCGAGAAGACATACCGCCGCTGGCCCACCACTTCCTGGCGGAGCAGGCAAAGCGGTACGACAGGCCGCTGGAAGCTTTTTCCCCCGCATCGATGAACGCGTTGCTGAGCCATCCATGGCCCGGGAACGTGCGTGAGCTACAGCACTCGGTCGAGCGCTCGGTTCTCATGGCGCGCGGCTCCAGAATCGAGGTCGCGGACCTGGGACTGAGGCGCCGCGCGGATGGGTCCACCCTGATGGACGAGCTCACGCTTGACGAGGCGGAGCGGATCCTGATCGAGAAGGCGCTGGGGCGATATCAGGGGAACGTCAGCAAGGCAGCCGATGCTCTCGGACTGAGCCGCAGCGCCCTCTATCGACGCCTCCAGCACTTCGAGGATGAGGAGTGATCGGGGCACACGCCTCGAAAGTTCGTAGAAGCCGATGAGGGGCTGGTGGCGACGTCTGGGGCACGACCGGAAGGTGCTGGTACTGGCCATTCTTGGTGGACTCCCCGGGGTCGCGACGGCGCTGGGCTTCCTCTGGTTCGGGTCGTTCGCCCCACGGGTGCGATGGACCGCATCCGTCGGACTGGTGGGAGCCTGGCTTGGCCTCACCCTGGCGCTACGCGAACAGGTCGTGCGGCCACTCGGCACTCTGGCGAACATGCTCGCGGCATTGCGGGAGGGAGACTTCTCGATCCGTGCCCGCGTCACCGGCGGGAACGACGCCTTGTCACTCGCCTACCTCGAGGTCAATGCGCTCGAGGCGGTCCTGCGAGACCAGCGGCTCGGGGCGGTCGAAGCGACAGAGACGCTCAGAAAGGTGCTGGAGGAGATCGAGGTCGCGATCTTTGCTTTCGACCCCGAGCAAACACTGCGCATCGTGAATCGCACGGGGGAGCGGCTCTTGGGGCAGCCCGCCAGCCGACTCCTCGGAAAGACGGCGAACGAACTGAGGCTGAACGACGCTCTGGGCGGAGTCGCTCCGCGCACGATGGAAGTGTCATTTCCCGGCGGAACCGGGCGATGGGAGCTTCGCAGAAGCGTGGTGCGGCAGGAGGGCTATCCGCTGCAGCTCCTCGCCCTTTCGGACCTTAGTCGTGCGCTGCGGGAAGAAGAGCGACAGGCCTGGAAGCGCATCATCCGAGTGCTCTCGCACGAGATCAACAACTCCCTCACGCCGATCAAGTCGATCTCAGGTAGCCTGAAGGGCATGTTGGCCGGAAGCGGGCTGCCCGCGGACATCGGCGATGACGTCGAGCGGGGCCTAGAAGTCATCTCCTCACGGGCGGAGGCGCTCGGTCGCTTCATGGCGTCCTACGCGAAGCTGGCCCGACTCCCGCAGCCGGAGCTCGCGCCCGTGGAAATCGGTAGCCTGGTCCGCGAGGTGGCCGACCTCGCGACCCAGATCGAGGTCGAGGTCATTGGAGGCGAGGACATCTCCTTCCACGCCGATCCGGACCAACTGGGTCAGGCGCTCATCAACGTGCTAAAGAATGCCGTCGAAGCCACGGTCGAGGCCGGTGGCGAGCGTGTCACCATCCGCTGGGCGGCGGAGAACGGACAGCTGCACATCATCGTGGAAGACGAAGGCCCCGGGCTGGGGGACACCGGGAATCTCTTCGTGCCGTTCTTCACGACGAAGCCTGGAGGGTCGGGCATCGGACTCGTGCTTTCGAGACAAATCATCGAGGGGCACGGCGGTAGTATGGAGCTGGAGAGCAGGGGAGACGGTAAAGGCGCGCGAGCACTCCTTATCGTCCCCATGGATCTAGGGGCCGAGCACGCGCATTAGTGCTCGGAGGGCTCCACCGTGACCACGTGGTCTATCTCGAGCCAGTCGCCGCCGGCGATGTCTGCCCGGATCGTGAGGGTCCACGCTCCACTGGCTTCGAACTCGAAGCGCGGGACGATGTACTGGCCAGCCCCGCGAGCCACTACCGCGGCCTGGAACGGTTCGCCGCGCTCGTCCATTCGTATTCCGGTGACCGACACCGAGACTCCGTTCACCGGGGTCCATTTCAGGTCCGTGACATCGATGCGGAGTTGTGCACCGCCGACGATTGGAGGGTCAGGCTCCACAATCAGGCGCATCTCGAGGTCCGCGGGTCCTCGAGTGACGGGGCCACCGCAACCGGAAAGAATCGCAATGAGCACGGCTGCCCCCGCGAGCTGTCGTGTGACCCTTGCCCGGCCCCTATTCACACCGAGACCAGTGGCTCGAACCCCGTCAGACGGCGCCTGTAGCGCTTTAAACATGTGTTTCCCATCGTGGCGTGCTCAGTCGTCCATCATTACCTTTTAAGGCTATCATCCGAGCTTGCAGAGTGGGTTGGGCAGTTCGTTTTTGCGGACCGCCGACCCGTTGTTTCGGTGGTCCCGTGACCTGGGAATGACTCCGTTGCAGCAACGGCCAATCAAGATCCCACTGGTCGAGTCCGATCGCGAGCACGTAGACAGACTTCGCGAGCGGTTCTCGTCGGTCCGTCAGGACGATTTCGTGCTGGAGTGGGCCAGCGAGTTGAGTGGTGCGCTCGCTATCCTCACTCAGGGTGGAATCGATACGATCCTATTGGACCTCGACCTAGCGGATAGTAGCGGAATGGCGACGTTCGAGCGCACCTACGCGTTCGCTCCTGACGTGCCGATCATCGTGATCACCGACGAGGCCGACGACGAGGTCGCGATCGCTACGGTGCAGGGTGGTGCTCAGGACTATATGGTCAAAGCCGAGCTCGAGTCTCCGGTGCTGGCCCGTTCCGTTCGTCATGCCAGACCACGCTGGTGGAGGTGGAGCGTGTTCTCGGGGGGGTGTACGACGAGGACGCGGCCGAAGCGGAGCAGGGCCCGCCGCGAATTCTGCTGGTCGACGACGATGAGGACGCTCGTCTGCTCATGCGCACGCTCCTCGAGCGCGACGGCTACGAGGTGAAGGATGCGGAGGACGGGCTCAAGGCGCTCGACATTCTCAAGGACGATCAGGACTACAAGCTCGTCATTCTCGATCTGGCGATGCCCGGTATGGACGGCCGCCAGGTCCTCGATCATGTGCGGGGCTCCATCGACACCGCCGCGCTCCCTGTTCTCATCCGGACCGGCACGGGAAGCGACCAGATCGAGGCGGAACTCCTCGAGGCCGGCGCGGACGACTACGTCGAGAAATCCGTCGATGCCGACCGCTTCATGGCGAGGGTCCACGCCGTGCTCCGGCGGGCGATGTAGCACCACCGCTGCCGATCCCTCGGAGATCGGTAACGGCACCAGAGCCCTACACGGAGATTCTTACCGCATGCGACGTCATTGGACGCTACTCGCGCTCGCCGCATTCACGCTTCTGACACCCCGAGGGGGCGTAGCACAGGACGTGGCCCCGCGCGCATCGTCCATCACTTTCGGCGGTCGCCTTCACGCGCAGTACGCCGCTTCTTCCGCAGATGCTGCCGCGAACGACTTCTTTCTCCGCAGGGTTCGCTTCCTCGCCGACATCGAGATCAACGACCTCGTGAGCGCTCGCGTGCAGCCGGACTTCGCGGGCGGCAAGGTCGCGCTCCAGGACGTGTATGTGCGCCTCGCCTTCTCGAGCGACTTCCGAGTCACGGTGGGGCAGTTCAAGCGCGCGTTCGACATTTTCGAGCAGTCGAGCTCGACGGATCTGTCCATCGTCGAGCGTGATGGCCGCATCGAGGGCATCGCGACGTGCACCGGTGTGGGCGGAATCTGCTCTTACTCGCGGCTTACGCAGAAGCTCAAGTACGCGGAGCGAGATCAGGGCGTGAGGGTGGACGGCGCGTCGGGTAGGGTCAGCTACCAGCTCACGATGACGAATGGGACCGGGATCAACGTGACGGACGAAAACGATACCAAGTCGTACGCCGGTCGCGTATCGATTTCGGTGACGGATGATGTCCGCATCTCAGGGCAGGCCAATCTGCACGACTACGTCTCGCCGGTCACTCAGGAAGCGAGGGCCCTGGCGTGGGGCGCAGACCTGGAGGTGGGCAGCTGGCGGGACGGCGCCCACCTCCAGGCCTCCTTCGTCAGCGGTGACAACTGGCGAGCGCTGAACGCCTCGTTCGATGAGGCAACCTTCAAGGCGGCCCAGATCGTGGCCTCGTACTTCCACCCGACCGAGGGTCGCTTGTCCGGCATAGAGCCGCTCTTTCGGCTGAGCGTGGGGGACCCGGATGTCGACACCGCAGACGACGGCGGCATCGTCTTCACCCCCGGCCTGATGTTCTATCTCGAGGGCAAGACCAAGATCGGCGCCAACCTCGATGTGTGGTCTCCTCAGACCGGCGGCACGGAGCTCTCGTTCAAGGTGCAGACGTACCTGTACTTCTGACGGGAACCTGGCGGCGCGAGTAGAGCTATCACGGTTCGACAAGGCCGAATATCACCGGGACACAGCCCCGTGCGGCCGATTGACACACCTCAGGGCCGTCGGCAGCTTTACAGGCTGTCGTAGCGGCGGTTGGACCGCCCGCACAGGCCCCTTGGGGGCCATTTTTCGTTGAACCCACGGTAGTTCATGTTCAAAACCATTCGAGGCCGCATGATCGCGGTACTGATCGTGACGGCCACGGCCGGCTGGCAACTGTATTCAAAGGGGCTCAGCCTCGGGCTTGATCTCCAGGGCGGAATGCATCTCGTCCTGGAAGTCGACGATCCCGAGGGGACCATGACGCTGGAGGCCAAGTCGGACATGATCGACCGGGTCCAACGGATCATCGGGACTCGCATCGACGAGTTCGGGGTCGTGGAGCCTCTCATCCAGAAGGTGGGCCGAGACCGACTGATCGTCGAGCTCGCGGGTCTAGGCGGCGAGGAGGAACGCGCGAAGGAAATCGTTCAGCGCAACGCCTTCCTCGAGTTCAAGCTGGTCCTTCCCCTGGTGGACATGACCGCTGCCCTTCCGCGCATCGACCGGGCGATCGTGGCTGCGCTGGGCGTGGACTCGATTCGCGCTCTGGGGCGTGACGTCGTCGTGGCGGAGCAGCCCGAGATCGTAGGCCTCATCTTCGGCAACGCCGACTCGACCAGCGCAGATTCCACCGGGGTGTCCGATACCACCATTGCCGAGGAGGAAGACGACCCCGAGACCAACCTTCAGCCGTTCTCGTCTCTGCTCAACCAAGGCGACATCGAGGGGACGTATCTCATTGCGGTCGAGGACGTGCCCGTAGCCGAGTTGTTCTTGGCGATGGACGAGGTCACCCGTGCATTCCCGCGGGACGAGACGCTGCAGTGGGGCTCCGACATCGTGGGCCGCGGCGCCCGCAACTATCAGTACCTGTATGTGCTCTCCGAGGAGGCCTTCCTCACGGGCGACCTCCTCAACGATGCGACCGCGGGCCGTGACCCGCAGTTCAACCAGTCCCAGGTACAGTTCGAGTTGTCCCGCGCCGGGGGGCGCCTCTTCTCGCAGTTCACGGGCCAGCATGTCGGCGACTACCTGGCGATCGTGCTCGACGGCAACGTGATGAGCGCTCCGGTCATCCGGGACCGCATCGGGGCTAGGGGGCAGATCGAGATGGGCGCGGGCACCCCACTGGAGGAAGCAGCCGACTTGGCCCTCGTGCTTCGTGCGGGCGCGCTACCTGCCCCGATCGTGATCATCGAGGAGCGGACCGTAGGTCCGTCTCTCGGGCAGGACTCGATCGACCAGGGAAGAGTCGCCGGCATGGTAGGCATGTTCTTGGTCGTGATCATCATGATGACGTACTACCGAATGGCGGGAGTCCTCGCGGTCGCGGCGCTCGGCGTGTACTCCGTGCTCGTCCTCGGAGGTCTTGCTGGGCTAGGCGCGAACTTGACGGTGCCCGGCATCGCAGGCCTCATTCTGTCTGTGGGAATGGCGGTCGATGCGAACGTGCTCATCTTCGAGCGCATCCGTGAGGAGCTGACTGCCGGGCGCGCGACCCGGACGGCGGTGGACGAGGGCTTCGCAAACGCCATGTCGGCGATCGTCGACGCGAACATCACCACGCTCATCACCGCGGTGATCCTCTACCAGTTCGGTACCAGCGCAGTGAAAGGCTTTGCCGTGACGCTGTCGATCGGAATCGCAGCGTCCTTCTTCTCCGCCCTGTTCGTGACGCGCACTTTCTTCCTGGTATATATCCAGGGGAAGAAAGCGTCCGACCCAATCAGCATTTAGGGGAAGACGATGAGACTCTTCGAATCCGCCCAGTACAAGTTCATCGAGGCCCGTCGGAAGGCCTACGTGATCTCGGGCATCGCCCTGCTCGCCACCTTCGCGGCGATGGCTTTCAACATCGTGTCGATCGGCAGCTGGTTGAACTACGGAGTGGACTTCACCGGCGGCTCGCTGGTGCAGGTTCGATTCGATGTCGAGGCGAACGACGCGAGTGTGCGCGCTGCATTGGGAGGCGCGGACTCCCCGCCGGTGACCCGCTTCGGCGACGAGAACGAATTCGTCATTCGCGCCCCGATCGTTGAGGGTCAGACCATCAACGAGGTCGCGGCAGACATAGAGGCTCAACTCGCAGCCGCTTTTGGCGCCGGTTCATTCGACATCGTCCGGCAGGAGTTGGTGGGCGCCAAGGTCGGGAACGAGCTGCAGCTCAAGGCCTTGTACGCGATCCTGTTCTCGTTTGTGCTGACGCTCATGTATCTGGCGATACGCTTCGAGCTCCGCTTCGGAATGGCCGCGGTGATCGCGACGATGCACGATATCCTGCTCACGCTTGGCTTCCTCGCGTTGTTCCGTTTTGAGATCGCCCTCCCGACGGTCGCGGCAATCCTGACCATCCTCGGGTACTCGTTGAACGACACCATCGTGGTGTTCGACCGTATTCGGGAGCATCTGCATGAGAAGGGTGCGAGGAAGCGCGATCCGATCGATCTGGTCAACCAGTCGATCAACGAAACGCTCCCCCGGACCATCCTGACGTCCGGAACGACACTGGCGGTCCTGATCGCGCTGTTGGTACTCGGTGGCGTCGTGATTCGCGACTTCACGATCGTCCTGATCCTCGGTGTGATCATCGGCACATACTCCTCGATCTTCGTGGCCTCTCCCGCGCTGATCGAGATCCAGAACCGATACGGCCTCGGGAAGTCCGGCGAGAAGAAGCCGAAGCCGCAGCCCGCCACGGTGTGACCGAACCCGTCGTCGAGTTCTTCGACAGCCACTGTCATTTGACAGCCGCCGCCTTCCGGGACGACCGGGAGGCGGTGTTGCGTAGGGCCTCCGACGCCGGAGTCACGCGCTGGGTCACGATCGCCTCGAATGTGGCCGACGCCTTGCACGCGCTCAATCTCGTGCGCGGTCTTGACCGGGCTTGGTCCACGGCGGGGGTGCATCCCCACGAGGCCGGTGAGGCCGCATCGGACGCGATCGAAGACGTACGGCGCCTCGCTTCGGAAAACGACGAGGTCGTCGCTATCGGCGAGACCGGTCTCGACTTTTTTTACGACAATGCCCCACGCGACGTGCAGAGGACGCTGTTCGATGCTCACCTGGCGTTGGGGGCGGAGCTGGGCCTCCCCGTTGTGGTGCACGCGCGCGAAGCAGATGCGGACGTCGCCGCGGCACTCGGGTCGATGCCTGCCGGAACTATGGGCGTGCTCCACTGCTTCACGGGGGGTAAGCGGGCCTTTGCCGAGGCGATGGCGGCGGGCTGGTACGTGTCCTTCTCCGGCATCGCGTCGTTCAAGAGCTTCGAGCCGATCGACTTGCTGAGGGAGGTGCCGGACGATCGCCTCCTCATCGAGACCGACTCCCCGTACCTCGCGCCCGTGCCCCGGCGGGGGAAGCGAAACGAGCCGTCTTATGTGCGACACGTCGCGGCCGCCGTCGCCGCACATTTGGATACGGATGTCGGTGAGGTCGCGCGCCGCACGACCGCGAACGCGTGCCGGTTCTACGGCGTCCACTAGGCGCTAGATTCCGCCATGGCTAGGCGCATTCAGGTACTCCCGGACGTCGTCGCGAATCAGATCGCTGCGGGTGAGGTCGTCGAGAGGCCCGCGTCGGTGGTGAAGGAGCTCGTGGAGAACGCCCTCGACGCGCGCGCGACCCGGGTGGACATCGTCATCGAGCGGGGTGGTAAGCGACGCATCCGTGTGAGCGACGACGGTGTCGGCATGGGCCGGGAGGACGCCATCCTTTCACTCGACCGTCACGCCACCAGCAAGATCTCCACGGTCGGCGATCTGGATGGCATTCGAACGTTTGGTTTCCGAGGCGAGGCTCTCCCGTCCATCGCCGCCGTGAGTCGGATGTCACTGGAGACTCGTGACGCCGACGAGGACGTCGGGACCCGTATCACCGTCAACGGCGGCGGCATCGGTGGGGTCGAGGACTTCCCGCGTCAGCCGGGCACCACGGTCGACCTCAAGAACTTGTTCTTCAACGCCCCCGCGAGGGCGAAGTTCCTGAAGGCGATCAGCGCCGAGACGCGCGCGATCAGCGAAGCCTTGACCGGCCTAGCGCTCGCGAATCCCGGCGTGACGTTCACGCTGAAGTCTGATGATCGCACGCTGCTCGACCTGCCCTCTGTCGGAGACGCGTCGGCCAGGGTCGCGCAGCTCTGGGGCTCGCGTCAGGGCAGCACACTCATCCTGGCCTCGGCGAAAGACGATGGCCTGGAACTCAAGGGGCTCGTCCAGCGTCCTGATGCAGCCAAGCCTGGCGTGCGCCGAAGCCACCTCTTCGTGAACGGGCGGCCCTTCAAGGCGCCCGAGCTCATCAAGGCGGCAGAGCGGGGCTACCGGACTACGATTCCCGAGGGCGCCCGACCCTGGATATTCTTCTACGTGCGGGCGGCGGCAGGGCAGGTCGACGTGAACGTGCATCCGGCGAAGGCCGAGGTCCGCTTCCGGGATGGCGCCCGCGTAGAGGCGTTGGTCGAGCTCGCCGTACGCGAGGCGCTCGACGCAGAGGAGAGCGCCGCCACCTTCGACACACAGCTGGCCTCCCCCGAGCTGGTCGTGCGTGAGCGAGACGACGATGAGCTCGAGGTGTCGCCCGACCCGGACGACCAGATGGCGCTCTTCATGTCCGGCGCCGAGATCACGGATGAGGAGGAAACCCTCGCTCCTGAGGCGCCGCTGGCGGGGGCCGCCCGTCCACGCCTCTGGCAGCTCCACAACACGTACATCCTCGCCGAGACCCGAGACGGCATCCTCATCGTGGATCAGCACTCCGCTCATGAGCGGGTGATGTTCGAGAAGCTGATGGACGCATACGGGGCCGGCGGACAGGACGGGCAACGGCTCCTTTTTCCTCTCACGATCCGGCTCACGCCGCTCGAGGTCGAGCAGGTCGTAGAACTGCAGAGTCTGCTCGAGCGTGCCGGCTTCGAGGTCGAGCCGTTCGGGGGCGATACGGTCATCGTGCACGCGGTCCCGAATCCACATCGGTACTTCGATGCCGAACGTGCGTTCAGGGAGATGATCGATGAGCTCACGCACGGTTCAGAGCTCGTGCGCTCCGCGAAGAACCAGCACGAACGCATCGCCATGACGTTTGCCTGCAAGGGTGCGATCAAGGCGGGGCAGCGCCTCTCCGAAGTCGAGATGCAGGAGCTGTTCGACCAGCTCTTCTCCACGGAGCTGCCCCATCACGACGTGCACGGACGACCGACCGTCGTACGCCTCTCGAGCGCGGAGCTCGCTCGGAAGTTTCGCCGGTGACGGACGGGGCGACCCCACGCTTTATCGCACTCACCGGGACGACCACCTCCGGCAAGACGGATCTGTCGTTGGCGCTCGCCGAACGCATGGACATCGAGATCATCTCGATGGATTCCCGGCAGGTGTACAAGGGCATGGATATCGGGACCGACAAGGTGCGGCAGGAGGCCCGCGAGCTCGTGCCACATCACGGCCTGGATCTCATCGCTCCTGACCAGCGGTATTCAGCCGGTCAGTTCGCACGCGACGCCCGAGGTTGGATCCCCGACATCCGGTCGCGAGGCAGGGTCCCCGTGCTTGCGGGCGGGACAGGCTTCTTCTTGAAGGCAGTCATGGAGCCGATCTTTGCCGAACCCGACATGGACGTCCATCGCGTCGAGGCGCTCAGGGACTACCTGCGCGAGACGCCCGTGGGGGTATTGGCAGCGTGGGTGAAGCGACTCGATCCCGACCGGGCAGAACTCGCAATCGAGGGCGGGCCCCAGCGCATGAGCCGGACGCTCGAAGTCGCGCTTCTGACAGGACGCCCGCTCTCTCGCTGGCACCGAGAGTCACCCCCGGAGGCTGAAGGGATTTCTGGGGTAGTGGCCCTCCTGAATCTGCCGCGAGAGGTCATGGACGACCGAATCGACGATCGGGTCTCCAACATGGTGGAACGGGGGCTCATCGATGAGGTACGGGGGCTGCTCGACGCGGGCTGTACTCCGGACGCTCCAGGCATGAGCGGCACCGGCTATAGAGAAATTGCGCAACACTTGGAGGGCATCATCTCGCTCGACGAAGCGATGGAGGAGATCCGTGGCAACACGCGCCGATACGCGCGACGCCAGCTGACCTGGTTTCGGAACCAGCTCCCTGAATCCGCGCTACAGATCGACGCGATGACTTCCGTGGAGGACCAGGCCGATGCGGTACTCGAGGCGTGGCGGGTCGCCGGGGGCCTCGTGGCATCTGCCGCGCCGCGGTCCGAGGCTTGGGCATGAAGATCGGCATCACGTGCTATCCGACGTATGGTGGCTCCGGCGCGGTCGCGACTGAGCTCGGGATGCTCCTGGCCGCACGCGGACATGAGATCCACTTCATTTCCTACGATCAGCCGTTCCGGCTCGCCGCGTTTCGCGAGCGGGTCTTCTTCCATGAAGTAGAGATGGAGGATTATCCGCTCTTCGAGCACCCGCCCTACGCGCTCGCGCTGGCTGTGGCGCTCCACGACACCGCCAGGAAGCATGAGCTGGATCTGGTGCACATGCACTACGCGATTCCACATGCCACTTCGGCGTGGATCGCCAAGGAGATGCTCGCTGGCGAGCGTGACCTCAAGATCGTCACGACGCTGCACGGCACGGACATCACCCTCGTGGGGCTGCACCCCTCCTTCCAGGCGATCACGCAGTTCTCGATTCTGCGTTCTCATGGCCTCACCGCGGTCTCCGACTTCTTGAAGCGCGAGACCGTGCGGGACTTCGGCGTGCCCGAGGAGCGTATCGAGGTCATTCCCAACTTCGTAGACATCGAGGTATATCGGCCGGGCTTGGAGCCGTGCCACCGCGCGACGCTCGCCCCGGACGGTGAGAAGATCATCATGCACATCTCCAACTTCAGGCCCATGAAGCGCGCGCCGGATGTCGTGTCGATCTTCGCACAACTGAAGCAGGAGGTTCCCGCGAGGCTCGTGCTCATAGGAGATGGGCCGGACCGGCCTCGCGCGCTCATGCGAGCCGAGGAACTCGGCATACGTGACGATGTGCTCTTCCTCGGGAAACACACATCCGTCCACGAGCTACTGTCGTGCGCAGATCTCTTTTTACTACCGTCCGCAAGCGAGTCGTTTGGGCTGGTAGCGCTGGAAGCGATGGCGTGCGGTGCGCCAGTCGTCGCGTCGAACGTAGGCGGTCTACCTGAGGTCATCGACGACGGCGTAACCGGCTACCTGCATGAGATCGGCGACATCGATGGGATGGCCGCGTCCGCCGTCCACGTGCTGAAGGACGAAGAGCGATGGCGTGCGGTGTCCGAGGCTGGGCGGGCCCTTGCCGTCGAGCGCTACTCGGCAGATCTCGTCGCGCCGCTTTACGAGGCGTACTACCAGCGCGTCCTGGACGGAGACAGTGCGTGACAACCTGGGAGGTCATCCTCCTAGGCTTCGTACAGGGCGCGACCGAGTTCCTCCCCGTGTCGAGCTCAGGCCACCTGGTCATCGCCCAGGCCATCATGGGCATCGATGTGGACGGTGTCCTGTTCGAGATTGCGGTGCATGTCGCGACGCTCCTCTCGATCCTGGTGGTCTACCGTAACCGCATCGCCCGTTTGACCCGAGGGGTGATCTCCCGAGACCCGGACTCGCTCAGGTATGTTGGTCTCCTCTTCGTGGCCTCGATCCCGGCCGGGCTGCTGGGCGTCTTCGCCCGGGAGCACATCCTCGGTCTGTTCGAGAGCCCGATCGTACCGGGGGTCGCACTTCTCGTGACTGGGGCGGTGCTGTGGTCCAGCCGCTCGGTCATCGAGGGCGCTGTTCTCGAGCGTCCTTCCTGGCGTGGCGCCTTACTGATTGGGATCGCTCAGGCATTCGCGCTGATTCCCGGCATCTCACGGTCCGGCTCGACGGTCGTGGCGGCTTTGTGGCTGGGTGTGTCGGCCGAAGAAGCCGCGGCGTTTTCTTTTCTGATGGCGGTGCCCGCCATCGGTGGGGCCGCACTCGTGCAGGTTCTGGCTCTCGGGACGCAGGTCGAGCCTGGCGTGGGTGCTCTTCTCATCGGAGCGGCTGTGGCAGCGGTGACAGGCGTCCTGGCCATCCGGACGTTCGTCGCGATGCTCGCCAAGCGGTCATTCCACTTCTTCGCTCCGTACTGTTTGGCCGTCGGTGCCGCCTATCTGGCCTTCGTGTGGATGGGCTGAGGCGGCATCCGCTGTGCTGACACATTGGGAGGGCGAGCCAGTCCGGGTCTGGGCGGATCTGTGGGGCGTCCCGCTCGTGGAGGCTCATGAGGTGATCGGTTCGACGAACGACCGCATCCGAGAGTTGGGCGACCAGGGCTGTTCGCCGCGGAGCGTCGTGATCGCGGAGGAGCAGACCCAGGGCAGGGGTCGCGGTTCGGCGATTTGGCACTCGCCGCCCGGTTCGGGTCTGTGGATTTCCACGCTGCTGACGGGCCCGCCCGAATCCCCACCGTACTTGCCCCTCGTGGTGGGGCTCGCCGTCGCTCGAGCCATCGAGCACGTCGTGGATGGCGCTGACGCTCGGATCGAGTGGCCCAACGACGTATTGCTGGGCGGACACAAGGTGGCGGGTGTGCTCTGCGAGTCGCCCGGTTACGGCGTGGTCGTGGGTTTGGGGGTCAATGTGAGGACGCCACCCGGTGGGTTTCCTTCTGAGCTGAGCCAGCGCGCGGGGTCCCTGGAGGGGGAGAGCGGCCTCTCGGTGTCACGTAGCGCGCTCGCGGGGGCGCTCCTCCGAGAGCTCGGGTGGCTGACTTCGGCCCTCGCCGGGGACGGAGCGGATGAGCACGTCCCAGCCGGCATACACGACGCCCTACAGGCCCGAGATGCGCTTCTGGGCCGAACGGTCGTGAGCGAGCAGGCCGGCCCAGGCACCGCTCGTGGCATCGATTCACGCGGTGGTTTGATCCTGGAGCGGCCAGATGGCTCTCGGGTATCGGTTCTGGCCGGGAGCGTCACACCCGCGTAGATCACGGCACCCCATGAGGACGCCGGGGGATGCGCGCACACGGAGAGCCTGAAATGCAGCTCGTCGTCGACGTAGGTAACACCGAAACGGTCGTTGGGCTCGCCAAGAGCACCACCGAGCTCGTGGGTCATTGGAGGGTCAGCTCCGGCGTGCCGCGGACCGTTGATGAGATGACTGCGCTGATCCGCGCATTCTTGGCGGGCGACGGCTTCGAGGAGGCCGTGATCCGCCAGGGCGTGGTCGGATCGGTCGTGCCCACTTTGAACCGCGTGTGGCTGAAGACGCTCACCCGCATCGTGAGCGGAGACGTGTTCGTCGTGGGGCCGGCGTCGGACTTGCCCGTCGAGCTCGACGTCGAGGAACCCATGTCGGTCGGCGCGGACCGCATCGTGAACACGCTAGCCGCCCGTGAGATGTACGGGCGCGACACGATTGCGGTGGATCTCGGTACGGCCACGACGTTCGACTGCATCACGGCGGACGGTGTTTTCAAGGGCGGGGTGATCTCGCCGGGACTCCCCGCCGGCATCGAATGGCTCGCATCCCGGACGGCGAAGCTGCCCCGCGTCGAGCTGACCCCTCCGGAGCTGGTCATCGGACGGCGCACCGAGACGTGTATCCAGAGCGGCATCTTCTACCAGGCGGTGGACGCAGTCGACGGGATCGTGCGGCGCATCAAGGATGAGTGGGGCCGGCCGGACGCTTACGTCGTGGCAACGGGTGGGTTTGCGAACACGTTCGGGCCCCATCTGTCCACGATCGACCACATCGAGCCCTTCCTTACGCTGTACGGGCTGGCGATGGCGGGCGAGCACGTGGGGGCGGCGCGCTGACGATGGCCGGGCGGGTCAATTGGCCGCAGGCGTTCGCTGAGGTAGGGCTTCTGTCGCTCGGTGTTGTTGTTGCGCTTGCCGGCCAGGCTTGGATGGAGGAGCGAAACGAGCGCGTCGAGGAGCGCGAGTACCTGGTTGCTCTTCAGCGGGACTTCGAGGAGACATTAGTGGAGTCACAGGAATACATTCACATCAATGAGAGCCGGTTGGCGAGTGTGATTGCGCTGATGGAGGTAACGGCGCCGAGCGAGCTAGCAAGCAGGCGTTCCTTCCGACGGTCTCGACACACTCCTGCTTGAGAGCTTCGGGTTCTGGGAGTACAACCCGACGCTCGAGACCTACCAGGACATGGTGAATTCGGGTGACCTACGCCTCCTGCGGAGTGACGAGCTCAGGGTCGCCTTGGTCGGGTTCAGTGAACTCGTGCTGACCATAGGTACGATCGACGGGCTTCAGCTCACCCAGTACGACAACTTCGAGATGCCCTTCTTTCGAGATCACCTGGCCCTGGGCCGGGTCTTCCAGGACTACCGCGGGGTCGCGGAGCACTTCGGCGTGACAGTGTCTGGGCTACAGCTACCCGAACGCGGATTCGGGCACGATATGGAGGCTCTGGGCAGTCGCGAGTTCCACAACATCCTGGCCGGACGGGCGATCATCCATCAGGACGCCATCGTCAACATGGCGGGGGCGATGATGAGTATCGATGCGATCGCTCGGATGATCGAGGATGAACTCGGGAGGATCCGGTCGTAATAGCCCCGGTCACCACCACGCTGTCCCGAAATACCTCCTCTTCACTACATTTGACGCCGCAACAGCCTCAGAACTCGTACGAGCTCATATGACGCTCTCTCCAGTCTTCCGATCCCAGGATGCTGTTCTCCTGCTCGCCCAGCACGGCGTGTGGGACCGGCTCGCGGGTGACATGGAGTCACAGGCCGAGGCTGTGCGGGTTCTTTATGCGGATCTGGAAGTGTTGCTGGGTGAGGACTTCCGCACCGAGGCGCCTCACGTGCCCTCCGCTTCAGAGGTCACGACGCCGGAGGGGCTGCACTTCCTGCAGGAATACTTCTTCCTGATTCTGTTCCGCTCGATCTTCGCGTCGCTGGGCGTCGCTGAAGACCGGCTTCGCACGTACACGGAGCTGAACTTCTGCATCAAGGGCACGATCACAGCGGCCGACAACATCTTCGACGATCAGGCGAAGACGCTTCTCCCGCTCGCGCCGCATGCCGGGGCGCGCTTCATGTCGATCCTGCAACTGATGTCGTTCGAGCGTCTGCTACGGCGCGTCCTCGACCGCGGAGAGGCGGCTGGCGTCTTGAGTGGCGATCAGAGGGACGGCATTCAGCGAGGCCTCCTCGACCGTATGGCTTCGATCGGAATGCTCGAGGGCTCCGAAGAGGGGGGCGTGGACGAGATCCCATCTCCGGAGCAGATGGTGGAGCAGGTGCATCGAATCCGGGGTGGGGCCCTTTTCGCGTTGGCTTTCGCGGCGCCTGAAGTGTTGGAAGAGGGTGAGATGGCCGAGAAGATGGCCGCGGCGGAAGTGGCGGTCGCACAGCTCGGCACGGCGTTCCAGATCGTGGATGACCTGACGGACTTCGAGTTCGATGTAGGTCGGCGCACGCACAACCTGCTCACCTCCCAGATCCATCATCATGGCTCAGACGATGAGCGTGCTGCGCTCGACGCTTTGTGGGCCGGCGAGACGCCGGAGGAGGGGGTCGTCGAGACGACGTTCCGGGAATCGGCCCGGGCGGTGATGGAGATCGCGTACGCCGAGGCGAGGGCTTCCTTCGCGGGGCTACAGTCGCTCGGCCACTGGTTCGACCCGGCACTTGCGGATGAAGTCGTTCGCGCGATCGTGGGGCTGGACGGGGTGGCCCGCATGGAGGCGCTGACCTCGGCAGATTGAGGCGACGATCCCGCTCCCTCGTAGGTCGTTCGTCCTGCTTCTCCGGGTATCGTTTGCCCGCTTGACACCCGCCTCAACGGCGCGAAGTTACACGTCTTCCTAGCACTCCATGTCGTTGAGTGCTAAGCGAGACTTTCTGTTAAAGTTCCCGGCCAACTTTCAAGGTAGGAGGAGGCCAGATGGGCAAAGCCGCAGGCAAGGTCAAGCCGTTGTCTGACCGCGTAGTAGTGCAGCCGCTCGAAGAAGCGGAGCAGATGAAGGGCAGCATCTACATCCCGGATACGGCGAAGGAAAAGCCGTCACAGGGTGAGATAATCGCTGTTGGTCCGGGGAAGATGTCCGATGAGGGCGCCCGGCTCGAGATGGATGTGAAAGTCGGTGACAAGGTGCTGTACGGTAAGTACAGCGGGACCGACATCACGCTGGACGGTGACGAGTATCTGATCCTTCGGGAGTCGGACATTCTCGCGATCGTTCCGTAGCGCCACGCAATCGACGAACTAGGAGATACGAATCATGGCAGCAAAGGAGCTCCATTTCGACGTCGAGGCGCGCTCGCGCCTCAAAACTGGCGTCGATAAGCTCACCCAGGCCGTGAAGGTGACTCTCGGCCCCAAGGGCCGGAATGTTGTTCTGGACCGGAAGTTCGGTTCCCCGACCGTGACCAAGGACGGTGTGTCCGTGGCCAAGGAAGTGGAGCTTGAGGACCCGGTGGAGAACATGGGTGCACAGATGGTGAAAGAAGTCGCGACCAAGACGTCCGACATCGCAGGCGACGGCACGACGACCGCGACGATTCTCGCCCAAGCTATCTTTGGCGAGGGGCTGAAGAACGTGACCGCGGGAACCGACCCAATGGGTATCCGACGCGGTTTGGACAAGGCCGTCATCGCGGTCGTAGATGAGCTGAAGAATCTCTCGACCGAGACCAAGGGCAAGAAGGAAATCGCTCAGGTCGGTTCCATCAGCGCCAACAACAACCCTGAGATCGGCGAGCTGATCTCGGACGCGATGGAGAAGGTCGGCAAGGACGGCGTCATCACCGTGGAAGAGGCTCGTGGCCTCGAGACCACGCTCGAGACGGTCGAGGGTATGCAGTTCGACCGGGGCTACCTCTCCCCGTACTTCGTGACGGATCCCGAGCGGATGGAAACTGTACTCGAGGACCCGATGATCCTCATCCACGACAAGAAGATTTCGTCGATGAAGGACCTGCTGCCGATTCTCGAAAAGGTCGCGCAGATGGGCAACCCGCTCTTGATCGTCTCTGAAGACGTGGAGGGTGAGGCGCTTGCGACGCTGGTCGTCAACAAGCTCCGCGGTACGCTCAAGGTCGCTGCCGTGAAGGCGCCCGGCTTCGGTGACCGTCGTAAGGCCATGCTGCAGGACATCTCGGTCCTGACGGGCGGCCAGGTGGTTTCCGAGGAAGTAGGGTTCAAGCTCGAGAACGCTGTCGCGGCAGACCTCGGCAGCGCGAAGCGCATCGTGATCGACAAGGATACGACGACGATCATCGATGGCGGAGGCGAGTCTGATCAGATCAAGGGCCGGATCGATGAGATTCGTGTCTCGATCGACAAGAGCACGTCCGACTACGATACCGAGAAGCTGCAGGAGCGACTCGCGAAGCTCGCCGGTGGCGTGGCCGTCATCCAGGTTGGCGCCGCGACCGAGATCGAGATGAAGGAGAAGAAGGCTCTCGTCGAAGACGCGCTGCACGCCACGCGCGCAGCGGTCGAAGAGGGCATCGTGCCTGGCGGCGGCGTTGCGCTGCTGCGGGCGCAGACCAGGCTCGCAAAGCTCGAGGTCGATGGGGAGGACGAGGCGATCGGCGTGCAGATCCTGAGTCGTGCCTTGGAGCACCCGATCCGGCAGATCGCCGAGAACGCCGGCGCCGAGGGCAGCATCGTTGTGGAGCGCGTCCGTGGTGGTAGCGACGGATTCGGCTACAACGCTCAGTCGAACGAGTACGAGGATCTGGTTGCCGCCGGTGTCATCGACCCGACGAAGGTCGTGCGCACCGCGCTCCAGAACGCGGCGTCGATCGCCGGTCTGTTGCTGACGACCGAGGCCGTCGTGGTTGAGAAGCCTGAAGAGGGCGGTGGTGCTCCGGCAATGCCGGGTGGTGGCATGGGCGGTATGTACTAAACCGCACTTTCCGCTTGTAGGGCTTGGGGGCCCGGTCACCTTTTTTGGGGTGGCCGGGCTTCTTTGTTTGTGGGTACGCACCGGGTGGTTTCTCTTCTCCGCGACTTCGGCTAATCGTGATGCGGGGCGTCCGCTATTCGTCGGCGCGTCGTCGGATTGCGGGGCTACTAAGGCTCCTGCGCCGACCCACCCACGCGTGAGAGGGACACACGTCCCCTGAGCCAACGCGAACCGATCAGCGCCGGGCCCACAAAGCTGAGGAAGACCGATCCGAGCACGAACCAGTGGAAGCCCTCCAGGGCGATGACGTAGATAGTCAGTGCGGTGAAGGGGTACGCCCAGGCCCGCCCCCCCGCATACGCCCCAGCGAAGAGCCCGAACGCCCCGAGGGGCGCGAAGTTCACGGGTCGTGGCAGCAGGAGCGAAACGGCTACCAGCACTGACGCGAACGCCAGAACGAGATGGTGGCGGGTCGGAGCCGGCAGGTCATCGGTAATGGCCCGGGCGCGGCCACCGGGTGAGTCGGTCATTGGAACCTCCTGTGGCAGTGAGGCCCAACGGGTACAGGAGGCGCCTGGATCGGAGCCAGCCC
>Ga0066376_10001414_pt1 | contig 23371 bp, 19 predicted proteins | sample Knorr_S15_td_Bot_FD_77009 | JGI IMG/M metagenome (GOLD analysis project Ga0066376, IMG submission 77009) | Marine microbial communities from Southern Atlantic Ocean transect - Knorr_S15_td_Bottom_ad_5009_LV_A | ecosystem: Environmental > Aquatic > Marine > Oceanic | place: Southern Atlantic...
CGCCAGAGGTAGAGACTTGGTCGAATACGGCTGAAGACCGGGTGCTCCTCAAAGTGGAAGCTGTAGCTGTTCAGGGTGTGCAGTAGGCGGCCGTCGTTGCTGAAGATGGCGCTGTTGTCGGCCCGGAAGCCGGGCGAGTAGTCCTGATAGCTCACGTTGAAGTTCCAATTGCGCGCCTGGCGCACCAGCGTCGTCTTGAAGACGTAACCGGTAAAGTCCTGACCATCGAAAGCCGCGGTAATCGACTTGTCTCCCACATCGAAGGCGATATGGGGATAAGGGCCGAAAACCCCTCGTCATCGGGCTCATCGGTAAAGGTCACCGCCCCGAATGCCGACAGCGTGTAGGTTTCCGACAGTCTGAGACTGGACTCCAGCGCCGTGGCCGTGTTGGAGCCGCCGATGTCGAAGCGGCGATTGGTGGCCGCAAAACCGATGTGCGACTGCTCGGCGACATCGTATTTTACCCGTACGATATTGCTCCACGAGTTTTCCTCGGTGCTGCGCACGATGGTGCCGTCGGCGAGTGGCAGAATCAGCGGTGTATTTTCGTCGTACGCAGAGATGAAGCCATACGAGACGCGATCGGATTGACCGGTAGCCTTGGCGGTGACGGTGGGGTCGTTGATGCTGCGTGTATAGATCAGATTGGCGACATCCAGTATCATGCCGGACGAGCTGTAGTCGACGAGGAAGACGTCGTTGCCTTCCATGAAGAAGGGTCGGCGCTCGGGGAAAAAGAAGGCCCACGGCTGATTGACATTGATGCGACCACCATCCGACTCGATCTGACTGAAGTCGGGCCGGAGAGCGAAATCTACGACGTGGTTGGTGGCGAGTCGGTACTTGGCCGTGAACCCGAGACGCTGGGAGGCGTTGATGCTGCCACCATCCTGATTTCGCCAGACGCCGTTACCCGTGCCGTCGTCGGCCAGTTCATCGGTCCTCGAACCGGATATGAAGGGGATAACTTCCAGGGACCGGCTCGCCATCGCGGATTGACCAAGGTGGAGCGCCAGGCCGCCGGCCTGTGCCATGAAGGAGTTATTGTCCTGCGATATCGGCATCCAGGAGAACTGGTAGCGATTTTCGCGTGGGTAAACGCGGACGAAATGGACCCCCCAATTCTGTTGGGCACGGTTCGGGTAGCGCAGACACGACAGCGGGATTTTCATCTCTACCACCCACCGATCCTCGTAGATCCGTCCTTCCGACTCCCACACCGCGTCAAAGCTCTCGTCATCGCGCTCCGACCGACTGGCGTTCCACAGCATATCGCCCTGAATGCCGTGCGCGTTGCTGAAGAATTCGTATGCCCGCTGCTGGTCGCGATAGGTGTCGATGATGATGCCGACGAAGTCGTCCCGGTAGATCTGATCGCGATCGGTCAGAGACGCCCTGAGTCGGTCTATGTCGGGATCGTAACAGACGAAGGCGAGAAAGAGATCCGTGTCGTCGTGCGTGACATAGCCTTCGGTCCGAACTCTGGCTGCTATCTGATGGGTCGGCATGAATTCAGCGAAGTTGTCGAACCGAGCAGCGCCCGACCACTCCTCTTCGATCACACCATCGAGTTGGATCCCGACAAGAGTCGGTTTGGTCTCCAGCGTGGTATAGGGGTTCAGTGCGTCGGCGAAGCTCAACCGGCACAGACATAGGATACTCAGGACGATGGCGACGGTCACGGTTTCCTACCTCCCACTTTGAGTTTTTCTGGGACTCTAATTTCCAGAGGGAGCTGAATGAATGAATCCGCCCCGCTGAATCGTTAAGCTATCGCAAGATCGAGACCAAGCCGCTGCGAGAGTGATTCTATTTGCCCTAACTGACTTATTTTAACTGGGTTATAAGATGTCCATATCGCCACCCACTGGAATGCGCCCAGTGTCAACACATGTTGACACATTTCCGCTCTTGATCAAAAACCGATGTGTTATCAACATGTTGGGTGCTGTCAACCACTATTAGCACGATGTCAATGGCCGTTTACATAAGGGGGTGGGGAGATGACCGATCAGATCGTCAGCGTGGGTATGGTGGGACTGGGGCTGGTGTCCCCCTCCCACCTGAAAGGCTACGCCTCGCACCCGAAAGCAGAGGTGGTAGCCGTCTGCGACCTCGATGAGGGCAGGGCCCGGCAGTTTGCCCGGGAGCACCGCATCAAGGGGGTGTACACCTCCTATGACCGTATGGTGGCGACAGCGGGGATCGACGCCATCGATATTGCCACCCCCACCTTCCTGCACGCGCCCATGACGCTTCAGGCCGTGCGGGCCGGGAAGCACGTGCATTGTGAGAAGCCCTTCTGCCGCAGCGTGGGGGAGGGCTTGGAGGCGTGCAGGGCGGCGCGGGAACAGGAGGTGAAGCTGGTCGTGGGGGAGACCTATGTGTTCCTGTCATCTCACATCAAGGCCCGCTCACTAATCGACGAGGGAGTGATCGGGCAACCCCTGCAAGTGCGTCAGCGGCATGGCCGCTGGCTGGCGAGAGAGGATGTGACGGTGTACAGGGGACCGTCTGACCGGAACTGGCGGATCGATCCGGAAAAGTCGGGTGGGGGTGAGTTCCCCTGGATCTACGACCACGCCGTTCATTTCTTCGCCACAGCCGAGTACTTCGTGCCCGGCGCCCGGGTCGCCGAGGTCTACGCGGTGGCCGCCCACGGCCGGGGTAGTGGGGAAGGCAGGACCGGGGCTTCCCACGATCCCTACACCACGGCCGAAGTCGATATTCCGCTGATCACCTGGAAGTACGACGACCCCTCCCGGCAGGGGGTGTGGATGCGGGCAGAGCCGCTGAACGGGAAGTACGACTACATGCGTGGCTTCAGCACCGTTGTGATCGGGGAGACGGGGCTGATCGAGGTGCTGGGTGAGGGCGGCCACAATCTGGTGGGGGAGGGCTCACAACAGCACCTGATTCTTCACCGGCAGGATAGGGATCCGGAATGCTTCCGGTTCGACGAGGGGGGAGACGACATCTGGCAGTCGGACATCAGCTACTACAGCCAGGGGCACGTGCATCAGATACACCACTTCATCGACACTATCGTGCAGGAGAAGGAGGAGCGCTACAGCGGCGAGGACGGGGTCAGGGCGGTGCAGTGTACGCTGGCCACGATCCGCTCTGCTCGGGAAGGGAGACCGGTGCAAGTGGCTGAAATCGACGCTGAGTACACGGCCTTCTGAAAGAAATCGCAATCCGCGCAAAAAACACTTCGGATTGAATGGCCTCTCTCTCTCACAGGGCGTCGGCCCGACCAGCCGGCGGGCGGTCGTCCAATCCCACCGAAATCGGGTAATCGCGTTGCTCACGGTGGTCACCCGCGGTAAAAATCCAGCGGATCCGATAGCGCCCGGGGACTACGTCGGCTGTCCACTCGCGGATCGTCAACCCCTCGATCCCGTCGATGCCGCCGGCCGCCTCCCCCTCGAAGAGGGTCTGCATCTCCACCTCGCCGGACGCGTTGGTCAGCACGACGCGCAGGTGCCCTGGCGCTCTCGCCTTGCTCACCAGGAAGGCACGCTCACCGATCGCTACCGCCGCCGGCAACACGCACCCCAGATTCAAATAGGTCACCAGCGGCAAGTCGAACTCGCGCTCGGGAAGGCTGTGGCGGCGCAAGTAGTCGAGGTTGGTCGCCTCCCTCTGGGCCAGACCCGCCAGGGTTAGGTCGAAGTCGGCCAGTGCCCGCCACAGTGTCCCTGCCGACCGCGGAGAGCCGTGTTTTTTTGGATCGGGCGGCGTCCATTCGGGCACGGCGGCGCGGTTGGCCGCAAAGTCCGAATTCACCCACGTCGGCGGGTCCCCATCCCCGTTCCACATCCGCACATTCGTTCGCGCCAGGCGCTCCATGTCGGCCCGGGTGAACACCAGCCCGCTGTGATAGGCCTCGACGAACTCCGACACCTCGCCCTTCTGATAGTCGCGGTACGGATGCGTACCCACCCAGTGGGCGAGCCTTGGAGGTTCGGCGCTGACCACGTCACCCGGATAGAGGGGCTCCCAGTAGTGCCAGGTGAAGACGTCCTCGAAGTGCGACATGCGGCTGCGGGTGTACTGAAAAATCAGGCGTGCTTTGCGCAAATGCTCGTCGTCGCCGGTAAGCTGATGCAGTCGCAGATGCAGAATGGCCATGCTTTGCTGCTTGTTGAAAGGCAGGCTCAGCCGCACATTGCGGACATCGTCGCGTCGCTGGAACTCGTCCAGGTTGTCCGCTGTCAGAAAATGGTCCCAGTTGATGTAGCCGCCGTAATGTGCGTTCTCGTTACCAGGTGCCGCGGTCGATCCACTTGGCGCTGAGGTGCTCGGCCAAATCGATGTAGACCTGCGCCGCGTCGGCGTAGGGCGCTTGCAGTTCTGCCGCTAGCTCGGCGCGCGCGAAGAGGGCGAACTCGAGCATGTGGTTGACGAGGATGGCATCGCCGATGTGCACGTCACCGATAACGGACTCGTCGTAGATGTAGGGCCCGACCCAGCCTCTGTGACCGTCGGGTGAGGTGTGCAGTCTGTCGATGAGGGCATCGAAGTAGCGTTGTGCCGCGTCGAGATAGGCCAGGTCTCCGGTCTCGCGCGCGCCCTGCAAGAAGGCTCCAGCGCGCCAGGAGGCATGCCAGCAGACGCCTTCACCCGTTATAGTACTCTCAGCCTGACCCTCGGTTTGGGTCAACAGCTGCGTCTTCATCTTCATTTCGAGGAGCGCCGCCGGCGACTCGAGGGCGCCGGCGGCGCTGCACAGGGCCAGCACGATCCAACCGGTTGTCTTCAAATTTGGTCCTTTCTCATGGGCGGCTCGAGGAGCCTTGGCAGCAGACAGCCCCGGTTCTTTCGCTCCCCGCTCCGTGGGTTGGCACCATACCGGAGGGCGAGCAATTCGCGTGCATGAGAGCAACCCGAATCGTCCTGACGTATGCGAGGCTACATGCCGATTCGCTGTCCCACGCCATCCGGCATCGACTTGGCGAAAAGGTCGCTGAGCTCGGGGCTGTACGGTGTGGCTCCGCTCGAGGCGTTGAAGCCGCCGTCCACCACCAGCGTATGCCCGGTGATAAAACTCCCCGCACCCGAGGCCAGCAGCAGCAGCGCACCGGCCAGTTCCTCAGGCTCCCCTATCCGACCCATCGCCGCTTGGCTCTCCACCCGTCCTTTGAGCAGCGGCGAGTCGAGAAATGGCGCGGTCATCTCACTCGGAAAATATCCTGGTGCTATGGCATTCACGCGCACACCGCGGTTTGCCCAGCTGCACGCTAGCGAACGTGTCAGGTTGATCACCGCTGCTTTGGACGCCTGATAGGCGACGGGGTGATCGGGCTGTCCGGCCAGACCCAGGATCGAGGCGATGTTGACAATCGCCCCCCCCTTGCCGTCGCGCAGCATCTCGGCGCCTACTTCGCGGCAGCAGTGCCAGACACCGGTCAGATTGACCCGAACCACTTGTTCGAAGATATCGTGAGGCAGTTTTTCAGGCATGTTTCCCCCGTCGGCCGCCGTCCCCGCGTTGCAGACCAGGATGTCGGGCCGACCAAAGGCCTCCTTTGTCACCGCGATGGTCGCCCGAACCTGCTCGGCGTCCGTCACGTCGCAGAGTGCGATGGTCGCCGAGCCGCCAGAGCTCTCGATTTCCTCCCTCACGCGAGTAAGGTTTTTTTCACGGCGTGCGGCAAGGACGACGTTCGCGCCCCGCTCGGCGAGTGTTTTCGCAAAGGTTACACCGAGACCGGACGAAGCCCCGGTGATAATCGCAGTTTTCCCCGTCAGGTCGAACAGAGGGTCATGCGTAGCCATATATTCGACACTCCTCGCTGTAGTGTGCTGGTGGCTGGCGACATGGCACGAGAACAGAGCAACATCCTGTCCCTGCACCAATCTTGAGGCACTCGCGATCTCTCGGGAGGACCCCCTGCCGAGGGAGTCGATGATAAGCCGGTTGTCCAGTGCGAACAAGATCCTCTCGTCAATCGCCAGCCCAGCCGTCTCAGAAGTTTTGACATGCATCCGGTACGGTGTGTACAGACTGAATCAATCCATCCGGACTGCCGCCATGTCATCTCCCCCGTCATCGAATTTCTGGAGAATTCCCTATTGACACTGTTCGATCGCGCCTGGCAAGTTAGTCCGATTCCCTTTCACGACAACTCCTGGATCGACTGTTGAAACAAATCTGCTTTTTTCTGCATGGTTCCCTCCCGCTCTGCACGGTTAGGCTGCTGGGACTGTTGCTGAGCGCCACTCTGTGTCTACCGGGCCGCTGTGTCGCCGACGAACACGAGCACGCCGCCACCGATTCGGCGGACGCCCGTCTGCAGCAGTGGCTGGTGCACCCGCAGCGTACGGCTCATGCCGTGCGCACGGCCACCCCACCGATGATCGACGGCATCATCGACGACGCGGTGTGGGACGCGGCTCCCGTGCAGTCGGGATTCACCCAGGAGGACCCCGATCACGGCGAGCCAGCGACGCAGGAGACGACCTTTCGGATCCTCTACGACGACGAGGCCCTCTATGTCGCCGTCGTCTGCTACGACAGCCAGCCCGACAGTATCATCTCCGTCCTTTCCCGGCGCGATGATTGGCGCGAACGCGATGTCTTCGAGCTTCACCTCGACCCGCACCACGACCACCAGACGGGCGCATTCTTCGTGGTCGGTCCGTCGGGCTGGGTGCGGGACGGTATCATCTTCAACGACGACGACGGCGACCGAACCTGGGATGGGGTCTGGCGGGCCCGCACGGCGCGCCGGCCCGATGGCTGGAGCGTCGAAATGGAGATCCCCTACCATGTCCTGCGCTTCGGCGAGAAGCCCGTGTATACCTGGGGGATCAACGCCTATCGCTACATCTCCCGTCACGTGGAGTGGACGCACTGGAGCTTCAAACCCCGGGGGGTTAATGGCTGGCCCTCACGCTTCGGCCACCTCGAGGGCATCGACGTGCGCTACGGCCTCTCCTCGAACATCTCCCTGAACGGCACCGTCAATCCCGACTTCGGACAGGTCGAAGCCGATCCCGCCGTCCTCAACCTGGGTGTCTTTGAGACGTTCTTTGACGAGCGGCGTCCGTTCTTTGTCGAAGGCAACCAGATCTTCGAAAGTCCGCGACCCGGCATCGTTGGCATCGACCGGCCGACACGGCTCTATCACTCGCGCCGCATCGGCCGTCAGCCGTCGCGCCTCGATCTGCCCGACGACAGCGACGAGGTCGGCAGGCCGGATAATACGACCATCCTCGGCGCTGTGAAGATCTCGGGAAAGACCCAGCGTCGCACCGCTTTCGGCGTGCTTAGCGCCGTCACCGGCAGCGAGTACGCCCGGATCGACCAGCGAGTGACCGACCCACTTACCGCGCTTGTCGACACCGTGCGTCGGCGGCATAAAGTCGAGCCGATGACTAATTACTTTGTCGGCCGTGTGCAGCAGGATCTGCTGACCAATTCAACCGTCGGCGCCCAGCTGACCGCCGTCAACGGCGAAGGCTTCGATCCGGCCTACGTCGGCGCTGGCGATGTGCACGTGAAATGGTGGGACAACGCCTACCGGGTGTACAGCCGCCTCGCTATCAGCCGTGCTGGTCAGAACGACGACCGCGGATCTGGTTGGGAGGGCCTCTTCTACTTCTCCAAGTTTTCCGGCAGCTTTGGCGGGCAGGGCTACGTCGATGCCCGCTCTCCCGGCTTCGACGCCAACGACCTGGGCTTCATGAGTCGCAACGACCGCACTCAGGCCGGAGCTCATGTCTTTTACGAGCTTCTCGACCCTTACTGGTTCGCCCGCCGATCCGGGTTCAATTTCAATATCTGGCAGCACCACAACTTCGACGGCGACAACCTCGCCCGTGGCGTCAACCTCAACATGTGGCACGACCTGCACAATTATTGTATTGGGGCTTCTGGATGGGCCTCGATCACAACTTCGACGCCTGGGACGATCTGGTGACGCGGGGTGGGCCGTTGATGCTCAGCCCGGCATCGACGCGGTGGGCGATGGACGTGTGGGCCGACGACCGGATGCCCATCAGCGGCTGGTTCGGCACCAACGTGCGCTGGGGGCTCGGCGGCGACAACCTGTCCACCTGGAGCGGAATCGAATTCACATTGAAACCGGCCTCCAACATCGAGATCGAGATCAACCCCAGCTACCGCTATGCAAAGGACGACGCCCAGTGGGTGGAAAATGCCGATAGCGACGGGGACGGCGAAGACGACCGTTTTATCTTCGGCGAGTTGGCCAGCAAGGTCTTCGAAATCGGTGTGCGCGGCACCTGGGCGTTGACGTCGTTCCTGAGCACGCAGCTGTTCCTGCAGCCCTTTGTGACCACCGGTGACTATGGGCGCATCAAAGAGCTGGCGCGGGGCAGGTCATACGAATTTGCCGACTACAGTGCCCTGGAGGATAATCCTGACTTCCACCGACGGTCGCTGCGCTTCAACCTGGTGATGCGCTGGGAATACGCCCCGGGCACTCTGTTCGTCGTCTGGCAGCAGAACCGGGATCGCGACTTCGACGACACCCGCGATCCCGACTTCGAACCCTTCACCGACGCCGGCCGTGCTTTCGCCGACGAGGGTGACAACATCTTCCTCGCCAAGATCAACCGCTGGGTCGGATTGTAGCCGGCACACAGGTTGGCCATGGGCGGCGCCGATTCCCGAGCTGTGGCGCGGCGATTCGCGGGCTCTCAAGCGCTCTCGCACATCACCTGTTAACGGAGTATCAGCGCCACTCGTGCTTCGGGTAGCGCCGTTTCAGCTCCTTCTTCAGCTCCGGGTAGGTGCGCTCCCAAAAGCCGGCCAGGTCGTCGGTGACCTGCGCCGGGCGGAAGTTGGGCGCCAGGATCTCCAGCAACACAGACACGCGGCCGCCGCCCACCCGAGGGGTCTGAGACATGCCGTAGAAGTCCTGGATCCGGGCGCGGCCGCGCGGCGGCTCACCGGGGGTGTAGCTGATGCGCATGCCGTGGCCGCTGACCAGGGTCAGTTTCTCCGGGGCCAGGCGTTCGATCAATTGCTGGTCGTTCCACGACATGGCGTTGCGCACGTAGTCCAGGCAGCGGCGTTTGCGCACGGGGCCGAAGCGCACGTCATCGCCGACGATCTCCCGCATGATCACCTCCAGGTCCTCCTCGTCGTACACCAGCAAATTGCGTTCGGGGTACCAGGCGGCAACACAGCGGGCGCGGGCAAGCCAGTTTTCGACCCCTTCGTCCCAGTGATCGAGGCTCAGGTCGCCGGCGCGAATGCGCTCGACGATCATCGCCGCCGCGGCCGCCCGGTCGCGGGGATGGCCGATCGAGCGGCGCAGGGCGAGGCCCAGGAGGCTGTGGCTGACTACCTCTTCCACGGCCCGCGTCTCGGCGTTCCACTGCAGCTCGCGTTCGAGGACGACGTGTTCGCCCAGCCAGGCCTCCAGTTGGGCGGCGGAGACCGCAGTAGCCAGCGACAACACCGTGTGCACGCCGCCGCCCTCGCGGCGCGGCGCTTCGGTTTCGCGCGTCTCGATGGCGATGAGGAAGTCGGCTTCCACAGCCACACTGGTCCGATCCAGGGCGACCCGCCGCCGTCCTGGCATCTCGCACAAGAGCCGATCTCCCGGGAGCTGATCGACCTGGCGACGCGCGGCGACGTGATCGGGATAGGCGAGGGCCAGGGCGCGCAGCAGCGCCTCGTCGTCGTCGCCACGCCGCTTTCCCGCCTCCCCGCATTGACGCAGTAGCCGTTCGTACTGGTGGGCGGCGCGGTCGACGTCGCGGCAGGCGTTGGCGTGGATCCCGAGCTCTCCGCAACGACGCGAATCAAAACGCAGCCGGCGCGCCTCCAGGAGGGCGCGCTCGCGCATGACCAGATCCGACACCAGGCCGCGTGCCGGCGGTTGGCTGTAGCGGCTCTGCACGGGGCGCGCGCAGATGTCGCGTTCGGCGATTAGCGCTGCCCACAGGGCCACCCGCTGCGTCACACCGACCCCATGGCCTTCCAGCAGCAGACGGCCGATCCGCGGATGCGCCGGGAAGCGCGCCAACTGCTGGCCAAGGGGAGTGAGGGCACCGTTGAGGTCGACGGCGTCCAGTCGCCGCAGCAACTGCGTGGCCATTTGCAGTCGCTTGAGCGGCGGTGACTCGATCCAGGGAAAATCGCCCGGGTCATTTACACCCATCTGCGTGAGCGTCAGGACCGCCTCGCTCAGATCGACACGCGCCACCTCCGGAGTATCCCGCGAGGGGCGCGCATGAGCCTCCGACCGCGACCACAGACGGAGACAGACTCCCGGTGCGGTGCGTCCGGCGCGTCCGGCGCGCTGCTCCGCCGAGGCCAGTGAGATGCGTTCGATGAGCAGGGTGTTGACGCCGCGGTTCGGATCGAAGCGATGCACCCGCGCCAGACCGGCGTCGATGACACAGCGCACCCCCTCGATGGTGATCGAGGTCTCGGCGACATTGGTGGCGACGATGATCTTGCGGTTTTCCGCTGGCGCTACGGCACGTCGTTGATCCTCGGCGCTGAGACTGCCATAGAGCGGCAATACCTCGACAGGACCGTCGGACGGCAGCAGTCGCCGCCGGCACGCGTCGAGGGTGCGGCGGATCTCGAAGGCCCCGGGCATGAACACCAGGGCATTCCCGTCAGGCGCCCCATCGAGCCAACGTCGCGCGGCGTCGGCGGCTCGTTCCCACACCGGCGCCTGCGTTTCACCGGGCTCGTAGTCGATGTCGACGGGATAGACGCGGCCTTCGGCCCGCAGCACGGGCGCCTCGAGATAAGCACTGACCGCAGCGGGATCGAGGGTTGCCGACATCACCCCGAGGCGCAGATCCGGCCGCGTCGTTTCGCGCAGACGGCGGCACAGACCCAGGGAGATATCGGCGTGCAGGCTGCGTTCGTGGAATTCGTCGAGCAGCACCGTGCCAATGCCGTCGAGCCGCGGATCTACTTGCAGCCAGCGCAGGAAGAGCCCTTCGGTGAGGAAGAGGATGCGGGTCGCCTCGCACCACTGACGCTCGTGACGGGTCTGGAAACCAACCGTGGCGCCCAGATCGGTGCCCAATTCGTCGGCGATGCGGCTCGCGACGAGGCGCGCTGCCAGCCGGCGTGGCTGCAGGACGATGATGCGGCCCTCGGCACCGGCGCGTAACAACATCTGCGGCACCTGCGTCGTTTTGCCCGATCCGGTCGGCGCCGACAGCACCCAGGCGCCCGGATCGGCATGGGCGGCCAGCAACTCGGCCTCGATGTCGTAGACCGGAAGTTCTATCACCGCGAGGTCAGACGAGAGTGTGTGGGTGTCCCGCACGTCGTCAGGGCTTCATCGCGTGCGTTGATAGGGTGCGCCTTCAAACAGCGAGTTGATGGCGCCCACGGACTCGTCCACGAGCATCGCGCCACCTTCCGGGCCGACCCAGTTGGATTTTATCAACGCACTGTAATGCCCGTGGTCGAGGGCGCGCTGGGTCGGCAGGTAGAAGCCGTTGCCCGAGCCGTCGGCGAGTTGAACGAGAAACGTCTGCAAGGCGCCGCTCCGGGACCGGATGGCCATGCCGTAATCGACGAACAGCTCGAATGGACTGGTTGCGAAGACGACCTCTCCAATCCGGATGATGTGGGCCTCGACCTCGTGCGTCGGGTTATCTTCCTGTCGCTCGTACCGCGTAATCAGGTCACAGACCGGACCGAACGGCCAGATCCGTTGGAAAGCGTAGGCTTGCTGGCTCCGCTCTTCAGCGCTCATCGCCGGGATGCGCTTCTCGAGATCGTATTGTTCCCGGGTGACCATCAATCGCGGCAGCCGAAATGTCCTGACCTCATGTACCAGTTCGGCGATGTGATCAGTCGGCGAGGCTGTCGCCAGGGCCTCGTCCAAAGCCGCGACGATGCGGCGGGCAATAACGCCCTTGTCATCAACACCGAGCCGATCGCGCAGATCCCTCTCCTCGGTGCGATCCGCCAGCAGATGGGGCGACAGATCACCGGCAGGCGCGCACTGCGGCAGTAGACCCACCTCGGTGCCATACCGTGCGGCCACCGCCTCGCGCACATCGTGCCAGAAATCGGCCGAAATCGACGTCAGGCTCTCCTGACACTGCGAGGGACAGGCCAGATTCACCACAATGCCCGTCAACTTGTCGGCCTCATTCCGCGTAAAGAGGAAATTGACCGCGTGATCGTCGCAGGACTCGAAGCCGACAAAGTCGTCCCGGTCGGTCTCTCCGTACATCTGGGCCGATCCGTCCGCATAGACAGCGCGGCGGCAGCGTCCCACGACGGCATATCCGAAACCGCGTGCCATGCCGCCGGGTTGCCGTATCTCCCATGCGGTGGCAACGATGTCCGCCAGCTGCACGGCCAGCCACAGGCGATACTCATCCGGATTCATGAACTCCGGATCATCTTCGGGCTCCTCGTGGACGCCGCGTGTCAGTGAGGGCCCGTTGTGGGTGTGGGTGGTGTTGACGGTCAGCTTGCTCGTATCGAGTCCCGCACATCGGTCGCCGAGTTCCCGCAGCAGATCCGCCTTGAAACCCTCGGAACACAAATCGCAGGAGAGAAATACCACCTGATCCACGCTGCCATCATCGCCGCAAACTTCCAGTGCCAGGGCCGTGGCGGTCAGCGGCGAGATCACGCCGTCGGAAATCCGTCGGTGAAACTGTCCCTGCACCAGTACGTTTCGCGGCGGGGTGATGTCGCCGCGGTGCCAGCCAATCATCAGTTTTCCGGTCGCCATAACGCCTTCTTCGCCTATCAGGGCGAGATCTGATCAGTGTGAGGACCCGGTCAGTGGAGGGACCGACCGCATTCCCGGTAGGTCTGTCCGTCCAGGACCACGGTCACCGTCGTTTCGTACGTCTCGTCGCTCATGGTGTCGGCGCAGGGCTTCCCCTCCAGGGTTACGGCGAACTCGTTGGCCGCGGTGCTGGCGCGATAGACGGTGCGCCGCGCGCCGATATCGATCTCGGGCTCCGGCGCCGGGGTAGTGACCCGCTGTTGACCATAGTCGTAGACGAAGGCCAGGCTAGCAGCGCGGCGGATCTCCAGATGCCAGCCAGGCTCGTTGCCAACGGCGCGGAAATCGACGCCCTCCAGCTTGGCGTGCTCCCAGATCGAGCGACGCCGGTCGAGGGCGCAGTTCGACCACTGTTCGCCGTTGACGTCCAGGAGCGCGTTGTCGCCCTTCGTCCACACGACGATGTCGTCTCCCGCGTAGCGACTTCCGCTGGCTGCTCGCGTCTGTTTCAAAACCAGGTAGGGCCGTCCGAAGCGTCCCGGTAGCCACAGCGAGACTTTTTCGGGGCCCGTGCGCACGGTGAAGGCGAACGTCTCGTCGCGATCGCCGCAGGTGAAGACGAAGGTCTGGTCCGGTGGACGCGCCAGCGTGTCGTTCCCTCCAGACGCACTCGGGGCATCGGCAGACGATTCGGCGACGCCGGTTCGCGTCATGGGTGCACAGTTGGCGAGATGGAACCCCGTAGTGAGAGCGGCGGCAACGACGCAGACTTTCAGTGCGATGGTCATGGCGATACTCCACGCCAGGTAAACGCCGACGCGCTGGCGACTCTTTCATAGCCGCCGGGGGAGGGATTAGGAAACCAGTTTGTGTACCGCATACAGGGGGAGCGTTTCGATCTCACCGTAGCGTCCGAAATTCTCGTGTGAAACGCGATAGCCTATAGACGGATTTCGCTCTTGCAGGAAGATGCGCAAGCTTTGCATCCGTCCTGTCGTGCCAGACTTCACTTCGATGGCAAGCATCTCGTCGCCCCTCTGAATCAGGTAGTCTATCTCAGCATTGCTGCCGCGCGCCTCGCGATGCCAGTAAAATAGCTGCGGGCGCAGCCTGGGAGAACCGTGGGCGACCAGTTCAAGGCCTGCGAACACCTCGGCCAGCGCACCCTTGTTGACGAATTCGGACGGACTGCTGACCAGATGTTCGCTCAGGTCCAATCCGAGGACGCGCTGAAAGATGCCCACGTCGAAGGGCAGCACTTTGAACTTCCTCAGGTCTAGCTGGGCGCCGAGTGGGAAACCTCGGGCCGACGAGTGGTGTATGCGGTAAACGAGCCCCGCGCGTCGCAAAAGCTCGAGAGCGTCCTTGTAGGAACGGGAGGCGATGTCCTGGGAGATATTGGCATACTTGAATTTCCGGCCGGCCTGCAACGCGGCCGATTCGAAGACCTCCTCCAATCGACTGGCGGGTACGCGGTTCCTGTACTTGGCGAAATCGTCTCGCATCGAGGTGAGTAACTCGTCGATGATCAACTGACATCGGCGGACATCCCTGTGTTCGATATAGGCACTGACTACGGCCGGCATCCCGCCGATCAGAAGATACGTACTAAGGATGCCGAGCAGTTGGTCATGCAGTGTTTCGTCCAGTCGGTGGTCGGCATCTGCGCCTCCTACTGCCTCCAATAGGGCGCTCCTGGCGCTCGCCTCGAGGAACTCGCTGAAGCTCATTGGATACAGAAACAAGGTGGTGACCCGTCCGACCCCGAATGAGGGAATCTCGTCGAGCGCAAATTCGAGTAGCGAGCCGGCGGCGACAACGTGGAGATCCGGCATCCTCTCGTAGAAGAACCGCAGGGCACGCAGCGCATTGGGACAAGCCTGAATTTCATCGAAGAAGAGCAGAGACTCGCCAGGCACGATCGGCACATCGAAATACGCGTGCAGGTTCTCACAGATTCCGGTCGGATTCAGCGAGCTCTCAAAAAAACGGCTTACTGGCAGCTCCTCCTCGAAATTCACCTCGAGAAAATGGGAGAAGGACCGGCCCAGTTGTCTGACAGAGTGTGTCTTACCTACCTGCCTGGCGCCGCGTACGAGCAGAACTTTTCGCTGTTCGGAGGTCCGCCACGCCTGGAGGTCGGCATCGATTCTGCGTTTCATCAGAGCTTGACATGAATATAAGTCACGGCTACATCGTTGGTATTATGCACATTAATCAAGGCTAATATGCTACCTGATCGAACATAAATCAAGGCAATACCCGTCACCATGCGCGCGGGCAGACCTTCGTGTGCGATACGGATCAAACCAAGGTCACCAGGCCGCGGAAGATCCGGTCTGGATCGACCCTCACCCCCTCTTCAACAGCTCATCCAGTCCCAGCGTCTCCGCATAGGCGAACAGAGCCGGCAGCGCCGGTACCCCGACCAGGCGGATCGGGACCTGCAGATGCTTCAAGGCGATGGCCAATCCCGACTGGGTGGCATCGGACGAGCACAGCCAGATTTCGTCGATGTCGAGATTCAGCTCCTGGGCCTGCTCCAGCAACTCGACCGCGGCCTGGACATAAGCGCAGGCGTCGAGACCGAGTCCGGACTCGTCTCCCACGCGGGCTAGGTGAACCCGTCGCCCCTGCGCTTCCAGAGCTTCGGCTTTTTGACGGATGAGCGCGCCCAGCCCCACCCAATCGACCCCATCGATCAGCTCTACCCGGGCTCCCACCAGCAGATCGAGCAGCAGGCCTCCCTGGATTTCCTGGTCGCGTTCGCCGCGTACTTTGCGCAGGACCAGGTGACAGTCGAGCCCCAGTTTAGCGCACGAGGCGGCCAGCTGGCGGCAGTAGTTGGACTGTACCGCCGCTCCCCCTACCACGGTGTCGGCGCCTCGTTTTTTCGCCTCTCCCAGGACATACTCGAACATCCGGGTCTTGTTGCCCCCGGTGGCCAGTCCGGTCAAGTCATCCCGTTTGATCCAGATACGGGGGCCCGCCAGGGTCTCGGTCAGCTTGGGACAGAACTCGAGGGGGGTGGGCAGATTGGCCAGAGAGACGCGAGGCCAGCGCTTCTTTCAACTCGGCCAGGCGGTTTCGATCGACATCTACCATGTGCGCTGATTCCTATCGACGATTTACAGGCGCTGTCGATTAGCTATGCCGAGCACCTCAGCTGGATGGCGCGGTGCGCTGCCACTCCATCCACTGGGTCAGCTCGAGCTGAGTCTCATCGAAACGCCCGCGGACCGCTGGCGGGAATACATAGTGGTTGACGTTGCCCTGATTCCCCGCCAGCAGCTCCCGCATGGCGGGGTTGTAGGTGGCATCGATATAGTTGAAGTAGAGATTCGTACGGCGTTGAGTGGTCGTCTTCAGCGCGCCTGTGTGCAGCAAGGTCTCTGAAAACATGACGATATCTCCGGCCTTGCCCGTGGCTCGAAGGGACCCGGGAAGCTCTTTGGATCGGTACTCGGAAAGCGGCAGGTCGATCTCCGACTTGTGCGCCCCCGGCACCACCACCAGACAGCCGTCCTCGTCGCCGTTGTCGGTCAACAGGTAGACGCAGTTGAGCATGCGCGTGCGGATCTTGCCGCCGCGCACACTGTAATCGTCCGGATTCAGTCCCCGATGCCATCCTCCCCAGGGCGCTCCTGCGGTTTTCTCTATCGCCCAGGTGTTGACCAGCTGTGGGTGCTGCATCCACCGACGCAGGCGAGCGACGACGGGCGCGAAGCTGATGACCTCGTCGAAGATGTCGGTCCACAGAGGTAACCCGTTGATCCGGCGCTGACCCTCGCTCAGCTGCACGGTTGTCTGACCGCGAACGTCCTCGCGCTGCAGCCAGGCGTCCTCGTAGCTGTGCTCGAAAAGCCGGTCCAGCTCGGCTAGGTAACGCCGGCATCGATCCGCGTCGAAGGCCTCTCTGAGAATAACGAAGCCCTGGGCGTCGAATTGGAAGTCGTCTGCCGCGGACAATTCAATCATTCCGGATGCTCGACTTCGTCCACGTGCGACACGTCGTCGGCGCTCACATGTCCGATGACGCGGCCGTCGTCGAGCAGGTCGTCATCTTTCTCCGCCAGCCGCTGAAACAACCGCCGCAGATCCCAGGTACCGCCGATGGTGAACCACACCGTCGATACCACGGCGATGATGCCGGGTACAACCAGGTTGTAGATCTTGAACCACTCCGCCCACTGGCTGTCGGACCAGGGCGAGATGGCGTTCCAGATCGTCAGCACCACAAAGCTGCCGAAGCCCCACAGCATGGAGTAGAGGAACACCGACCAAGCCAGCACGCGGTCGCCGCGGCTGTACTCAGAGTTGATCCCCAGGATCTTGAGGTAGGCGGTTCGCCACGTCAGCGGCGCAGAGACCACCTCCGCCTCACCGGCGCGACGGTATTTGCCTCGGTGCAGCAGGCGGTCCATGTTGAACAGTTCACGGCCGGTCAGCAGCGACACGCCCACATAGAGGCCGACGCCCACGACCATGGCGACGAAGTAAATCTCCTGCGAGTTGATCGGGAACTTGTCCGGCACTACGCGCAACTCGATGTAGGGCTCAAACGGTCGCGAAAATCCCTCCAGCACCGACCGCAGTCCGGGCAGTCGGCCGGCGGCTTCCAGCCACGGATAGATGTACTCCACCCAGGTTTTCTGGGCGACGATGCCTCCTACCGCCAGGATCGATCCAGAGGTCAGCGCGGCAAAGGCGCCCGCCGCCGTGCCTCGCCGCCAGTACAGGCCGCCGACGATACACGGTCCGGCGCCACCCAGCCAGATCGCGCCGGTGATGGCGAAGAACATGAGGATGAAGTCGACCTGGGCGAACAGCAGCGAGAAGAAGAAGGCGAATACGGCGACAGCGGCGATTATCAGACGCAGCAACAGCAGTTGCTGACGCGCGGTGAAGGCGCGCCCCCGGATGGGCAGAATGATGTCCTGGACGATGATCGAGCCCCAGGAGTGCATGTAGGTCGTATCGGTGCTGATCAGCAGGAAAATACACAGAGCACAGAACACCCCTGTGACCCCGATCGGCAGGATGTGGCGCAGCGCGATGGGCACGCGCATCTGATCGTGGATAGCGCCAAAAGTCTGTGCCGCGCCCTTGTCGTGCGACGCCAGGGCTTCCTTTACCAGGTCGCGCAGCGGCTCATTTTCGTCCTTCTCTTCGAAATGCTCTTGACTCGACCACGTTTGCAGCGCTGGTGACATCTCGCCGGTGTCCAGATAGCGCCGCACTTCCTCCTTCACCTCGGCAAAGCGCTCGTCGCCGGCCACGTCGTTGATCGCTTTCCAGGTCAATTCGCGTCGGGTCTCGAGCGCTTCGCTGCTGAAGCGCTCGTTGTTGAGATAGGTGTAGGCCGCAACCGCCAGCAGCACGATCATCATCGTCTGAAAACCGGAGCGCCAGGTGCCCAGCACAGCGCCCATTTTCTGTTCGTGGGCGTCAATGGCCGCGGCGTTGTACCCTTGAGTCCCCGACCACGCCATGCGGTTGAAGATGTTGCTGAAGAGACCGACGAAGATGTAAAACAGGTTGAAGTTGCGCAGTTTGTCGATGTCGAAGGGGTTGAGCATACTCTCCCCCGGTTTCCGGTCCATCAGCGTCGGCGCCATGTCGCCGTCCCAGGAAAACTTCACCAGCAAGGCGATAACGACGATGACGTAAAGCGGATAGCTGAGGATGCCCTGGATACAGTCGGTCACCATGATGGTGATCTGGCCGCCGAGACTGACGACAACGACGGCCGCTGACAGGAACAGCGCCATGACCAGAGCAAAGGTAGGAAAGATCCAACCGAGGAGATTTACCTGCAGGGGCAGGTCGCAGTAATAGATGAGGAAACGCGCCCCCACGGCGGGGAAGATGGCGTAGTTGATAACGCCGGAGAGCGATTGCAGAGAGGCCGCGTAGATGCGGAAGGAGCGGCTGTAACGCATCTCGAAAAACTGCCCCATGGTCATGGCGCGCGTTTCTCGATAGCGATAGATGCAGTAGCCGGTGAGCAACATCAGCATGCTGATCGGCACGTAGAGCTGGTTCCAGAAGGAGTAAGCGAAGCCGGAGCTGTAGTAGGCCTCGAACAGGGCTACGACGCTGATCAGCCCCATCCCCGCCTCGCCACTGGCCACCGCTACGACATAGCGGCCGGCAACCCGCCCTGCGGCGAGAAAATCGGAAACCCCTTTGACGAAGTGCTGGGCGCGCGTGGCGATGTAGAACACGAGAATCATCGGCAGCGCGACGATAAGCCAGTCTACAGGATGCATGTGTTGCCAGTCGTCGGTTGGTTGTTGCGGACCGCGGTCCGATTGTCCCTCTCCGTCGTCGTGGACAGCGGGCCACGTAGGGCAGGACCATCAGAGCAAGCAATACCTTACGAGGGCCGTGAATGTAGCCGATGGGCACTGTGGGGGCCAATCCGTTCCGGCCGCATCCAGCGGCGAAGTATTCTCGATGGAACCTGAGAGCCATTCCGCGAGTCTACGGAGGCGGGTCTGTCATGCGGATCGACTGATGTCTTCACTCCTCCCAGTTGCTCTGGCCGTCCTGCTCCTGGCTGCGGCCTGCGATATCCGGCGCGCTCCGACCAGTCTGGGGCAGTGTGCTACTGACGAACCTGTGTATCCGGCAGTGGCTTTGCGGATGGAGGGTGTCTGGCGCCTAACCATGGTCGACACCGCTGCTTCGACGAACTCGTCAGAGGCGATCATCCTCGAGATCTCCTCTCCGCGGACCGCGCTCAAGCCAACCACCTCCTGTGTCCCCGTTCCTCCCCATCTCTGGCTCGATTATGACGATACCAGACTCAGGGACGCCTCCTCTGAGCGCCCAAACCGAGGTGAAGGCTGGATTCGTTCCGAGGACGAGATCAGGCTGTCATTCAACATCTATTACGGTGAGCCAGCTGTGGGCGATACGGCATTGACCACCCACAGCGGTACGGTCACGAAGATGAAGCCAGCGTTGTGGGTTGGCAGCTACCAGATGAGTCACCGTGGACCGGATTACCAGATAGAGCAAACGGCAGGCATTTGGCGGTTGGAAGCACTACCGCCCCGGACGTCAGCCGACTGAAACCGTCCGCGTCAGGTCGTGAGGGGTGCCCATCAGCCGATGCGCGAACTTGAGGGTGCTGGCCAGGCACAACTCGCCATCCGGTGGCATGTCGATCTGTTGGCGGACGTCGGCGCCACGTGCCCTGGCCTCGGCGACGGTCAAAGTCTGGGTGCCAATGTCGGAGATCAGGGACGGATCAGCCAGGACGATGGCCGGCACATCCAGAGGCTGAGGATCGCCCTCGGCCTCGCCGACGAAGACGACGACCTTGGCGCCGGGGATGTAGCCATTCCGTGGATCGGTTTCCCAGATTGCAGCAGGTCGAAGGTCGTCGAACAGACAGTTCTCGAGAACGGTCACTCCATTCGGCGAAATGTCGACCGTTGTCCGAGCAGAGCCAAGCGCGATGCCGCAGCCGATCTCTTCGCGCGCTTCGCGCTGCAGGGCTTCAATGACCGACTCCCCCTCTTCCAGGGATCCTCCGATGCAGCCCATCCCGATAAGGGGCGGTTTGCCAGGACGCTGAGTCCATTTTCCGGGCTTCTGGATCTCGAAGATCAGCCTCGGGCCGACGCGCAAAAAACAGCTGACTCCAATGATGAAGGTATCCGTCGGTGGGGCGCCTGGATTGTCCTGTCTAGCCACGAGCCGTAGTCTCCGCTGATATCGGCCCGCTGTCGACACATGACGGTACGACCGGCAGGACGATGTGAGATGCGTACTTCGCCCCGCGATAGACGGTGTTGTCCGCGCCCTGTCGACGACGCTCGGTGCCAATGGGGTCGCCGGTATTCGGATTGACGTCGAAGCGCGGGAAGTTGGAGCTGGAGATATCCAGCCTGAGGCGATGGCCGGCGGAGAACAGGTTGCTGGTGGGGTACAGAACAATGGTGATCTGGGCGATTTCCCCTGGCGGCAGGAAGTCGGCCTTATCGGGCCCGTTGCGGTAGCGCAGACGGAGGATGCTGTCGGTCAGGTTGAGGGCGTAGCCCTGCGGATACCACGGGTTTGGCGGGTAGACGTCGATGAGCTTGGCGGTGAAGTCGGTGTCGGGCGCCGAGGACGAGACCCAGAGCTTCACCTCGATGGGACCGGTGATTTCCAGGTCTGTTGTCAGCACCGGGGTTTCGTAGACGAGGATGTCCCGGCGGCTTCCCAGAGGCAGGTACGGGGGTTCACAGCCGTAGAAGTCCGGATGCTCGACCTGATCGAATCCCCCCGGTGACATGACGTTGTGGATGCGGGACGCCCGCGGGGCATAGGCGGGATCGGCGATTCCCGGCGGCAACGAGTCCAGCGCGCTGAGCGAGGAGACGTTGCCGCCGATGGAGGGCACGGGGTCTGCCGGGTCGAAGCGGTAGGTGGTGCTGTCCTGCCCGGTCGGTGGCTCGACCGAGAGGCGCCCTTCGCCGTGCAGGTAGTAGGGGGTGAACTCGGTCCGCGCGAGGGGCCATTCCTGTTCCTCTCGCCAGCGTCCACCGTGAAAGAGTCGGCCCGACACAGTGCGATGCCCGTCGCCGCCACCCATCACGAAGATGCGCACCGGCGCGTTGTCCACCAGACTCGACTGACGGCCTTTGAGCGTCCAGTCGAACCATTCCAGATGAAGGTCGCGAAAGCTGGTCAAGGCGGCCTCCTCGCCGAAATCGACATCTCCCGCGAATGCCTCCTCGACGGTGGCAGAGCCATGGGTCCAGGGACCGACCAGGACGCGGATAGGGCCTTTTTTTCGACTGGATAGGCCTTCGTAGTTCTGCAGCGTAGCGCGGGTGTAGGAATCGTACCAGCCGCCGACGATCCAGATGGGGATGTCGGGAAACTCGTCCCAGTAGAGGCAGGGAGCGAAGCTGGGATGCTTCCAGTAGTCGGAAAAATCGGCTTCGGTGAAGATCCGGAAGGCCCAGTCTTCGTACGCGGGTACGAGCTTGAGCTGTGTCTGCCCCTTGCGCAGGGGCATGCGGGTGATCCAATCGGCGAAGGAGGCGGCCCCCAGGTTGAGCGCCGCATCGACGGTGGGGTCGGCCTTGAGCGCCGCCTGTGTATTGGTGGCCGAGTGCCAGAAGGCCCAGGCGAGAAAGCGCAGCTCGAGCGCCCCGCCGTGCCGAACCGAGCTCTGGTGGGCATTCGCCCCACTCATGTTGGGCACCATGGAGGCCAGATTCGTCGGACCAAGGGCGGCCATCGCCGTCTGTGTCCAGCTCGACCACGATGTGCCCCAGGAGCCCACCTTGCCGTTGGACCACGGCTGCTGGTCGATCCAGGCGAGGGAGTCGAAGCCGTCTTCCGCCTCGGGAATCAGGAAGTTGACGTCGCCCTCTGAACTGAAGGTGCCGCGGCAGTCCTGGATGACGGCGACATAACCCCGCTGCGCGAAGAATCGGCAGAAGCCGAGGGATTCCTCGGTATCCTCTTTGCGGTAGGGGGTACGGTGAAAGACAGCCGCATGTGCCCCTGGAACTCGCTCCTGGCCGGTCGCGGGGAAGAAGACGTCGGTGGCCAGGCGGACGCCATCGCGCATGGTGATCATGACATCGCGCTCGACGATCACATCGTGCAGTGATTCGGGCACATCGTGCAGTGATTCGGGTGACTGGGCCTGGCGTGACTCCATATGCTGCGATCCATTCCAAGCGAGGTTAATTAACCAAGGTCAGCGATGCTCGATAACGTAACACAACTTCACTTGAATTCCAGCCGTCACGGTCCAGGTCCCAGGAAACAACCGCCTCCGTCCAGGCGAGTCCCAATGCAATGTGCGTGCGTTATCGCCTGGGGGGCTGGGCCGCCTTCAGCGCAAGAGCAGCATGCGTCGCGCGCGCGCTGTTTCCGAAGTGACCAGCTGGTAGAAGTAGACCCCGCTCGACACCGTCGCGCCGCCGGCGTCCCGGCCGTCCCAGTCTACCTGGTGAGTGCCGGCCGCGTGAGTCCCCGACGCGAGGGTTTGCACGCTGCGGCCGAGGACGTCGTGTACGGTGAGCAGGACAGGTGTCGATCGTGCCAGATCGAAGAGAATCCGCGTGCGTGGATTGAAGGGATTGGGCACGTTGGCATGGAGCGAGGCGCCGTCAGTGGCTGGTTGCCGGTTTCCGGCAGCGCCGCGCACGCCCGTCGGAGCGGGGGCGGGTGTGCAGTCGATTGGCCAGACGCGACCCTCCTGGCCAGCTGGGCGCGGGCCGTAGTGTGGCTCCTCGCAACCGAGCTCGACGGCGCCGAGATCCGGCGCCACGCCGGTGAAGCGATCGTTGATGCCGGGCAGCCGCTGGCCGGCGTCGATGGCGCGGGAGTCGGCGTGCAAAACGAAGGACGGCGCCTGGTGATGCACACGAGGGTCGTCGGGACCGACGAAACCAGCGGCCGCGTCGTGGCGGCCACAATGTGACGTCCGCCGCCGCCGTCGGGGTCGTGCGCCTGGAGCTCGATCTCATACTCGGTGGCTGGCTCCAGGTCGAAGACGCTGCCGGAAAATTGGGCGGGGACCTCGATCCACACGGTCTCCGGCCACACTCGCAAGAGGGGGAGGGCGTCGCGCCAGACCGCGTCGCCCACGGCGCGGCAGCGCATATCGACACGCGCATCGCGGTCGTCGTCGCCAGCGATGAG
>Ga0066376_10001416_pt1 | contig 23348 bp, 15 predicted proteins | sample Knorr_S15_td_Bot_FD_77009 | JGI IMG/M metagenome (GOLD analysis project Ga0066376, IMG submission 77009) | Marine microbial communities from Southern Atlantic Ocean transect - Knorr_S15_td_Bottom_ad_5009_LV_A | ecosystem: Environmental > Aquatic > Marine > Oceanic | place: Southern Atlantic...
CGGCTTTGCCTTTGGAGACCAACTCATGACGCTGCTCCCGTTCCTCAGCCGTCAGTGTCACGATGTATTTTTTCTCGGGCACGATCGCTCTCCTTTGTGTCGACAAGGGGATCTGCCCAAATAATTTCATCATGTGAGTGGGAAATTTTGATATATTCCATGTCTCGCTGCGAAAGCAAGATCAAGGCGCCGACCGTCCGCCGCTGGGAACGCCGGCGCCACCTCACGGCAGATGACTCCGGCTGAATGGATACCCCGACAGCGTCTTATCGCCACCCCGGCAGAGAATACGAAGTATTCTCGACTCGGGCGCCTGAGTCACCTACGGGGTCCGACTTACCCAGAGGCGCCCGTCGACTTGGAAGATGCGATTATCCTCCAACACATAAGCGCTCAGGGCGCCGCCGTACACGCAACCTGAATCGAGACCCAGGAGATGCGGTCTGGGCGTCGTGGGACCGTCTGCGCTCGAGGCGGGCCTGACGACCAGGCCGCCAGGAGCATCGTGTCCGAATACCAGGAGACCCCTGCCCCATTCGATGACATCGTGCCAGCGATCGCCTTCAATTCCCCCTTTGGGCGGCCAGGTGCGGATGGTGAGAAACTCGTCGCGTCTCGTGCCCGACAGGCCCTTCTCCGGATTGATGCCGGCGTGGACGAGGAGGAAATCGGCATCGTCGATATACAAAGGGAGTGATCGAAGCCACGGCAACAGCTCGGCTCCGGCCGGGTTCAGGCTGTCGAAGGTTCTGCTTTGATTCGACCAGCGAAAGCGGGGACTCCGACCAGCCGCCTGCGTTTCCAATTGCTCCAGCAGACGGGCGTCGTGATTCCCCAGGACCATCTCCGCCCGCGTCTCGCGGATCAGGGCCCACACCTGCAGAGGGTCGGGGCCTCTACTGAAAGCGTCGCCGGTGAGCAGCAGCCGGTCTTCCTGTTTCTGGAAATCGACCTTTAACAGCAGCTCGCGCAGTTGGTCGGCGCACCCGTGTACGTCGCCGATGATGATAGTTCGCATTGGTCGGTCAGGATCTCTTGCCGACAGACGGCCATTCTGAAAGACTCTCCGCCTATCGGTCGATTATGCCGAAGAGTACCGGAACGTTATACTATCATATCCACGCGGAATCGTCGACCCTCTTCCACCCTCAAGCGCTGATAACCCCTCCACCTCACCCTATGACCGAATCGACAGCCCCAGCCCCAGCCCCTGCCGCGACTGAAGCGCCCGCGGCCTGTCACGTCATGGCCAAGCCTACCGGCTCGGTCTGCAACATCGACTGCAAATACTGTTTCTATCTCGAGAAGGAGAAGCTGTATCCGGAGAAGGGGAAGAACTGGCGCATGAACGACGAGGTTCTCGAGCTCTATGTGCGCCAGTACATCGAGGCTCAGGACGTGCCGGTGGTAAACTTCGCCTGGCAAGGCGGAGAGCCGACGCTGATGGGGGTGGACTATTATCGACGGGCGGTCGAGTTGCAGGCGAAGTACGCCAATGGCAAGGAGATCACCAATGCCTTTCAGACCAACGGCATCCTCCTCGACGACGAGTGGGGGGAGTTCCTGTCGACTGAGGACTTCCTCGTCGGCCTCTCTGTCGACGGTCCGCGTGAGCTTCACGACCGCTACCGGGTCGACAGGGGCCAGAGGCCTACCTTCGACCGGGTCATGGCGGGTCTGGGAATCCTCAAGAAACACTCAGTAGAGTTCAATACTCTTACCGTATTGCAGAACAGCAACGCCGAACACCCGCTCGAGGTGTACCGCTTCCTCAAGGAGATGGGAAGCGGCTTCATGCAGTTCATCCCCATCGTCGAGCGCCGGGCGCAGACGGAATCTGACAACGATCTCGAGCTGATCGGTCCGGACTTTGAGGGGCGGGCGAAGGTGTCGAGCTGGTCGGTCGGTTCGTTGCAGTACGGCAGATTCCTGTGCAAGGTATTTGACGAGTGGGTGCGGGCAGACGTGGGGAAGTACTTCGTGCAGATATTCGACGTCTCCCTGGGATCGTGGATGGGGCAGGATGCCAGCCTGTGCATCTTCGCCGAGACGTGCGGCAGTGCCCTCATCATCGAGCACAACGGCGATCTGTACTCCTGCGACCACTTCGTCTACCCCGAGTACAATCTGGGCAATGTCCGCGAGCAGACGATCAGAGAGATGGTGGCCAGCCCCGAGCAGCGGAAATTCGGCACTGACAAGAGAGACGAACTGCCCGCCTTCTGCCGGGAGTGCGACTACCGCTTCGCCTGTAACGGCGGCTGCCCCAAACACCGCTTTGAGAAGACGCCTCAGGGGGAGGACGGACTCAACTACCTGTGCAAGGGATACAAGCTCTACTTCGGCCACGTGGCCCCGTACATGGAGTTGATGGCAGCTGAGCTCAAGCGGGGGAGGCCGGCGACGAACATCATGGAGTGGGTGCGAGCAAAAGACCGCGATAAGCTCGCCCCGAAAAGAGAGCCCGGACGCAACGATCCGTGTCCGTGCGGCAGCGGCAGAAAATACAAACGCTGTTGCGGCGGCGCGGCAAAGGTGGCTGTCTGAGAGAGATGGGCGACCCCGTACGGGCAGCCACGCACCCTTTCGCACACCGAAGCAGGTGAGCGATCAACTCCATATCAGTAGACGAAGTCGTCCGTAGACGAGGTCACCTGCAGAAAAAAGGAAGGCAGCGGGGGGTTCGGACGAGACCCGGGCCGCGGCTGCCGCATCACAACCGGGACGGCCTCGAATGGGAGGAGATGAAGCTTGATTGGCATACAGCTAGACAAAGACGCGGCCAAGGCCGTCGTCTCCGTGGACGGCAAGACCTTCACCGAATACCGCTACGGCCACTACGTGTGCAGGCCGTACCTGTACCCGGTGCTGACGCCGGGCGGTCAGCGGCTGACCAGGGGTTACCCCGCCGAGGAGATAGAGGGGGAGAAGCAGGATCACTACCACCATCGTGGCATCTACGTCGCCCACGGCCTGGTTAACGGGTTCAATCTGTGGGACGAGGGCACCGGCCACGGGGCGATGCTGCAGCGGGGCGATCCGGAAGTGAGTGTCGTCGCCGGCGTGGGTACCATCGCCGGGATCGTCGACTGGTTCGGGCCGGAAGGAGAGCGCATACTCGAAGAGCGGCGGAGCATCCGCATCGTCGCCGAAGGCGATCTGCGAATCCTCGACCACTGCAGCGAGATGTCGATGAAGTACGGTGACGTGACCTTCGGTGACACCAAGGAGGGAGGGCTGCTCTCTATCCGCGTGCCGACTTCGATGGACGCCAAGGAGAAGGGGCGTATCGAAAACTCGGAGGGGATGGTGTACGACAGCGGCCAGGGGGAGGAGACCACGTGGGGGAAGCCGGCAGCTTGGGTCGATTACTCCGGTCCGCTGGCCAACGGCGAAGAGTGGGGACACACGGTCGTCGACCATAGGGAGAACCCGCGGCACCCCACTCACTGGCACGTGCGTGGTTACGGGTTGTTCACCGCCAATGCCTTCGGACTCCACGATTTCAAGGGAGACGCCGACATCGACGGCAGCCTGACCGTCGCTTCAGGTGACACGGCGGTGTTCCGCTACCGCCTGATCATCCATCCGGGCAGGGGGGTGCGAAATCCGCGGATCGGCGAGCTTATCGACGAATTTCAGACATCGTGACCGAAAAGCTGCCCACGATTACCGTGAGCGAGGAAGAGGTTGCTTTTTTTCGCCGCGAGGGGTACCTGTCCATCGACCGCATCACCACCGACGACGAGGTGGCGACCATGCGGGAGGCGTACGATCAGATCTTCGCACAACGTGCCGGTCGGGAGGAGGGGATGGAGTTCGACCTGGCCGGCACCGACGAAGAGGGGGCGGAGGCCACTTTGCCTCAGATTCTAGAGCCGCGCAACTACTCGCCCGCGCTACGCGACTCCCTATACGAGGCGAATGCCCTCGCCATCGCCCGGCAACTTCTGGGTCCGGAGGTGGGACCGGGAGGCGCTCACGCCATTCTCAAACCGGCTCGCATCGGATCTCCCACGCCCTGGCATCAGGATGAGGCGTACTGGGGTCCCGGGGGAAATTACCTGTCCATCAGCGTGTGGATGCCCCTACAGGAAGCGACCCTGGAGAACGGCTGCATGCAGTTTATCCCGGGTTCGCACGAGTCGGAGGTGATGCCCCATCACCACATCGACAACAATCCCAGGATACACGGTCTGGAAATAGACGCGGGGCACCTCGATCTGTCCCGGGCCGCTGTTTGCGAGTTGCCCCCTGGAGGCGCCACCTTTCACTACAGTCGCACCTGCCACTACACGTCCCCCAATGTTTCCGATCAGCCGCGGCGCGCCTTCGTCCTGGGCTTCGGTGTACCTCAGCCCCCGAGGGAGGAGCCGCGGGACTTCTACTGGCAGCGAGAGACGGATACGCTCGCGGCGAAGAAGCGCGACAACACAACGCCGGAGAGTTCCTGATCCAGCCGGGCGAACCGCGTCAGCGGACCGCGTCGGTGAGCACGTCAGCGGAGACGGCCTTGGGGCTGCTAACCGAGGGCGGCAGCCCGACGATCAGCGTGTAGTCGGTTTTCAGCACTTCCTCACCCTCCAGGGTCAGGGCGAGGAAACGGATGTCGCCCGCGGCGTGGGTGGGGAGGACGTGCCTCCCGTGCCAGATGCCGGGCAGACGGCCGGCAACAGCTACGTCGGCGACGGCCAATTCGGTGACCGCCAGGTCCCGCCAGTCGCCATCATGCAGACGAAGTCTGGGGACTCGCCGGGTTGCCAGGTCGCTGAGGACGTAGATGTCGATATAGTCCGGTTGCAGCGGATTGGGTATGACGGCGATGCGCAGGTCGTCGGAGTCGGCGCCGAAGGAGCCGTCTACCGGATGGGCGTGGACGACCACCACTCCGGTGAGCTCCTCTGAGTCTCCCATCCGGGCGACGAGGGTGAGGACCTCATCTCCTAGCGGCATGGCCTCAGCAGTTAACTCAAGGGAATTCGACTCGGCATCGTAAGCGACGGTGTAGACCCGATTGGCTCGCACCTCCCACTCCAGTAGACCTGCATCGCCATCGCCCTCAAGGAGACCGGCCAGGCCCAGCTCGAACTGGCGGTCACCAGCCAAGACGGACACTTCGGTCAACTCGCGCAGAGAGAGGGCCACCGTGTTGGGCAGGATCCGCAGTCCCAGCATTCCCTCAACCGTATGACCGAGTTCGTCTTCACCCCTGAAGATGATGATTTCCGTCCCGCTCCAGTCGAGGCCGGCGAGCACGGTGACGCGCCGGCTCTCCGGATCGACCAGGATCTCGGCGTGCTGCTGACCTTCGACCTTCCATGAGATGGTGGCCGGATCGATACCGCTGAGGTAGTCGTCGAGGACGAGGCTCTGGTCGAAGGCACCCTCAACCAGCGTCAAGGTAGGCAGAGAGGCGAGAATCGGCGTTATCTCCGGGTCGTCGACGGGCGTGGTATCACCAGGTGCTGCCGGTATGCGTATGGTCAGACTCTGGGAGGATTCGTTACCGTCCGGATCCCGGACGCGAAGCAGAATATCCAGGTCACCTGTCCGAGCGGAATCACTTGCGGTTACGGTGAGCACTTGGCTCAGAGGGTCGACGCGCAGCTCCAGACCTTCAGTGACGGGGACCTCCCACTCCATGCGGGAAGGCTCGTGGTCGAGGTCGAAGACGTAGTCGTCCAGATCGAGGGAAGCATCGACGCCTCCCAGGGGCACCTCGATATCGGGGAGGGGGGCGATAGCGGGCTCGCCGCCGGCTGAGGCGGCAAACACCATCAGCTCGAAGAAGGCCTGCTCCCCGCTGGGATCGGTGACTTCGAAGTGCAGAACCTCCGAGCCCGAGAACCCGACTGGAGCCACCAGACGAGCGGCGCCTGAGCTGCTGAGCTGAATGGAGAGCTGTTGCTGTCCGCTTGCCCGCCACTGCAGTGCCGACCTCGGATCATCCGGATCGACGACGAAGCTCTGGAGCTCGATGATGGTCTCCTCACCGGCAGGCAACCCCAGCCGACGGGGCGGGTCGACGATGGACGGCGGCAGCGATTGGATCACGGTGACGGTAAGGGGCGCATTCGCGGTCAGACCTTCGCCGTCCGTTACCTCCAGTTGGATGGTTTCGGTGCCCAGCCAGACGGCCGAGGCGGACAGAACCAGCCGGCCGCCGCGCAACTCGATCTCTACCTTGTCTGCCCCTGTCCACCGCAGCTCCAGTTCGTCGAGCCCGTGGTCGGCATCGGCTATCAGCTGAGCGAGTGTGAGACTGGAGTCCCGCCGTCCTCTGATGAGGCGGACATTGGGCGAAATCAGCATCTCTGGCGCGTCGTTGACGGAGGCGACGGAGACGGCCACGGCGGCGGTGTCGGCAAAGCCGAACTCATCCACTACCACCAGGGAGATCTGCACTTCGCCATGCCAGTTCGTGGTGGGCGCCAGGTGAGCGACATACGGGGGCCCAGTGATCGTCACCGCCAAGCCGCTCGGACTTGTCGCCGACCACTGCAGCTGGCTCAGTGGAGTATCGGGGTCCTCGACCAGACCGTCGAGTTCGAGATCCATGGCTCCGTCCTCCTCCATCTGGATGGGGGCGATGGCCGCTGACAGCACCGGTCCCTCGTTGACGAAAACATCTATGGTTGCCGATGCCGTCTGCCCATCTGGATTGGACGCGGTAAAGGTCAGGCGTTCCCAGGGGGAATCTCCGACCGGCGCGGTCACGAACACGATATTGAGATCGACATCGAGATCGACGTCGAGGGAGGAGCTGGAAGAGACCGACCACGAGATTTCACGCGGGCCGAAGAGAGGATCGAAGACAAAGCTGTCGAGCTGGAAGGTCGTGGAGTCCACCTGTCCCCTGGCCAGCACCACGCGCTGGGGCATGCCCTCGATTTCGATTCCCTGGACATCCACCTGCAGGGGGGTGATAAAGCGGAATGAGCGGTTGGAGCCGTCGGGCATGAAGAAGCGGGTCTCCCTGATGCCGCTCTCGTCGATCTGGATCACCGAATTGCGCACCGGCGCCTTGGCCCGGAGTCGAAATGAAGCAGCTGGCCCCGCTCCCTGGTCTCTGCTCCGGCCGACACTGTAGTCGAGCTGGGCGCCGGCTGGGGAGGCGGCGGGGTCTGCCGGATCCAGTATGGTGTTGCGATAGTTGTCGGCGTTGCGGAGGAAAGACCCCTTGAGAAAAGGCTGAAACCCGATGGCGTCCGGATCGCGGTCCTCCGCCACCAGCTCGAAGGCGCGGTCATCGAAGGTGAGGAAGACGGTCGCGCCCGACAGGGCTTCGCCCTCCGAGTCCACCCACAGGACTACGTCGAACTCATCGCCTACCATGGCGGTGAGTTCCGAGGGGCCATCGAGGCCGTGACGGAGCTCCAGGCGAGCGGCCACCAGGAGATCGGGAAGCAGGCAGAGAAAGAACATGAGAGCGGCTGTCGGCCGGCGGAGAAAGCGGAGCAGCGGCCAGGACAGAAGCAGCCGCAGACGATGGCTGCGGAGTGCGGGACTGGGGCGATTCATTCGTACCATGCGCGGATTCATCCCTCCGAAACGATCGTCCTTAAGGACGGTCATCTTCCTTCTCAGATGGCCCAGCTTTCGTGTGGTACCAACGCCAGGTGCTTCACTCTCTGCACCTGCGCTCAGGCGTGTTTTTGCAAAAGACATGCCAACCCCCCATTAACAGCGAGCCATTAACAGCGAGCCATTAGCAGCGGGTCGCTAACAGCGGTCCCTCAAAGCGAAATAGAGAGGCAGAGAGCTGGATAGAGGGTGAGACAGCCACGAGAGCGTCTGTCTATCCCACTATATGCGGCGTATATACGCGGAACGATGTTGCTGGTGGAGAGGAAGAATTTTCTCCCGACAGTGGGTTCTAATCTCTCTGGCTGCCGTCCCCTGACCGGTCCTGAAGACAAGGAGCCCGCCGAGGATGGCGTTCTCCAAATGGCACTGATCTTGCTCGGGATGTGGCCGGGTACATGTCAGAGCTCTCCTGCAGGAAGCGGGAGATGCCCCAGGGGGAGATAGGAAGGGGAGCGGATGCGATCCGCGTCGTTCCCGAGCCCGGGGCGAACCGAGGGAATGGAGACGGTGGGACTTCAGAGCTACCACGATGCCACTTCGCGATGGGCGACGTGCGGCCACACGGTCGTAGCGAGCCGGAAGTGGCCAATAGACAGGACGGGGAAGGCTCCTCTTCCCGACCGGCGTCGCATCCCGTCCGCTCGCTCAAGAGGGGTGCTGCGCCTGGTGTCGTTCGCCGTCCTCGGGCTGCAGCTGGCGCTCTGCGCCGACGCCCGCGCCACCCTACCCACCTTCGAGAATCGAACACCCACCGGGTTCTCCACCCAGGACAGCACCGTCTCGGGCGACTTCGTCGAGGGTAGCGAGATAGCGATCCGCGTCGATCTGAATCAGGCCGCCACTCACACCTACCCGGTCAGCGCCCACTTCCACAACCTGGAGCGCAGCGAGAAGCTGGCGACAACGGATGTCGACGGGTTGCGCGGCGATGTGGTCGCAGGCGTCGACAACGTCATTCACGCAGCCTGGATAACCCAGGAAGTCGTATCGCCGGTGACGACTCCGGTGTATTTCGTGCAATATGCTCGCAGCAATTCAAACGGCGCCACCTTCTCCGAGCCCATCAGCATTTCCGGCAGTCTGCGTTTCGACATCCTCACGATCAACGGCGGCGGTCCTTCGTTCTCCACCCTCGATCTGGAAGTCGATTCCAGGGGGAATCCACGGGTGGTGTACGCCTTCAACCACTCTCCCGACGGCAATACCGCGAGCTTCTCCAGCAACCGCGACAATATCTACCTCAACCACTCCGAGGACGGAGGCGCCAGCTGGCAACCCGCCAACCGCGCGATCATCGTCAGCGACACGACGGGAGTGGTGGGAAATACGGAGGGCGGGACGTCCGCTTTCCCCCGCATGGTCATCGACCAGAGGGACAACATCTTCATTACCTATGTCCGCGGCTCCAGCTCGGGCGCCGGGTCCGATGACATCATGGTGGCGAAGGTGAATCGGGGGACCAGCCCGTTCACCATGGAGGAGATCGGCGCCACCGGCACGGTGGGAAGTAGCGGCGGCGTGCGTCTGACCCCGAACGCGACCCGGCAGACCGGGCCGGACATCGCCACCGGCACGGGCGACGTGCTGCACGTGATCTTCTACCACGAGGACGCCGGCGACATAGAGCACAAGACCCTGTTGGCCGACTCCTGGGAGCGGGCGGACGCGAGCGGGTGGAACCAGGGGGTGGACGGAGCCGACGTCGATGATTTCCTCGCGACCCCGGCCGCCAATACAGCCCTCGACACGGATGTCGCCTTCTACTTTCCCACGGTGGTGGTCGACAAGCAGAGCGCACCGGATCGAGTCTACGCCTTCTACAAGTTCGCTGACAGCACGCCAACGGAGACCATTTTTTCAATAATTACGTCTACGACAACGCCAAAGGCGGAGCCGCTGGATGGGTCGCGGCTCAGGCCTCGGCCGTGTGGAGCACAGCTGCCTCTCCGGTGTTCGCCAGCGGCGACCAGAATTACAACGTCGAGCTCGACTGGACCGTATCGGATCGAGTCAGCGCGGTGGTCGATGATCGCAGAGAGGATCGCGGCGAGATCCACATCGTCTTCACCGCCGCGTACAGCAACACCACCGGAGCGGTTACACGCGAGCACGATATCTATTATGGGTTCTACAACGGCCAGAGCTGGACGCTGCCCGAGAAGGTGGCCGACGACGACGCCGGCACGGTCGACGGCATAGACGCGGCCGACATCTTTCAGAGCGCCCCGGTCATCTCCAAGCGGACGGGCGACCCGAGCCTCTACATGATCTTTGCGGCTGGAACGGGCGAAGGGCTCGGTGTCGACAATGTCACCGACGTCAACCAGCATCCGTATTTCAAGGTGCTGGGGCGGGCGACGACATCGGAGGATCAATCGGTCCCGGTGGGAGGGTTCCAGTACGACCTCACCTATACGCCGATCAACCCGCAGGACGCCACCACCGATGTCGACAACAACGCCGTCTACGTTCACGCCGCCGACAATGGCACCGGAGCCGGGCTGGGGGCGACCGGAAAGGAAGGCGACGGGTTTCTCGCGGGTGACTGGGAGACGGTGCCTCTACTCTGGCCGACGACGACAAGTACTTCGAGGGGCGCTTTAACGAGGACGCCACCTCCGATCACGAGTGGGGGGACGACAACGACAAGATCAACCTGCTGGTAAAACTGAACGTCCTTGGCACCGACTCGTCCACCAATCTCCAGATCGTGACCAACAGCACCTCGAGTGACGCCGGCACCGGTCTGGGCTCCAGGACGGTGCGGGTGGGCGCGGATCCGACCGGGTCCTTCGTGGCGGTGGGGGACTTCTTTCTGTTAGGGGCGGATATCGACATCATCGATTCCAACACCGCCCCAACGGTGAAGATCACCCAGCCGGATGGTACCGGCGACGTCGCCAACACCGAGTATTTCATACAGTACGATTTGACTGACCTGGATGACGACTTTATCTCGACCACGACGGGACTCCAGGCGGCGCTCTACTTCTCCGAGCACAGTAACCTGACTACAGTGCAGGACATCCGCATCCTGGGGACCCTCATCGTCGACGAGAACGACAACACCGTGGTCTTTGCCAGCGGCACCGACGACTTCAGCGAGGGCAAGAACCAGACCTACAGATGGGACGATCCCATCGCCGCTCTGAAGGCAAAGCTCTTCGCCAGCATCTTCAAGGTTCCGAGCGGCGACTACTACATCTATCTGGTCGCCGATGACCGCAAAAACCCGCCTGTCTTCGCCCGATCCTCCGGTACTCTGACGATTCTGCACAAGCCCATCGTCGACTTCCTCGATCCCGTCGCCGGGCTGGACACGGTAGACACGGGTGTGCGCACGGGTGCGCTCGCCAATCCATACGACCTGGATTTCACCGTTCGGGATTTCGACCTCCAGGGGACGGCCGAAGTGCAGCTGTTCTTCTCTACCGTGAGCGGACTGAGCTCGCTGTCGGTGGCCGGCGTCTTCCCCAACCAGAAATTCGCCCTGGGGAAGAGCCTCGCCGGAAAGCGGGCAACCGCTATCGAGAAGTCGGACACGCTGACCACCGCCGATACCGATTTCTCGTGGGATGTGACCGATTCGGTCTTTGTCAGTCCCGACTCCACGATCGTGGCGCAGGGGGCCTACTTCATCTACGTGTGGAACTTCCGCAATCCCCCCAACGACGTGCCCGAAGACGGGCAGAAAGTCTGGCTCTATACGGTCATATCTGACGCAAAGGGAAACAAGAGCGAGGTCCTCGGGGGAGCACTCACCGTCTACCACTCGCCCTACGTCAATCTGCTGACCTCCAAGCTTGACGATTTCATAGGCTTTGACCAGAACGACGTGCTTCGAGTGGAGTGGGACGACTACCTGGTGGACGACGGGACCGGCACCGACGACGCCTTCATCCGGGTCTACGCCACCGAGAGCCCGTCGGGGTTCACCTTCCTGGAGTCGCTGGATTCAGCCGTTGACGGGATCTCCACGTTTTTGCTCAACAGCTCCAACGGTGAGAAGTCCGGCACCATCAGGACCATCCGGGAGAGCGACGCGAACTTCATCGACTGGAACACGAAGCTGTTCGGCAATGCCACCACGAACTACGACATATACGTCGGCATCGCCGCCGACGAGTCGTTCGTCAACAACCGGATCGGCGGGATTCAGCTCAGCAAGAGCTCGACCGCGCTCAGCATGGGGACGGGGGGGGCCTCGCCCAATATCTCCGTCAGCCCGACCGACCAATCAGTGGCTATCGGGGACACGTTCACCTTCGACGTCATGGTGCAGCACAGCCAGCCAATCAACCTGGTGCAAATCGTCATCACGCTCGAGGATAACCTCGACTTTGTGGTGAGGGACCAGGACAGCAACACGGTGGGAACTCAGCCGTTCATCGACCTGGACAGTGTCTTCGTCGGCACCGACCCGATCGAGAACACCTTTCTGTCCAGCGCCCTGCAGCTGAGGTTCACCAAGTCCACCTTCTCCGGCGAGGTCGTAGGGAGCAGGACCGAGCCCACGCCTCTGGCCCGCTTCCAACTCGTGGCTCAGAGCGGACTCGGCGTGACGGCAAGTTCGGTGGTCTTCTCTGGCGGCGACACCGGGACGGTCCTGGGCGTGGTCGGTCAGGCCCAGCCCTTCCAATCCGGCACCGGGCTGACGTTGTCGAACCCCCAGCTGAGGCAAGTCCGCCGAGGGAGAATCGTTGCCAGGGTGAGGTTGGAAGGACGCAGCATACCACCCGCTACCGGCGACCACACCAGCCTCATCGACGTCCACCTGCGCCTGCCGGGCAGCACGATCGATATCGTCGATGCCAACTTCAAGTTGGCCAACGACGACGACACCGCTACGGCGGACACCGTGGAGGTGCAGACAGCGTCCTCGGGCGCCCTGAGTCTGGTGAGCATTCCGGCCGGCCGCTATGTGCTGACGGTAAAGGACACCAGTCACGTGAGCGGGCGATCAGACACCATAACGGTGCGACGCGGCGAGGTCATCACCCTGTTCAGCACGGCCAGCAGCACCGGTTTCTTCGGCTCCGACCTCCGGGGAGATCCGACGAGTCTGCTGCCCCTCGGCGGCACTGAGCTGATCGCGGGGGACGTCACCGAGGATAACGAGATCAACGAGGACGATGTCAATCTCATTGTTACCGTATGGGGCGCCGGGGGGACGTCGCTCAACCACTTCCGATCCGACATCAACAACGATGGCGACGTGACGGCGGCGGACCTCACGGTGACGACGTCGAATTTCGGTAACAGCGAGGGATTCGGAGCTCCGCCTGTCTACAAACCGACGTCGGTCCTTGCCGGGGGGGGTTCCTCGTCCGGTATCGTCATGCCACGACTGAATTACCGGAAGCCGGTACCGCGAGGTGACAACTCAGAGTCATCGGTGGAGCTTTAGACCGCTGTTCGACCCGCTGCACCCCCCGAGTGCGGGGGAGATGGCGGGATTCGAGATTGCGGCGGTCGACCTGGACGACGTGGCCGGTTACGAATTCGAGATTAAGTACGGCGGTGACCTCCTGCGCGCCGTTCCAGAACGCACCAATAGAGGCGACATCTTCGCCGGCAATCCCTACGGCTCGGTATTTGAGACGCGCGAGGTGGAGGGCGGAGTGTCGGTTATCGCCTCCCGCGTGGGCAAGCAGTGGTCGGCCCGGGGAGATGCCGTTCTGGCCCAGCTGTGGTTCGAGGTGCTGGCCGACGGTGGCGTTGGGGCAATTGAGCTTGGCGACGGGGTCCTTCTCGACCCCGCCTACCGGACGCGAGAATTCAGCCTGGGGACAGCGCTCGCCGATCTGCTGCTGCCCGCCGGTCCGAGTCTGGAGCAGAACTTCCCCAACCCTTTCAACCCCACCACCAGCATTCCCATCTCGGTGCCTTCGCTCTCACTGGCGGCGCGACTCGACATATACAATGTGCTAGGTCAGCGAATACGCACCCTCATGGCCGGGCCCGTCGGCCCTGGTTTTTACACCATCGCTTGGAACGGCCGCGACGATGCCGGTCGTTCCGTCGGCGCGGGGCTCTACTTCTCGGTCTTCGAGACGCCGGAGTTCAGGCAGACGCGTAAGATGATGCTCATAAGGTGATGCGGAGACTATTTACCATATCAGCTGTCTTTCTGGTCGGCGCGCTGTGCCGGCCGGCCGGTGCGGCGGATCCTGTTTTTGAGAACCGGACTCCGGTCGGCTTCTCGGTTCAGGACAGTACGACCCGGGGAGATTTTATTCTCGGTAATCAGATCGCTATTCGCGTTGATCTGGATCAGGCGACGACTGCGGAGTTCCCGCTGATCGCTCACTTTCACGCCTTCGAGAACAGCGATCAGTTGAGCTCCACTGACACCGATGGGCTGCAGATTGACGTGGCCATGGTAGACGTCGTGCCTTTCGGTACCAACGCCAGAAGTCAGATCGGCGGTGTCGTCACGTCGAATGACTCGCTTGCCATTCCGATTATTCACGTGGCCTGGATAGAGCAGGATGGGGTCGCCGCGGGGAGCGTTTTTAACGGCGGCATCACCCCGGTCTACAAGGTCATGTACGCCAGGAGTACCGACAAAGGCGCTACCTTTACCGCCGCCGTCAGCGTCTCGGACAACATCTCCTATTTTCCCCTGAGCCCGGCGGGCACTTCCTCCTTCTCGACGCTGGATCTCGAGGTGGAGAGCGGCGGCAACCCCCATGTGGTCTACGCCTTTGTCACCACCGCTGACCACTCGGAGAACGAGAATGTGTACTACGCGCACTCCACGGATGGCGGGGGAACCTGGGCGACGCCGCTTATAGTCAACGACGTGACCACCGTGGGAAACTCGGAGGGGCGCAGCGCGGCCTTTCCCCGCATGGCCATCGACGACCGCGACAACATCTTCATCACCTATGTCCGCGGGGCGAGCGACGGCACCGGCACCGATGACGTGATGCTGGCCAAAGTGAATCGTTACCTCGATCCGTTTATCATGGTCCCCATCGGCTCGGTCGGGACCGCGGGGAGCAGCGGCGGCATCCGTCTCACCCCCGACGGTGCCGGCGAGCGGCAGACGGGGCCGGATGTGGCCATCGGCGATGGCGATGCCCTGCACGTGGTCTACTTCGACGACGCCGACAACAACATACAGCACAAACGCATGAACACCGACACGACGTGGGCGGAGGTGGGCACCTCGGGCTGGAGCCAGGACGCCGTCGGTGCCACCATCGGTTCCTTTGTCGACGAAACATCGGCCAACACCGCGCTCGAACAGGACGCCGATTTCTTCTTCCCCACCATAGTCGTCGATCGGAACAGGCTGCCGGATCGGGTGTATGCGCCCAAGTTCGGCAGCGCCGGGGACGAGGGTATTGTCCTCAATCAGTACGACGACGATGGCACCACAGGCACTGGCATCACCTGGGGCACGGCGTCGCCGGTGTGGGCCACGGGCGGCACACCGCTCTTCGACGATGGTTCGAACAGATATAACATCGAGCTTGACTGGACCATTACCGAGCGCGTCTCAGCCGTGGTGGAGGACCGCACCGACGACCGCGGCGATCTGCATATTGCCTTCACGGCGGGGCACAGCGGCAGCTCCAGCGAGCACGACATCTACTACGCCCGTTACAACGGCACTAGCTGGACCCTGCCCGAGCGGGTGGCCGACGACGACTCCGACAGCACTTCCACCGACGACGGCATCGCCGCCACAGATGTCTTTCCGCTCAGCCCCGCCATCGCCCACCACCCGGACCTCGACCACATCTTTCTGGCCTTCGGCGCGGGCACGGCGGAGGGCTTCGATATAAAGGGTGTGGAGAATGTCAACCACCATCCCTATTTCAAGGTGCTGGGGCGCTCGATTACTTCGGAGGATACCTCGGTTCCGGTGGGGGCCTTTCAGTACACGCTGACCTATACCCCGATCAACCAACAGACCCTCACCGCCGAAGTCACCAGCTATCCGGTGTACGTGCACGCCGTCGACCCAAACGACGGCAGCGGACTCGGCTCGCGGGGAAATGAGACCGACGGTTTTCTCACCGGCAATTGGGAATCCCTGGTCTCGTCGTCGCTGTACTTCGCCGATCACGACAAGGAATTCGAGGGCCGCCTGGACGAAGTCGCCTCGTCGAACAAAGAGTGGGGTGACGACAATGACAAGATAGGTCTGCTGGTCAAGCTCAATGTCCTGGGCAAAGACTCGTCGACCAATCTCCAGCTGATCGCCGGCAGCACCACGGATGTGGCGAATGTGTCGTACGACATCAAATACAATCTGACCGATGCCGATGACACCTTCTCTGGCAATCTGACGGCGGCGCTGTACGACTTTAAATCCGCGGGTCTGCAGACCGTGCAGGACATCCGCATTTTCGGGACGCTGATCGTCGATCAGAACGACGTCACCAACGCCACGGATGGGACCAATGACTTCATCGTGGGGCTGACCCAGACGTATACCTGGGATGATCCGCCGGCGGCGCTCAAGAGCTCGGCGCTGTTCGCCTCGATTCTCCGAGTCCCGAGCGGGACCTACTACATCTACCTCGTCGCCGACGACGGCAGGAATCCGCCGGTGTTCGCCGTCAGTCCCGGTGCCATCACGCTCCGACACAGCCCGATCGTGCAACAGATCGATCCGACCGGAGCGGAGACCGTCGACTCCGGCGTGCGCACAGGCGAGCAGGCATCCCCCTACGATCTGGATTTCACCGTCGTCGACTACGACAGCGACGCCAGGATTCAACTGTTCTACTCGTCGGTGAGCGGAATCACCTCGACTTCGGTCGCCGGGGTGTATCCGAACCAGAAGTTCGCGTTGGGCAAGAGCGTGGCGGGCACGCGGGGCACGGCGATCACGGACTCCACTACGCTGTCCGATCGGGACCGGTCGTATTCGTGGGACATCACCAGTCCGGTAGTTGCCGCGGGCGGGTATTTTCTCTACGCGGTGGCCTCGGATTCGCTCAATGTAACGGTGGGGAACAGCGCCGCGCCGCTGACGGTAAAGCACTCGCCGGCTTTCACCTTCTACGAACCGGCCCAGAGCACGCAGCGGTTTGTCGACTCGGGATCCCAACCGGTCTTCACCATCCAGTGGCAGAAAGGGCCTGGCGACAAGGATCTCGACAACAACGCCAGCATCGACTTCTACTTCACCACCGACGACCCGGCGGTGACCAACCACTCGACCGAATCAGGTGCGGGGACGCTGTCGCTGACCAACGACGCCGATACGCGTAAGATCAACGCCAGCTCTCTGTCCGAGGACGGCGCCAACGACATTTTCGCTTGGGATCTGCGCGAGCCTCCGAACCAGGTGCCGGTGAGTGGACAGCAGTCCTGGCTTTACGCGGTGATCTCTGACGGCAACACCACGGTTTCGCTCGGCGGGTCGCTGGTGATCAAGCACTCGCCGCACATCCTCCTGACCAGCCGGATGCCGGCGATCAATCAGGGCGACATCGTGCGACTGGAGTGGGACGACTACATGACCGACGACCTGACCGGCACCGACGATGCCAACATCAGGCTCTACGCTTCGAGACGCTCCGGCATCTCCACGATGCAGGCCCTGGAGGCCAATGTTTCCGGATCCGGATTGGGTGACACTTTTATCATCAACAGCAGCGACGGCACCGCGAGCGGCACCATCACCGCTATCAGCGAATCTAGCAGCGACGGCTTTGTCTGGGACACCAAGACCAGTACCTTTGCCCTGCCGGTGGGCACGTACTCCGTGTATGCGGCCATGAGCGCCGACGCCACTTTCAGCGATAACACCACGGGATCGGTGAGTGAGTCGGCGAGCCAGATGGTGGTGAATGGGGCAACCGGCGCCACGCCGCACATGTCGGTGAGTCCGAACAAGGTGATGGCCAGTGTAGGTGACACCCTCACCTTCGAGGTCCTGGTGCAATCGGACGGGAACTCGGCGAGCATTGTGACGGCTGTCCTGGATCTGGGGAGCGACTTCGAAATACAGAATACCGCCAGTCCTTTCACCGATCTGGGAGGCGTGTTCTCGGCCGGCTCGACCCTCGACAACTCCTCCAGCGGCAACCAGGTAAGCTTCAGCAAGACGGGTTCGCCTGAGATCATCGGCACGGCGGACGATCCGGCACGGCTGGCGAGTTTTCGAGTCGTGGTAAAGAGTGGCTTCAGCGGCGTGGGCCAGGTCAACTTCAACTCGACTCTAGCGACTCTCGGTATTGTCGGGCGCTCGTCGCCGTGGACGATCACCTCGGGGATGTCTTCGCTGAACGGCAGGGTGACCGCTGTGCCGCGAGCTCGAATCCTGGCCACGGTGCTGCTCGAGGGGCGCTCACCGCCCATCGGCAACGGCGACCACTCCACCGAGCTGGATATACACCTGCGACTGCCGGGCAGCCTCACCGACATCACCGACGCTATCTTCAAAGCCGCCAACGACGACGTGCCGGCGACGGCGGACACCGTCGAGGTCAAGACCACCAGCTCCGGGGCTCTGACCCTGGTGAGCGTCCCCACCGGGCGTTACGTGCTGACCGTCAAGGACACCAGCCACATCAGCGGACGCACCGACACCCTGACCCTTCGCGCCGGCGAGACGCTGGTGCTCAGCTCCGCCGAGGGGTTTTTCGCTTCCGATATCAGGGGCGACGCCTCCTTCCTGTTGGATCAGGACGGTCGCAGGCTGCAGGCGGGTGACGTGACCGAGGACAACGAGATCGACGAGGACGACGTCAACGCCATCGACGCGGCGTGGGGTACCGACACCGGCAAGCCGCGATTCAAACAGGCCGATCTCAATAACGACGGTCGAGTCTCGGTGGATGACATGATCGCGGCGATCTCCAACATCAGCAATTCCACTGGCTTCGGCGCTCCCCCGGTGTTCAAGCCGGTAGCGTGGCCAGCCTTTCCCCACACCGAGTTTTCGGGTGTGCCGGGTGGGGACCGCGCGTCGGTGAAATATCTATCGAAGCCCCCGGTTTCTCCGGGGAGTGGCTCAGTGGGCGGGAGATCGGTCTGGTGTTTACGGCGCAGTCCCTTAGAGACCTGCCGGATATGGATTCGATCTGGTGTACGATCCCGCTGAGATGGAAATAGTCGGCGGCGAGGATGCGGTTTCGGTGGGAGAGGTGTTTTCCCCGAATCGGACCGGGTACTTCTCCCGTGCCGAGCACAGGACGGGACGAATCTCCGTCGCCGCGGCGCGCCGGGGAAAGGAGTGGGCGGCCGACGGCCGAGGACAGCTCCTTCGACTGAAGGTGAGGCTGTTCAGGGACGGATTCCCGAGCTCACTGCACATCGAGGAGGGCAGGCTGCTGAGTTCCTCCTATACCAGCGTCTCCGCCCGACTGGCGGACCCGGTCGATCTGGGTCTGCCGCGAGAGTTCGCGCTCGGTCAGAATTTCCCCAACCCGTTCAACCCCACCACCACCATTCCCTTCAGAGTGCCGCTACTCGATGCCCTGCTGGCGGGGAGGGAAACACCGGTCTCAATCGAGATCTACAACGCCATCGGCCAGAAGGTGCGGACCCTGTTCGAGGGGGAGCACGAGCCGGGATACTATCGGGCGGTGTGGGACGGCCGCGACAGCGAGGGGAAGGCGGCGGGGTCGGGAATGTATATCTACCAGCTCCAGGTGGGAGGTCGGCAACAGGTGAAGAAGATGATCCTGGTCCGGTAGCAGGACGGGCGCTCTCAAGTGGGACTGACCGGTCGGTGATTCGTGCGCCCGATGAGAGAATACTTCGTATTCTCTATCGTCGTGGCGGACCTGATCTTGCCGACGATTTTGGCTGAATCTCTATTGTCGTGGCAGGCCTGATCTCGGCGACGATTTGGGCCGCATCTCTATTGTCGTGGCAGACCTGATCTTGCCGACGATTTTGGCCGACCGGCTGCTTAGGGCGGCGCTGGGGGCATTTGGCTATATTCGAGTATCGGAATAGTAGACACTTTATGCACTTGACGACATCCTTCATCCACTCTCAGCGACGTTCGCTTCGCTTCTGTCTTTTTTTTGTCGCCTGCCTGGCAGGACTGGCGGTTGTCTTCGAGTTTTCCCAGTCGTTCTTTGGTTGGGCTTATATGTACCCGGTCTCGCTTACGGCTGTGGGGTTGCTCGATTTGATGTCGCTCGAGGCGACGCTGAACACCGCGCAGATACCTGTCGGGTTCTGCGAGCTGGCTCTTCGCCAGATCATCTACAGGGTGACCTTCGACTGCACCGGGTTGTTCGCCCTGCTCGTCTTCGTGTCGCTCACGGCGGCCTATCCGGCAAGCTTCGGTAAGAAGGGGATCGCTCTCCTTCTCGGCATACCGGCCATCTTCGTGTTCAGCTCCCTGAGACTGGTGGTGCTGGGCGTGGTCGCGTACGTGGAGCCGGCGTGGATCGAGCTTTTCCACGTCTACGTCATGGAGTTGGCAACTCTCGGATTCATGCTGTTTGTGTGGAAGTACTGGATCAACAGCGTGTGTGTGGAGAGGGGAGAGGGTCGATGCTGACCAGGAACTCCCTGCTGAGGGATCCCCTGCCGTTGCTGATCCGTTTTTCGCTCGCCGCCGGACTGCTCTTCCTGTTTAGGGAAGAGATCTCCCACTCTTACCTGGCGCTCATGGTTCCGGTCGTGAACGGGATCTTTCGCCTCGAGGGTCTGGCGGTGGAGTTCATCAGACAGCGGGATGTCCTGCAGCTGGTGTACGGCGATCTGGGTTTCCGATTTACCGTTCACGACATCATCTACCAGAATCTGACCGTGGGTGTCGCTCTCTTTGTCGCCACACCCGGGCAGTCGATGCGCTGGAAGGCGAAGTGGATCGCCATCGTCATCGGCTTGCTCTCGCTGACGCACCTGGCCACCCTCTATCTGGGGGGTTATGTGATCGTCTGGGACTATGTGGCCGCTCTGCCCGACGGGGAGAGGGCGCAAGTGGCCAGGCAGGTGCTGGAGGTCTTTCCGAGGGATCGGGGACTGGTTGTTCAGCAATATATTTGGCCTGTGGCACACCTGGGGTCGGCCGACACTGGCGCTTCTGGTCTGGCTGTACGCGGCGCGGGATTATCTCTATCTGCCCGAAGAGGGTCGGGCCGCCGTCGCTTGAAGCTGCGGTTGAATCGTGACGGGGCGGTCACATTCGGCAGGTCGCGGCTCTACTAAAGCTCAGTTATAGTGAATTGTTGGAGGGTTGGAGGATGATGAGGCGTCTCGCTGGATCTCGTGAACCCCGATGAGGGCGGCGGTCACGGTAAGGACCACCGCGAGACCGACGAAACCGAGGCCGATTCCTCGAAGAATGAGGGCGGGGAGCATGCAGGCACAGCCGATAATAGAGGAGGAGGCAGTTCTTTCCCTCGGTCGGACCTCTACTTGGACGGCGAGAGGATGCGCTATGGAGGTCATAAGATTATGGTTTTCCTGCGATTAGAGATATTACTCTGAAATTCGAGAGCATTGGGATGAACGGGATCCAGCGCGGTACCGGAGACAGATGCAAGATGGATGCCAGCCGTAGGAACCTGTCCGAGTCTTCTATTGCCGTCGCTGCAGCGCCTGCCGCCGCACGCTGGGAGGGAGCCGACACGGGTGCTGCCGACACTGATGGTGGACGTCATGGACTCGGGCGGCTCGGCGCTCTTCTGGCTGCTGCCATGTTGTTGACAGCGACACCGGGCAGCGCGCAGACCTGGAGCGCGGTGCCGAGCAATGTCGGCGGGGGACTGGTAGATGCCATATTCACCAGCGCGTTTACGGCCGTCGCCGTCGGCGCGGCAAATGGCGGCAACGGATCCGTTACGGTGAGCGGTGACGGCGGGGTCACATGGACACAGGCCACGTCAATCGCCAACGCCGATGTGAATGCCGTGTTTTCCGCCGCCAACACCATCATCGCTGTGGGAGCCGACAAAGGCGGGGGTGCCGATGAGCTGATCCACTACAGCCGGGACAGGGGGGCGACGGTGGCGTGGGTGAACCCCACCCCCATCGGCTTCCATGGCGCGCCAGGCGACTCAGAGGACGGTATCTTCATCGACAACAAGAGGGCCGTTGGCGTCGGGACCGGTTCTGGTCCCAACCTGGGCAATGTCATCCTTACCCAGGACGCGGGGGCGAGTTGGTCGGTCCCCTTCGTCGCCAATGAGATCCTGAGGGCCGTCGCCTCCAGCGGCGTCATCGCGGTGGCGGTGGGCGAAAATCAGGGGGGAGGACCGAACACGGAGACTATCATTCGCAGTGGCGACAGCGGCGTCACCTGGGGGCAGCTACTGACGGCGGCGCTGCCGGATGTCTCCGCGGATCTGCTCGACGTGGTGTTCGTCAATGCCACCACCGTGGTAGCCGTGGGTGGAGACGTCGTAGCCCCCCCTTCGCCGGACGGACAGGTGCTGCTCAGTACCGACAGCGGCGTCACCTGGACCAACCCCCTCGTGGCCCCGCTCCTGACCACGACGCTGAACGCGGTGGATTCCAGCAGCGGCGACATTGTCGTCGCCGTGGCCGACGGCGGCAGCATTGCGCGCAGCACGGACGCCGGGGCCACCTGGGTCAGCTTTGCCAGCGGCACCCTCGAAAACCTGCGCACCGTTCTCTTTCTGACCTCTAGTGTCGTGCTGGCAGCCGGAGCCAACGGCACCATCACCGGCAGTATCGATGGCGGCCTCACCTGGAACAGAGCAGATCGGCTCCGGCGGTGGCACGCCTCAACCCACGACCAGCCAGATCGAAGCCCTCGCCTACAACTCCGACAACAGAGTCATCGCCGTGGGGGCGGCCGGTGTCATCCTGCTCAGTCTCGATCAGATCAGCATCTCCGAGCCGATCCCCTTCCAGAGCAAGTGGCTGCTGGTGTTCCTGCTCGTGGGGTATGCGGTGTACGCGCTCAACAGGCCGCATTGACGGTCGGTTCGAGCCACCGGACCGAAGAACACTCCGTCAATATCACCTGCCCATCTTTTTCATGAGTGAGGACAGACTCTCCCAACAGCTCCGCTTCATCCTCGAGATGGACGAGCTCAAACACGTCCTGCGTCAGACCCTGTTGCCGGGAGACCAGCGCCGCGAGAACGACGCCGAGCACTCCTGGCACTTCGCGCTGATGGCGGTGGTGCTCGCCGAGCACGCCGAAGGCGACGTCGATCCGCTCAGGGTCGTCAAGATGGCGCTCATCCACGATCTGGTGGAGATCGACGCGGGGGACACCTTCGCCTACGACGAAGCCGCTCACGCCGACAAGGAGGAGCGCGAGCGGGCCGCCGCCGACCGCATCTTCGCGCTGTTGCCGGCACAGCAGTCAGGGGAGATGCGGGAGCTGTGGGAGGAGTTCGAGGCGCGGGAATCAGCTGACAGCTGCTTCGCCGCCGCCCTGGACCGGCTGCAGCCACTGCTGCTCAACTACGCGTCCGGTGGCGACACCTGGCGCCGGCACGGAGTGCGCCGGGACCAGGTCGTGGCGCGCAACAAGCACATAAGGGAGGGGGCGCCGGCGCTGTGGGAGTTCGCCGCGGATCTGATCGAGCGCGCGGTGGCCGAGGGGAAGCTGGAGGCCTGACACGCCGTTGAGATCCTGACACGCCGTTGAGATCCTGACACGCCGTTGAGATCCTGACACGCCGTTGAGATAGGGAGCAGATCGATCCCAGACAGCTATCCCAGACAGCTATCCCAGACAGCTATCCCAGACAGCTATCCCAGACAGTGATCCCAGACAGTTGTCAGACGGGCGCAAGCTCGGCGGCGGCGAAGCGCTCGAGCTGCCAGCGACCGACCCAGGACTGGTCAAG
>Ga0066376_10001418_pt1 | contig 23321 bp, 21 predicted proteins | sample Knorr_S15_td_Bot_FD_77009 | JGI IMG/M metagenome (GOLD analysis project Ga0066376, IMG submission 77009) | Marine microbial communities from Southern Atlantic Ocean transect - Knorr_S15_td_Bottom_ad_5009_LV_A | ecosystem: Environmental > Aquatic > Marine > Oceanic | place: Southern Atlantic...
AATAATTTTGCATATTATTACTGTGTGGCCGAATTCGACGTTTGGTGGTTTTAAAAGGATTTATCGGAATAAAAGATGGAAATATTAAGCCTGTTTTTGGCGAAATTAAGTTTCTTATGGGAAATTGGTATCCCATTTCTCGTTGCATTGACCATATTGGTTTTTGTGCATGAACTTGGTCATTATTCAGTTGCGCGGTGGTGCAATGTAAAAGTTGAAGTGTTTTCGATCGGTTTCGGTCCTGAAATTAAAGGCTGGAACGATAGCCATGGCACACGCTGGAAAATAAGCGCCATTCCGCTCGGCGGTTACGTCAAAATGTTTGGCGAAAGTGAAACAATCTTAGAGAGCGAAGGCGAGGATGAAAAAGAACGTCCTATGACGCCTGAAGAGGAGGCGGTTTCCTTTCACCATAAGTCCTTGCCGCAGCGTGCCGCTATCGTTTTTGCCGGCCCGTTCATCAATTTTCTGTTTGCCGTCGTAGCGTTTGCGGCTCTGTTTATGTTTTTGGGAGTTCCAGAACCGGTCTCAGACAATCCACCGTTAGCTGTAGTAGGTAACGTTTCGCCTGGCAGTGCAGCTGACAATGGCGGCCTAAAATCAGGCGATCAAATCATCAGCATTAACAGTAAAAATGTGACCTATTTCTCTGATTTGCAAAAGATTATCCGGTCAAATCCAAATAGACTGATTTCAATTGGCATTGTTCGAAAAACCAAAAATCTAACATTATCTCTCACCACGGGTTCGCGTTCCGGCAAAAATGCAGAGGGGCAAACCGTTCAACATGGCTTGCTAGGTGTTTCTGCTGATCCCGGAGAAGTAAAATACACACGCCAGAACCCCGCGACTGCAATATGGCTCGGCGTCGAGCGAACCTATGTATTTACGGTGCGAATACTTGAATATATTCGCGACATATTTGTTGGTAAGCAATCTGCAGATGAACTCGGTGGTATTCTCAGAATTGCCCAGATTTCCGGGCAAGTCGCCGAGCTTGGAATCGCTAGTTTTGTGTGGTTTTTGGCTATTCTTTCAGTAAATTTAGGATTAATTAACCTGTTCCCTATACCGCTGTTAGATGGTGGTCATTTAGCGTTCTACGTAATCGAGGCAATACGCGGACGTCCTTTGGGGCCGAAAGCTCAAGAATACGGCTTTCGGGTAGGACTGATGTTCGTTCTTGCCTTATTTTTGTTTGTAACGTGGAATGATCTTGTGCATTTGAAGTTTTTCGAGTTTATTACGGAACTTCTGACATAAGCCATTGAATCACAAAGGATTCATTTGAGAATTTTGCGAGAATCGTATAGAACTCGAATGATATTCAATTAGGGAGCTGCTACTTGTACTGGATTAGAATTTTTGCGTTGAGCGCAGCCATCATTGTGGCTGGCGTTTTGCCTTTCGAGGCCATTGCGCAAAGATCCAATGTCGTCGAAGAAATCGTCGTTCAAGGTACGCACCGGATCGAGCAGAGCACTGTTAGATCATACCTCCTGCTACAGGAGGGCGACAAATTTGACAGACGTCGGATCGATCAATCGTTGAAGAGCTTGTTTGCAACGGGATTGTTTGCCGATGTGGCGATTAGCCGCGAGGGAAAGGCGCTGCTTGTTAAGGTCGTCGAAAACCCTGTGATCAACAGGATAGCCTTCGAGGGCAACAAGCGGATTGAAGATCCAGAACTGCAAAAAGAAGTCATTTTGCGTCCTCGTGTCGTGTTCACACGGACGAAAGTTCAGGCTGACGTAAAGCGCATTTTAGATATCTATCGTGTGAATGGACGTTTTGCAGCGACTGTCGTCCCTAAAATTATCCAACTCCCACAAAACCGTGCGGATCTCGTGTTTGAGATTGATGAAGGGCCTTTGACCGGCGTTGAGCGCATTAGTTTTGTCGGCAATAAATTTGAAAGTGATTCCGCTCTAAGGAGCGTCATACGAACCAAAGAATCAATTTGGTACCGTTTCCTTTCTTCTGATGATACCTATGATCCCGATCGATTGACCTTAGATAGAGAGCTATTGCGTCGACATTATCTCTCCGAAGGATTTGCGGATTTCAGAGTAGAATCCGCGGTCGCAGAACTAACGCCGGATGGCAAAACCTTTTTTATTACTTTCAGTGTAAACGAAGGACTGCGATATAAGTTTGGCAATATCGAAGTGGCAGCTGGCCTCAAAGGGCTCAATGCAAGTCAAATTCGGGCGCTTATTGAAATCAAAAATGGTGATCAGTATAACAACAGGAAAGTTGATGAAGCTGTCGACAAAATCACGGATGCGGTTGGTGATTTAGGATTTGCTTTCGTAGAAGTGCGGCCTCGTATAAATCGTAATCGCAAAGACAAAGTTGTTAATTTGACCTTTAATATCCGTGAGGGGCCGAGGGTATTTGTTGAGCGAATTGATATCACTGGTAATGTGCGGACAATTGAAAAAGTCATTCGCCGGGAATTTCAGCTTGTAGAAGGGGATGCCTTTAACGCGGCAAAAATCAGGCGATCCCGTCAGCGGATTAGATATTTGGACTTTTTCAATAAGGTTGATGTCCAGCGGGTGCCAGGAAGTTCTCCTGATAAAACCATTATCAAAGTCGATGTGGAAGAGAAGTCAACTGGTTCTTTGAGCTTTGGTGCCGGCTTTTCGACGGATATTGGCCCGCTTTTGGACCTTGGAATTAGAGAATCCAATCTTTTGGGGAAAGGACAAATTTTAAGTTTCAATGGAACTTTGGCTGCGGAAAAAACGACGGCCAGTCTCTCTTTTACGGAACCCTATTTCCTTGATCGCGAGATTGCTGCTGGTTTTGATGCGTATCGCGTCAACGAAGACCTGCAATCTACACGGTCTTATGATTTTAAGAAAACCGGTTTTGGTTTGAGAGTTGGTTTCCCCATTGCTCCATTTTTGCGTCAGAATTGGCGCTACACGCTTGAAGCATCTTCCATTGAGAATGTTGCGAGTGATGCATCCAATCTAATCAAAGCCCAAGAAGGTAATCGTTACCTGTCTATCGTTGGCCATACGCTGGCCTTTGATCGGCGTGATAGTCGTATCTCGCCGATCAAAGGTTATATTTTGAAAATGACAAATGATTTGGCTGGATTTGGCGGTAATGTAAGATTTTTGAAAAATCAGTTTTCCGCTGGCCAATATTATGAAATTACAGACAAATGGGTTGTTGGATTAACTGGAAAAGTTGGTCATATTCTGGGCCTCGATCAGGACGTTGGTATTGCAGACAGGTTCTTTCTTGGAGGTCGAAGTTTACGTGGCTTTAAAACGGCCGGTGCCGGTCCAAGAGATCGCACAACAGAGGATTCATTGGGTGGCGAATGGATCTACAATGGCACTGTACAATTGACGTTCCCGCTAGGTCTACCATCTGAATTCGGAGTGTCGGGCCGTTTGTTTTCGGATCTCGGTAGTCTGGGGTCTGTCAGCCCATCCAATTCAAATATTCAAGACACCGCCAGTGTAAGAGCATCGGCCGGTGCTGGCATTGGGTGGATATCGCCTTTTGGACCAATTAATGTTGATTTTGGCGTTCCAATCGTAAAAGAGAGTTTCGATAAAACCGAATTACTTCGAATAAATTTCGGAACGAGGTTCTAACCGATGCGCATTTTATTCACCTGTTCACTTTGTATTTTGGCATTGTTCTTTGCTTATGAAAGTGTCGATGTTCTCGCCGCTGAACAAACGCGTGATATAAAAATGGGCATCCTTAATGTCGAAAGTGTAAAGCGCAACTCGCTGATGGCTAAGGATATTGCCAGGCAAATTGACGCTAAACGCCGGAAGTTTAGAAATGAAATTAAGAAAGAAGAAAAATCTCTGCGCACGGCAAATGATGAATTACAAAAACAACGAGTAATTTTATCGCCGGAAGCGTACTCAGAAGAACTGAGAAAATTTCGAGCTCAAAATGTTGCTTTGCAAAAAAAGGTCCAGCAGCGGAATCAAGAGCTTAATCATTTACGATCTGTCGCAACACGAGAACTTAATAAGGCCATAGAAAGTGCCTTGAAGGAAATATCCAGGCGTGGTCGTTATAACTTGGTGTTGCGTTATTCACCGCAGATAATTCTTGTGCGCCCGGATTATCTCGATATTTCGAAATTTGTATTGGATGAACTCAACAAAACTGTGAAGAAATACACCATACCTGCGGTTCCCAACAAAGCTGGAAAGTGATCCATGGCTGATCCCCGCTTTTTCAAGGTTGCGGGACCATTTAGTTTAGAACAATTGGCTGAAATTAGTGGTTCTGAAATCGGAAGCAACGGTGAAAAATCCACCGAGTTTTATGATATTCTGCCTCTGGAATCCGCAACTCAAACCGATGTCAGTTTTATCGACAACCGCCGCTATGTTGATGCGTTCAGCGTGTCTAAAGCCGGTGCAATTCTGACACCCCCCGAGCTTGCTGATCAAGCTCCCAAAGGGGCCGCTTTGTTAATTACTGAATCTCCCTATACTGGTTATGCAAAATTAACGCAGGCATTCTATCCAATTGTTATGGAGCTGGATGCTGTTATTGATGAGCGAGCGGTCATTGAGTCTTCTGCCAAAATTGGCAAAAACGTGACAATTGAAGCTGGTGTTGTTGTCAAAGAAAATTCTGAAATTGGCGATGGAACTGTAATTGCTGCTAATACATATGTTGGAGCTGGTGTGGTGATTGGTCGCAATTGCCGGATTGGGCCGAGTGTCACACTATCCCATTGCAAGTTAGGTGATGACAATATTATCCATACCGGCGTGCGAATTGGTCAAGATGGTTTTGGCTTTGCGCCAGGCATGCCTAGCCACACCAAAGTGCTCCAATTGGGGCGGGTAATTGTCGGTAATGATATTGAAATTGGTGCGAATTCAACTGTCGATCGGGGTGCTGGTCCGGATACAGTTATCGGCGATGGCACCAAAATTGATAATCTGGTCCAAATTGGCCACAACGTCAAAATTGGGCAAGGCTGTTTTTTGGTTGCGCATTCTGGAATTTCCGGTAGCAGTGTTATCGGTAATTATGTGATGCTTGGCGGACAGGCGGGTGTTGTTGGTCATATATCCATTGGGGATGGTGCTAAAATTACCGCCCAAAGCGGAGTGTCAACAAGTGTGCCTGCGGGTGAGACGGTTGCCGGCAGCCCCGCTCAAAATGCGAGAGAGTATTGGAAATATCTCGCCGTGCTCAGAAGATTGGTTAAGGAAAAACGAGGTAAATGATGGATTCCGAATCTACAACCGCAGCGACTGAGGTCTTCGACATAGAGAGAATTCTCGAGATGATCCCACATCGATACCCATTTTTGATGATTGACCGGGTATCAGATCTGGTTCCCGGTGAAAGCGCGATTGGTCATAAGAATGTCACGATCAATGAGCCGCATTTTCAAGGACACTTTCCGAGTAAACCTGTGATGCCAGGCGTGCTCATCATAGAGGCAATGGCACAAACCTCCGCGGTTCTTGTGGTGCATACGTTGGGGGAAGAAGCCAAAGGTAAGCTGGTTTATTTTATGTCTGTCGACAACGCCAAATTTAGGCGGCCCGTTCAACCAGGCGATACAGTAAAAATTCATGTGACCACAAAACAACATAGGAAAGCTGTCTGGAAATTTGATGGTGTGGCTAAAGTGGACGGAACAACAGTCGCAGATGCCACTTTTACAGCCATGATAATGGATGAAAAATGAGCAATATTCACGAAACAGCCATTATCGAAGATGGTGCCCAGCTTGGACAAGACGTTTCTATCGGACCGTATTGCTGTGTTGGCAGCGACGTTATTCTTGGCGATGGCGCCAGACTTGAATCTCATGTGGTCGTTTCTGGAACGACGTCGATCGGCGCCGGAACACATATTTTTCCATTTGCCTCAATAGGTCATCAGCCGCAGGATCTTAAATTTCAGGGTGAGCCATCGCGACTTGAGATCGGCGATCACAATGTCATCCGCGAACACGTCACCATGAATCCAGGTACTGAAGGCGGCGGACTATTGACCAAAGTCGGTGACAATTGCCTGTTCATGATGGCGTCCCATGTGGCACATGATTGCATGATTGGCAGCAACGTTATTATGGTGAACAATGCAACGCTCGGCGGCCATGTCGAAATCGGCGAGTTTGCCATCGTAGGTGGCCTTTCAGCAGTTCATCAATTTGTTCGAATTGGCCGTCATGCGATGATTGGTGGTATGACGGGTGTTGAAAACGACGTCATCCCTTATGGCTCTGTTGTCGGAAATAGAGCGCATCTTTCTGGGCTTAATCTGGTGGGGCTGAAGCGCCGCAGTTTTTCACGCGATGTTATCCATGAGCTTCGCAAAGCTTACCGCCTTCTGTTTTCGCAAGAAGGTACTCAGACCGAGAGAATAACAGACGTCGCCGAGCTTTTCCCGAATATCGAGCCCGTCATGGAAATCCTTGATTTTATGGGTGAAGATTCTAACCGCGCCATTTGCCAGCCTTCGTTCGAGGATGCAGCTTAAACTCGGCATCATTGCCGGTGGCGGAAAGCTGCCGCGGCGGATTATCGACATCTGCCGAGCTTCCGATCGTGCTCATTATGTCTTAGCGATTGAAGGCCATGCCGTTCCTGAGTATCTCGAAGATACGCCGCATAGCTGGATACGGATTGGGACAGCGGGATCGGGCTTTCAAATCCTTAAGGACGCTGGCGTAAGAGAAGTCGTTATGATTGGCGACATCAAGCTGCCGTCGCTCAAAGAGATGCGCCCGGACTTCAGAACCGCTAAATTCTTTGCCAAAATTGGCGCAAAATCACTCGGCGATAACTCGCTGTTATCAGCCGCCGCAGAGGAACTTGAAAAGGAAGGGTTTAAAGTTATTGGCGTCGATGACCTTCTCGACAATCTGCTCGCGCCGGAAGGTGTGCTCGGCCATGTTCCAGTGAGCGATATCTTTGCAGAGGATATTGAGTTGGGCATTAATGCGGCGAAGAAACTGGGTGAGCAGGATATCGGCCAAGCCGTGATTGTCAAAGCTGGGCACGTAATTGCCGAAGAAAATGAAACCGGCACCGCTGAGATGGTCAAGCGCAGCATGAAGGTCAATCCGGATGGTACAGGCGGGCTTTTGATAAAACTGAAAAAGCCGGGCCAGGATCGTCGCATGGATTTGCCCACCATTGGTGTAAACACTGTGGAGCAGGCTCAGGACGCCGGGCTAAGGGGAATTATTGTACAGGCTGAACAATCACTCATTATTGATTTGGATGCTGTTATCAGTGCGGCAGATGAAGCTGGTATTTTTGTTCAAGCTATTCGCCTTGATGAGGCCGACTAAATGGAAACCCAGCCACATGTCTATGTCATTGCCGGTGAGCCATCAGGCGACCGTCTCGGTGCGCGATTAATAGCTGCCTTGAAGTCTGCAACGGACGACCATATTCAGTTTTCAGGTGTTGGTGGGCCAAAAATGGAGAGCCAAGGATTGGCCAGCTTGTTTCCGATGTCAGAGCTTTCGGTTATGGGGCTCGCTGAGGTTTTGCCGCAACTCCCAAATTTGCTGCGGCGTATTCGTGAGACGGCCAAAGATATCCGCGCCTCCAAACCAGATGTCGTTGTTACCATCGATGCTCCGGATTTTTCACTGCGCGTAGCGAAACGTCTTAAAGGAAGCTCTATCCCGCTGGTGCATTATGTTGCACCTTCAGTTTGGGCTTGGAAGCCGGCGCGCGCGAAGAAAATTGCGGCCATCTTGGATCACCTATTAACACTGTTACCGTTTGAACCACCCTATTTTGAAAAAGAAGGCCTCGCCAGTACGTTTGTTGGTCACGCCGTCATCGAAAGCGGGGCAAATGAAGGCGACGGTGTGGCTTTTCACACGAAGCATGATATTGCAGTTCACGCCAATGTCTTATGTGTCCTGCCCGGCAGTCGACACAGTGAAGTAAGCAGGCTCCTGCCAATAATTCGGAGTGCAATTGAAAAATTGAAAACGCCTGATCTCCACTTGGTGTTGCCGACTGTTGAAACAGTTGGGGCAGAGGTGAGGCAAGCTGTCTCGACTTGGCCGTGGCCAGTTACAATTGTTACCAGCGATGCTGAAAAGTTTGATGCATTTGCGGCCTCTCATGGAGCCATTGCGGCATCTGGGACTGTTTCCTTGGAATTAGCGCTGGCGCGTGTCCCCTACGTTACGATTTATAAGGTTAACAAACTAACCGGCATGATCGCACGCAGGATGATTAAGACGCCGTTCGCCAACATCATCAATATTTTGCTGGACCGGCAAGCGGTACCGGAACTCATTCAAGAAAATTGTCGTGCAGATATGATTGCTTCAAAGATTGACGATTTGCTCATTGGGGATGACGCTGCTATGGCACAAATAGCTGATTTTGAGGAGGCATTGTCAAAACTTCAATCAAGCGGCCAAAATCCGAACGATAAAGCGGCCGCTGTTGTGCTTGACGTTATCGCCGAACATGCAAAACTAAGTGACTAAAGATATTTAAAATCAGAGGCTAAAATGAACGATTTAACGAGCAAATTCAGACTGTTGCACACAATGATCCGCGTCTTGGATATGGATAAATCCATCGATTTTTATACGCGCTTGTTGGGTATGAAACTTCTCCGCCGCACAGATTTCGAAGGCGGTCGTTTTACATTGGCTTTTGTTGGATATGGTGATGAGGAAGACAGTTCTGTCGTCGAGTTAACCCATAACTGGGACCAGGAAGAGCCCTATGATCTTGGCAACGCTTTTGGTCATTTAGCAATCGCCGTGCCGGACGCTTATGCGGTTTGCGACGCCATGGAAAAAGAAGGCGTCAATGTTCCGCGCCCAGCGGGGCCAATGAAAGGTGGCAAGCGCGTTATCGCTTTTATTGAAGATCCTGACGGATACAAGATCGAGTTGGTAGAAAGAGAATAGGTTGCTGTGACTATGACACGTGATGAACTATCCGACCTGTTGAAGGTCTTCCCAAAGACGCCGCTCGGGCATTTTCCGACCCCGATTGATGCAATGCCCCGACTTGGCGAAAAGCTTGGCCTGGAATTATCGGTAAAAAGAGATGATGCCACGGGACTGGCGTTCGGCGGCAACAAAGTCCGCCAACTTGAATATTACTTCGGCAAGGCGCTCGAGCAAAAAGCCGATAGCGTTTTAATCACCGGCGCGGTGCAGTCCAATTATGTGAGGACCGCAGCTGCGGCGGCTGCCAAATTGGGTTTTCGATGCCACGTGCAATTGGAAGATAGAGTGCCGCTCTATGACGAAAGTTATACAAACAGTGGCAACACATTATTGAATAAGCTCCTTGGCGCTATTGTTCACACCTATCCGGAAGGGGAAGATGAGGAGGGCGCGGATGCTCGCCTGCATGAAATTGCAGAGCAAGACCGACAACAAGGGTTCAACCCATACGTCATACCGCTTGGCCCCGGTAATCCGCCGACCGGTGCACTTGGCTATGTGAGCTGTGCATTGGAGCTGGTTGAGCAGCTCGGAAGTTTAGATGAAATCGATGCAATTGTGGTTCCATCCGGGAGCGGGATGACACATGGTGGGTTTTTGGTTGGACTGAGGGCGATGGGCATCAAAACGCCGGTTTACGGAATTTGTGTCCGGCGTGGTGCTGACGTTCAGGCTGAGCGTATTGTCACCAATTGCCAAAATATTGAAGAACTTTTAGGGGCGCCATCTGCCGTACAGGTCAATGATGTTAACACGCTTGATGCCGTTCTTTCGCCGGGTTACGGCCAATTAAATGAGGCGACTTACGAAGCAGTACTCATGGCGGCCCGAACCGAAGGCCTGATGTTGGACACCGTCTATTCGGGGCGCGCTTTGGCAGGATTGGTGCATTTGGCCAAACAAGGTGTCATTGCACCCGGATCAAGGGTGCTCTTTCTCCATACCGGCGGAACGCCGGCGTTATTTGGTTACAGTGAAGTTTTGAACAACCAGCTCAATAACGAGACGCCCGCAGAATAGAAACCCTATTCGATTAGCGTTTATCCAATGGAATATAGTCGCGAACGTCTTCACCAAGATACAATTGGCGAGGTCGGCCAATTTTCTGGGTCGGATCTTCGATCATTTCGTTCCATTGAGAAATCCAGCCCACAGTTCTGGCGACCGCAAACAGTACGGTAAACATAGATTCCGGAATGCCGATGGCTTTGAAAATGATGCCGGAATAGAAATCAACGTTCGGATAGAGTTTACGTTCGACGAAATATTCATCTTCCAGCGCGATTTTTTCCAAGGCCATGGCAAGATCTAGAAGTGGCTCATCGGTAATTCCCAATTCGCCTAAAACTTCATGGCAAGACTGCTGCATGACCTTCGCACGAGGATCAAAGTTCTTATAAACCCGATGGCCAAAGCCCATAAGACGGAAGGGATCGTCTTTATCTTTTGCTTTTTTGACGTATTTGTTGATGTTGTCGACGGTGCCAATTTCGTTCAGCATCGTTAAAACGGCTTCATTTGCGCCGCCATGCGCTGGTCCCCATAAAGAGGCAATACCGGCTGCAATACAGGCGAATGGATTAGCGCCACTGGAGCCGGCCAGACGAACCGTTGACGTCGACGCATTTTGCTCGTGGTCGGCGTGGAGAATAAGAATGCGATCCATCGCTTTTGATAGGGTTTTATTGACTTTGTATTCTTCGGCCGGGGTTGCAAACATCATATGCAGGAAGTTTTCTGCAAAACTGAGATCATTGCGCGGTTGAATAAAGGGCTGTCCGATGGAGTATTTGAAGGCTTGCGCCGCAATGGTTGGCATTTTGGCGATCAGGCGGTAGGAAGACACCATACGGTGGTGCGGGTCATTAATGTCCAAACTATCGTGGTAAAAGGCCGAAAGAGCGCCCACAACACCGCACATAACGGCCATCGGGTGCGCATCGCGACGGAAACCATGGAAAAATGCATTAAATTGCTCATGTAACATTGTGTGGTGGGTAATGTCGTTGACGAATTTAGACTTTTCTTCTGGATTTGGAAGTTCGCCATAAAGCAGCAAATAACATGTCTCGAGATAATCAGATTTATCGGCAAGCTGATCGATCGGATAGCCGCGATACAGCAAAACGCCCTCATCACCATCAATATAGGTGATTTTGGATTCGCAGCTTCCGGTTGAGGTGAATCCCGGATCATAGGTGAAGTGATCGGTATCAGCGTAGAGTCGCCGGACATCGATGACATCAGGCCCAACAGAACCTTCCAGCACAGGTAGTTCCCATGAATCGCCAGTAGCGTTATTTGTTAAGATAAAGGTGTTGGAATTCTTCTGGTTCATGGTTCTTTATCCCAAGTTTTTTCATTTATTTTATGTCTATCTGCGGGCGGATATATGAATTTTTTGTGCTGAATTGTCAAGCTAGGTACGATATGGTGTCTACCCCAAAACATCGTCTAGGCGCGCTAATGTCTCTTCTTTGCCGAGGACTTCCATGACCTCTGAAATACCAGGAGAAGGCATGGAACCGCTCAATGCGGCGCGCAAGGGTTGGGCAATTTTGCCCATTCCGACGTCTGCTTCTTCGGCCAAATTGTGGACTATTTCGTTGACTTTTTGTTGATCCCATTGCGCCAAGTCAGACAAATTTTGACGCGCCTTTTGGATCAGGGGAAGGCTGTTTTCGTTGATATTTTTGGCGGCTTTTCCTGAAATTTCAATCGGCCTGTTAACGGAATAAACCTGTGCATTTTCAGCTAGTTCTAAGATATTCTTCGCACGTTCCTTTAAGCCCTGAATACCCAATTTCAGGCGGGATTCTGCATCCGGCGAAATGTTTCCCTCCAGCAATTTTGTGACTTCGGGCAAGACGAGATCTACCAATCGATCGCCTTCGGCTTCATTGATGTAGTGGCTGTTGATATTTGCGAGTTTGTCCATATCAAAGCGTGAGGCAGATTTGCCAACGCCGCCTAGATCAAACCACTCGATGGACTGTTCTTGGCTGATAATTTCATCGTCACCATGCGCCCAGCCAAGGCGCAATAAATAATTGTTAAGAGCCTCGGGTAAGAATCCCATATCGCGATAGGCCTCGACACCCAGAGCACCATGTCGTTTTGATAATTTTGCCCCATCGCTGCCATGAAGAAGCGGCATATGGGCGAAAATCGGGAGGTCCCAATCGAGGGCTTTGTAAATTTGAATTTGCCGAAAAGTATTTGTCAGGTGGTCATCGCCGCGAATGACATGACTCACTTCCATATCATGATCATCAACGACAACCGCCAGCATATAGGTCGGCGTGCCGTCGGCACGGAGCAAAATCATGTCGTCCAAGGTTTCATTTTTGACGGTAACTTCGCCTTGGATCGCATCTTGGATCGTCGTAGCACCATCAAGAGGTGCTTTTAACCGAACGACGGGATCAACACCTGCCGGCGCTTCTGATGCATCGCGGTCACGCCAGGTGCCGTCATAAAGCCGAGTATTTCCAGAGGAGCGTGCTGTTTCCCGCATTTCGGCCAATTCTTCCGGTGTGCAGTAGCATTTATAAGCTTTTCCCTGCTCCAACATCTGCATTGCAATCTCAGAATGACGATCGCGGCGCTCAAACTGTGAATAGGCGTCTCCATCCCAATCCAGGCCCAACCACTTCATGCCAGAAAAAATCGCGTCAACAGCCTCATCTGTTGATCGTTTGCGGTCGGTGTCTTCGATGCGCAGCAAAAATGAGCCGCCATGATGTTTAGCAAACAGCCAATTAAAAAGAGCTGTACGTGCACCGCCGATGTGAAGAAAACCCGTAGGAGAGGGCGCGAAACGCGTTATGACCTTGGACAAGATTGTTCAACCTATTGATATTGTGGGATTATTTGAAATTATCGCGGCAGTTTAGCGGTTAGCTTTGGTTCTGTCACTCGGTTAAAATCCTAGATTTACAATGGTATGGCTGTCTGGTCGACCATTCGATCTATTAATGCTAGAAAACATGCATGCTATATCTCGTCTCATTTATCGCCTCTCAATTTTCGCGCGAGCGCGAGCGCTGGGTTTTATGGCTTCCGGTATGCCTGGGCATAGGTGTGGCGTTATATTTTTCTTTGGAATCAGAGCCCGCTGCATGGATTGGCCTATTGGGCGTGGTGTTGACGGTGGGGGCTGTTTTTTTTGGCCGGCGAAACTTTGCTGTTCTTTGTGGCTGTCTTGGTGCATTGGCGATTTCGTTAGGTTTTACTGCTGCACAGTGGCGAACTATGAGTGTTGCCCATCCAGTTTTGGAAAAAAGGGTGGGGCCAACAAGTGCCACCGGCCGTATTCTGTTCGTCGAAAACTTTGACAAAGGACCGCGGGTCACGCTCGAAAAACTCCATTTGGGAGTGCTTTCACCGCATGAAACGCCTGAGAAAGTGCGCCTAACATTGCGCGGGTCTCAGCCTGATCTTGCGCCAGGTCACTGGATTAAACTGCGTGCCATCCTAACGCCACCACCGGCACCGGTCATGCCAGGAAGCTTTGATTTTCAACGGCGGTTTTATTTTCAGGAAATTGGCGCGACGGGTTTTGCATTTGGCCGGGCTGAAATACTAAGCCAAGCGGGCGGTACTTCGGAGCAAATTCCACTTAACACATCTATCAGTTTATTCGTTTCAGAATTGCGGCATTCGATTGCCAAGAAAATTCGCGAGATCATTCCGGGCGCGATCGGCGGCGTCGCTGCGGCACTCATGACCGGCGATAGAAGCGGCATTCCAAAGTCTGTCTTAGAAGCGTTTAGACAGTCAGGCCTCGCACATTTACTGGCAATTTCTGGCCTCCATATCGGGCTGATAGCCGGCATACTATTTGGCGGATTGCGGGGTCTTCTTGCGTTGATTCCGACACTTGCGTTGCGCTATCCGATTAAAAAATGGGCGGCATTTTTAGCTATTATCGGCGCTTTTTGCTATGCAGTTATGGCAGGTGCAACAATCCCGACACAACGCGCGTTTTTGATGATCAGCCTGGTTCTTGTTGCGGTATTATTTGACCGCCAAGGCATATCCATGCGCCTCGTTGCGTGGGCGGCGGCACTGATATTGCTGCTTAGGCCTGAAAGTTTATTGGGCGCAAGTTTCCAGCTGTCCTTTGCTGCCGTAATCGCGTTGATCGCAACTTATGAATTTATCAAAGAACGAAATCTTGGACTTGGACGTGACCAAGACACCTTCAGTAGTTTTCGCCGGCCTATGCGCTACATCGGAGGCGTTGCGCTAACCACGGTCATTGCGACAATCGCAACCTCTCCATTTGCGATTTATCATTTTAACCAAATGGCGCAGTTTGGCTTAATCGCCAATGTCTTTGCCGTTCCTCTAACGGCTATTTGGGTCATGCCATTTGCCATCTTGTCATTTGCGCTGATGCCATTTGGTTTGGCGAGTATTGGCCTCACCCCGATGGGCTCGGGTGTCGATTTGATTATCGGAATTGCGCAAAAGATTGCTGGTTGGGAAGGCGCTGTTCTCACCGTTCCAGCCATGCCGACGGCAGCGCTTGCGCTTATTGGAATTGGTGGGCTTTGGCTATGTCTGTGGCGGAAAAACTGGCGTTTTGGTGGTGGTATCGTTGTCGCAATTGGATTGAGCACCGTATTTTTCACCTCAACACCGGATATAGTCGTCGATGAAAAGGGCAAATTATTCGCGGTTCGCGGCGAGACAGGGATATTACATTTATCATCACGGCGCGTTTCCAAGTTTGCCGGTAAATCTTGGCTAAGGCGCGTCGGTCAACGTTCCGACATCAAACAAGATTGGCCGAAACACGGCTTTTCAGGTGATAAAAGCATTAGCTGTGACAGATTGGGCTGCATCTTCACCAAACGGGGGCGCAAGATTGCTCTGATCACCGATTCTCAAGCCATCCCGGAAGACTGCCGTAGCGCTGAAATAATTGTCAGCGCCGTGCCGGTTCCATGGTCCTGTCCGTCCGCGAAACTGGTGATTGATCGTTTTGATTTATGGCGCAATGGCGCACACGCGATTTGGCTGACAGAAGACGGCATTATCGTGGAAAATGTAAATACCAAAAGAGGACGCAGACCCTGGGTCTTACGTCCTCCTGGCAAAAAGAAATAATGCCGATCAGTGGTAGGTGCGGATCAATCCGACCAGGCGCCCTTGAACCTGAACGCGATCCGGCCCGAAAATCCGTGTTTCAAAATCTTTGTTTGCTGGCTCCAGGGCGATAGTGTCGCCTTTTTTACGAATTCGCTTAAGTGTAGCTTCATCATCATCAACCAGTGCGACCACAATAGTACCGTTTTCTGCGTTATCACATTTTTCAATGATCACAGTATCACCGTCATGAATGCCGGCATCTATCATCGAATCTCCTTCAATTTCAAGAGCATAGCGCTCACCCCTGCCAAGCATATCAGGCGGCACGCCGATGAAGCTTGTGGGGTCGCTGATGGCGGCTATCGGCGTACCAGCGGCAATTTTGCCCAATAACGGAAGCTCGGCGGAATCATTTGCGGCGATTGGTGAACTGCCAAAGTCACCTTTGATAACGTTCGGTGCGTAACTGGTTGATTTTTCATCTACATTTTCAGGAAGTTTTAGGACTTCTAAAGCGCGTGCTCTATGGGGAAGCCGGCGAATAAAACCACGCTCCTCAAGACCCGTAATTAGGCGATGAATTCCCGATTTTGATTTTAAATCAAGAGCATCTTTCATTTCATCGAAGGAGGGAGAGACACCGGATTCTTGCAAACTACGATCAATAAACATGAGCAATTCATATTGTTTTTTTGTCAGCATATGCTTAATCCCCAATTCATCGTTAATTTATATTACGTCCAATTCAACTCTAGATTTAGAAGGCATATTTTAAGGCTAAAATCACAACCTAGCCGCCAAGGTTGTAACACCCACTAAATATAGAACAAAACCAAAACGTTTACACATGTTCTAGTTTGGTTCTCATTTGCGGTCAAGAGGGAAAATTGTAAAAAAGGCAGATTTTTAACCGATTGTGGTAATATTACCGTACTCAGGCGTCCAATTTGATGATTTCGATCCGTTCGCCTTTAGAAATCGCTGGTGCGAAGGGTGCACGCACGACTAAACATTCGGCTTCAGCGAATCGGGCAAGCATTGAACTGTCCTGGCGGTCAAAAGGCGTTGCCGTTAGTGCGCCATCGTCACCAATGGTGAGCGTTGAGCGTAGGTAATCCTGGCGTTTGTCATTCTCATCCAAATCGCGACCAAGTACTGCCGTTTCCGTGACATGTGAGGTTGCTGAAGTTCCAAGCATCTTGTTGATTGCAGGTCGTAGGAAAAGCGCTGCCGTAACGCCCGCAGATACCGGATTGCCCGGTAAACCCAGCATCGGAATGCCATTTATATTGCCAAAAATTAGCGGTTTTCCGGGCCGCATGGCAACACGGCTGAAAGTGATGTCGAGGCCTTCTTCACCGAGCACGGATTTAACCAGATCATAATCGCCGACCGATGCACCGCCAATTGTCACCAACATATCGGCACCGGTAAGGCTGGATAGAACCGCGCGGAGCGACACCGGATCGTCTTTGGCAATTCCAAGATTTATCGGCACACCGCCATTGGATTTGACGAAGGCCGCCAGTCCAATGCTGTTGGAACTGATGATTTGATCGGGTCCTATAGGATCGCCTGGCAAGACCAGTTCATCACCCGTTGAAAGTAGAGCGACCCTAGGCTGGCGAATCACTTTGATCCACGGCACGTTCATGCCTGCAATAAGCGCTATATTGCGGGAATTTAGCTTTGAACCCGCGGTCACCAAGACATTGCCAGCTTTGAAATCGAGCCCGGCAGGGCGGATGTATTTACCTATCGGCGCAGCCTCTTTCATCGCGATTTGGTCGCCATCGCTGTCCGTATCTTCTTGAATGACAATAGCGTCAGCACCGTCTGGCACGGGAGCACCGGTGAATATTCGGGTTGTCTGTCCGGCCTTAATTTCTCCAGCAAAGCCGCTTCCGGCGGCCGATTCACCAATCTGAGTAAGAGTGACGGGAACCGATGCAACATCTTCAGCGCGGACGGCGTAGCCATCCATCGCGGAGACATCAACCGGCGGTTGAGTTAGCCGCGAAGCCACGTCAGCTGCTAAAATCCGACCTTGTGCCTCTCCGACACTGATATCTTCGCTGCCCAATTTTGTGACGCCCGCAAGTACGTTTTCGAGCGCAACATCTACGGCGATCATGCCTTCACTATATTCCGGCATTATTCTTCCCCAGGATTTCTAATGTACTCGCCGGATTTACCGCCAGCCTTGTGGATTAACTGAATGTCACTGATACGCATGGCACGATCAACAGCCTTGCACATGTCGTAGACAGTGAGCGCGGCGATAGAGACAGCGGTCAGTGCTTCCATTTCAACGCCGGTCTGGCCGGTTAATTTGCAGGTCGCCGTGATATCGACAGCATTTCTTGGTGCATCACAGGTCAATTCAACTTTCACCGAGGTCAGGCTCAATGGGTGACACAGTGGAATTAAATCGGGTGTGCGTTTCGCTCCCATGATTCCCGCGAGTTGGGCGATCGACAGGACATCACCTTTTTTAACGCCTTTATCGCTGATGAGTTTCAACGTCGCCGGCTCCATGAAAACCGATCCCTTTGCCGTTGCGGTACGATCGGTTGAGTCTTTGTCTGAAACATCGACCATGATCGCGTTGCCGTTTGCATCTATGTGAGTGAGGTCATTCATGATTAGGCGCTCGCTGACTTTAAGAGGGGTTCTTTACCGAGTAAACGCCGAGTCGCGGCTTCGACATCCTGTTCGCGCATTAAGGATTCGCCGACCAAAAAGCAGCCAACTCCGGCATTGCTCATGCGTTGGAGGTCAGCATTTGTATAGAGGCCAGACTCGCTGACAATTAAAGCATCTTCGCCGGCCATCGGGACAAGCGCTTCGGTTGTCGCCAAATCTACCTCAAGTGTTTTCAGGTTTCTATTGTTGAGGCCGAGCAGGGAAGGAGAGAGCTTCAAGGCGCGCTCCATTTCTTCGGCGTTATGAACTTCGATCAAAGAATCCATGCCGAGATCATCCGCGGCGGCTTTGAGATCAGCCGCTTCGCTGTCGTCGAGGCAGGCCATGATCAACAAGATGCAATCGGCTCCAATCGCGCGGGCCTCAACAATTTGATAGGGATCGAGCATAAAATCTTTGCGAATGGCAGGCAGGTCAACGGCAGCCCGGGCTTGCTCGAGAAAGGCATCGGCACCTTGAAAATAGGGCTTATCGGTTAGGACCGAGATGCAGGTTGCGCCGCCATTCTTATAGGCTTTTGCGAGGCTCGCTGGATCAAAGTCCTTGCGGATGAGACCTTTCGAGGGGGATGCCTTTTTTATTTCAGCAATGAGACCAAAATCACCGGAATTGCGGGCGTTTATAAGAGCTGTGATAAATCCGCGCGGCGCTACATTTTGCTGAGCTGTGGCCAGCAAAGAGGCTTCCGAAACAGCGTTTTTTTGCTTTTGGATGTGATCGCGTTTTTTGCCGCAAATTTCGACAAGGACATCGCTCAAGCGTTTTCTCCATCTTCACCGGAATTCGTGATCTCAACGAGTTTGGCGAGAGTGTTTTTGGCTTTGCCGGCATCGATGGCTTCAACTGCGAGTTCTACACCCTCTTTCAAATTACCAACTTTATCGGCAACAAGTAGAGCTGCTGCCGCATTAAAACAAACAACATCTCGGTAGGCTGACGGCTCTCCATCGAGCATGACATGGATCGCACCTGCATTGTAGGCTGCGTCGCCGCCTTTAAGATCTTCAAAGTTAGCAATTGGCAAACCGGCATCTTCCGGGCCGACTTCAAAGTTCGTGACCTTGCCGTCTTTAAGTTCTGAAACAAAAGAGGGGCCCGTCGTTGTTAGTTCATCGGTGCCGTCAGAGCCATGCATGACCCAAGCCCGTTCACTTCCTAATTGGCCGAGGGTTTGAGCGATCGGTTCAACCCATTCTTTAGCATACACACCGGTAAGCTGGCGTTTAACACCTGACGGATTGCAGATTGGGCCAAGCAGATTAAAAACTGTTCGCGTTGCTAATTCTACGCGCGGGCCTGCGACATGGCGCATGGCGCTGTGGTGGCGAGGGGCCATGAGGAAGCCGATGCCGGCTTCCCAAATTGATTTTTTTACAAGTTCGAAATCCGCGTCATTGTTCACGCCCAAGGCCGCCAACGTGTCAGCTGCGCCAGATTTGGAGGAGAGCGCCCGGTTTCCATGTTTGGCGACTGGCACGCCGCAAGCGGCAACCACAATTGCAGCGCCGGTTGAGATATTATAGGTGCCGGAACCATCGCCGCCCGTGCCGACAACATCAATGGCGTTTTCAGGTGCCTCAACATAAACCGCTTTTGCGCGCATTGCCTTGGCAGCACCGGTGATTTCATCAACCGTTTCGCCCCGAACCCGGAGCGACATCAGAAAGCCTCCGATCTGGGACGGAGTTGCATCGCCGGACATAATAATATCAAAGGCCACCTGCGCATCCGCTTCATTAAGCGAACTGCCATCGGCCACCTTGGCGATGAAGGATTTCATGTCTGCTTTTTCGTCACTCATTTATAGATTTTTCCAAAATTCTGTGCGTATTCCTGCGTATTTGTTAATGAACCTGATTTACAAAGTTTTGTAGCAAGCGGTGGCCATGTTCCGAAGCTATACTTTCCGGATGAAACTGAACGCCCGATATAGCATGTTCTTTATGCGCAATCGCCATTATAACGCCGTCTTCAGTTTTTGCAGTAATTTCAATATCTTCAGGCCAGTTATTAGGCTCTAACATTAGAGAATGATAACGCGTCGCTTCAAAATTCTCGGGCAGATCAACGAATATCCCGGTGCCAACGTGGCTAATTTTGCTTAATTTACCGTGCATGGGGAGCGGGGAGCGTACAACTTTCGCTCCAAAAACCTGTCCGATCGTCTGATAACCAAGACAGACACCAAAAATTGGCATTTTGCCGGCAGCTTTTTCGACCAATTCCAGGCAAATGCCGGCTTTATCAGGATCGCAGGGGCCTGGCGAAATGATAATCGCCTCTGGATTCAATGCCAGCGCATCATCTGCTGAAAGTGCATCGTTGCGACGCACTTCAACTTCGACACCGATTTCGCTTAAATAGTGCCAAAGATTGTAGGTGAAGCTGTCGTAATTATCGATCAATAAGAACATATCAAAAATCAGTAAATGCCTGAATCCAACTGCTAATTTTGGCGCACAATGCAAGCAGAGACGAAAAACGTCAAGCAAATCAACGTTGACAAAATTACTGTTTGACCTTCCAGAGACTGGAAGGTGTATACCTATGCTTCTATGTTACTAGAAGGTTAGACAACAAATAGAGCGTAAATGAATGAATGAGTTATCTGAAAAGCCAGTATTAGACCCAGTTTGCGGCATGACTGTCGATATTATCAAAAAAGCCGATAGTGCCTATGAATATCAACAGGAAACCTATCATTTCTGTTCCTCTGGTTGCCGTACCAAATTTGTGGGCGATCCGGAGAAATATCTCAATCCTAGTGAACAAGACGCAGGTGATCCCGAGGCGATTTACACCTGCCCGATGGACCCAGAAATAGAACAGCTTGGCCCGGGTGCTTGTCCGATCTGCGGTATGGCGCTGGAGCCAAAAGATCCCATCGCCGCCATTTTAGAAACCGAAAATCCTGAACTTGATGACATGAGGCGTCGTTTCAGGGTGACTGGCGCTTTAGCCCTGGCAACGTTGATCTTGGCAATGGGCGAAATGATACCGGGTGATCCGATTGGCAAGGTGATTCCGCTAAACATTAATATATGGACGCAATTTGTACTCGCAACACCCGCCGTTCTTTGGGGCGGCAAGCCGTTTTTCGAGCGTGCCTGGTCTTCGATTGTCAGCCGCAATTTTAATATGTTCACCTTGATTGGCATCGGTGTTGGTGTTGCCTATCTTTATAGCGTCTTTGCAACTTTGTTCCCGGGACTGTTTCCGGCAGAATTCAGGCATTCTAGCGGTAGCATTGCGGTGTATTTCGAAGCCGCTGCTGTGATCACTGCTTTAGTGCAATTGGGCCAAGTGATGGAGTTGAAAGCACGCGCCGAGACCGGAAGCGCAATCCGGGGGTTGCTTGACCTTTCACCCAAGACCGCTTTTCGAGTCGAGGATGGTAGGGAAGATACGGAAATAGCCCTCGAAGACGTTCAAGTCGGTGATTTACTCCGCGTAAAACCTGGCGCTTCTATTCCAGTGGATGGTCAAGTTGTAGACGGTAACAGTTTTGTCGATGAATCGATGATTACTGGGGAACCTGTTCCAGCCACCAAACAACCGGGAGACAAAGTAACCGGAGCAACAGTTAACCAAAAAGGAAGTTTGATCATTCGGGCCGAGCATGTCGGATCGGAAACGTTGCTCTCTCAGATTGTCAGCATGGTGGGTGAGGCTCAGCGTAGTCGCGCGCCGGTGCAGCGCGTGGCCGACAGGGTGTCTGGCTATTTCGTGCCGGCTGTTGTTGGCGCGGCGGTTCTGACTTTTATTGTGTGGTCGATCTTTGGCCCAGAGCCTGCTTTTGCTTTTGCACTCGTCAATGCGGTGGCGGTGCTCATCATAGCCTGTCCCTGTGCGCTTGGATTGGCGACGCCGATGTCGATCATGGTGGGTATGGGCAAGGGTGCCCAACTTGGCGTGCTGATCAAAGATGCGCAAGCGCTCGAGCAGATGGAGCGCGTTGATACGTTGATTGTAGATAAAACCGGCACACTGACGGAAGGAAAACCAAAGCTAACGGCGATCTATCCGGTTTCTGAATTTGATGAGGAGACGCTCCTTGAATATGTGGCCTCTCTTGAGCAATCGAGTGAGCATCCGCTTGCCGCTGCGATTGTACGAGGAGCCAAGCAGAGAAATATCGGATTGCAGGAGGTAATGGATTTCCAATCGACAACGGGTCAGGGTGTGAGTGGTATCGTTAACGGGAAAACCGTTTCCATTGGCAACCACTTAACAGATTTTGGTGAACTCAACGCCTCGGCCATGGAGGCGCAAAAAATGGGAAGTACTGTTGTAGCCGTTTCGATTGATAAGCATTTTGCCGGCCTACTTATCATTGCAGATCCGATCAAGGAAACATCTCCGGGGGCGATTGCGGCTCTCGAAGCCAGTGGGATTGAAGTCATCATGGCAACCGGTGATGCGTTGGCAACTGCCCAAGCCGTGGCGCAGGAACTCGGTATCAAAGAAGTGCGGGCAGGCGTTTTGCCGCAGGATAAAAATGAATTGGTAAAGGCCTATCAAGCTCAAGGCCGCATCGTTGCAATGGCCGGAGATGGAGTAAATGACGCGCCCGCACTTGCGCAGGCCAATGTTGGTATCGCCATGGGAACCGGAACCGACATAGCCATGCAAAGCGCTGAAGTGACACTGGTTAAAGGTGATTTACGAGGTGTTTTGCGGGCCAGAAATCTCAGTAAAATGACCATGCGGAACATCCGACAAAATCTATTTTTCGCTTTTGTTTACAACACAATAGGGGTCCCGATAGCGGCCGGAGTTTTGTTCCCCTTCTTTGGCATTTTGTTGAGCCCGATAATCGCCAGTGCGGCGATGAGTTTAAGTTCGGTTTCTGTGATCGTGAACGCTTTGCGGCTTCGGCAATCTTCAATTTAGATACTTATGCAGTTTTTTTGTTAGGATAACGTAATGAATATAGGGCAAGCATCAGAGTTAAGTGGCATACCTTCAAAGACCATCCGTTACTATGAAAGTATCGGATTGATTCCAGCGCCAGCTCGAACGGATAGCGGCTATCGCGATTACAGCAACCCGGAAATTGAAACCATGCGATTTATACAGCGCGCCCGAAATCTGGGCTTCGCGATTAAAGACGTTTGCGAGTTGCTCGATCTATGGCACGACCATAATCGAACCAGTGCGCAGGTGAAGTCTTTGACCCAGCGTCACATCGTCGAAATTGAAAGTAAGGTCAAAGAACTCGAAAGCATGCGCAATACATTGGCCATGCTGTCGGAAAAATGTCATGGCAATGCTCGGCCCGAATGCCCCATCTTGGAAGATCTCGCCTCTCTCAATTTCGGTAATTGACCGGTTGAAATGGCAGCCAAAAGTGGACGTTAAACAACAAATTGCGTTCGTATGGTGTATGCTTACCTAACCAGGTACGCACCGAGAAAAAAGATGGTTCCGGCTGGCCATCAAGCGCGGCGACCCGGCAGCCAAAATTCTGTTGAAACGCCTCGACGAGAGTTAATTCTGGATTTCTGTCAGAGCGCTTTGAGCAAGCAAACACATCAATATTTCTATCGAAATT
>Ga0066376_10001419_pt1 | contig 23311 bp, 15 predicted proteins | sample Knorr_S15_td_Bot_FD_77009 | JGI IMG/M metagenome (GOLD analysis project Ga0066376, IMG submission 77009) | Marine microbial communities from Southern Atlantic Ocean transect - Knorr_S15_td_Bottom_ad_5009_LV_A | ecosystem: Environmental > Aquatic > Marine > Oceanic | place: Southern Atlantic...
ACCAGGGAACTGCCCCAATACCACAACTGCACACTGGTTACATCCATACTTTTCCTCTTTAATTTGGTATGCAATAACTGAATAAAATTTAGTAAAACAAGGTTCCCTCATGATAGCGAAAGACTGTTGAAAAGGAAAGAAAACTCTGAAGGAGATGAAACTTAAATGGCCTGAAATTATTGGAAAACTACCGGAAGAAGCAGGATTGCTTCTTCCGGTAGAAGGCGGGGGTAGTCAGGCTTTGGCTGAATCACCAATGTCTTCAACCAAGGCTTCAACTTCTTTTTTCGGTACCAGAGACATTTCCATCTTATATGCCAGGAACCACATCATTGCGACTCCTAAAGCCCAGAAGATGATTTGCCAGGTCCAAATTGACGGGATACCAAAAGCCCAGGTATCCGGAGCATTTGGATCACCGAAAATTGTGTTGCCGATGACTGCACCGGGGCCGATTCCGAAGAAGAACCAGGCGAGGGTGATTATCCAGGCTATCGGCACTAAGCCGCGTTTTTCTTCCGGCAAGCCCGCATGTTCCTGAAGGAAATCATGATAGCCTTGACGGTGACTCCGATCTTCATCATTCTGGGTCACTGCCGAAATAATTATGGCCGCGCCCAAATTGAAGTAGATACCCCATGCAGCAGAGTGCATGGTCCAGGGCCAGCGACCCCAGGGAAGTGCATCTCCAAAGATGTTCTTACCAATTGATTCAGTCAAAGTGACTGCAATAATTCCGAAGAACAATCCCCAGGTAACTCCCTGTCTGGTAAACCAGGGAAACCAGCAGACAGACATCAGCGAGGGCCACATCTGAAAACCGTAGGCCACTGCCAAACCGCCTAACAGCACCAGAGCATCTGCGGAGGTGGTTGCCACTACCAGTGCAGAACCGACAATTATCAAAACTCCGATACGTCCAAAGAAGATCTGCGTCTTGTGATCTGCTTCTTTGTTGATGAAGTGTTTGTACAAATCCCGTGTCAGCATACTGCCTGCAGTGGACATGTAGGCTGCACCCGTGGACTGCATTGCAGCCAGAGCACAGACAGCCAGCAAACCTACCAGCCAGGGAGTGGTGTCACCCATCAGGTTAATCATTTCAGGAACGAGATTGCCTTGTGCGAAAAGCCCTGTTTTTTCTGACCAGGTTTCTACACCAAAGGCATTCGAACCAACTCCTGCGTCAAGCATAACCTTGTTTCCACCTAGAAAATGTCCGGCAAAGGCCTGAATTGCAGTGAAGAAAAACAGGATGAAACCGATTCCGGCAGAGGAAGCCCAAACCTGCTGAGGAGCAAATGGTTCCGGGTTCTTGTTACCGAACGACCACATGGAAAAGGCCGGTGCGGACTGAATGCCCATTAGAGCAAACATATAGGTCAGTATCATCATTCCTGTCCATGCACCACCTGCGGCGCTTGGTCCTGATGCTACAAACTGAATTACACCCGGAATAGCGATGTAATGGCTGTAACCGTCCGGCGTTATTTTTGTATCATTCTGAACCAGGGTTATGATATTGGCTTTCAACTCAGCCCAGCCGCCGACCGCGTCCAGACCGATTAAGCCGATTGCCGTTATTCCCAACGCAAGTAAGATACATTGAAGAGTATCCACATAGGCCACAGCACGCAAACCACCAGATGCTACATAAATGAACACCACAATGGAGAGCAGCCACATGCCGACGTTAACTGACAAGGCACCGTCGGTCAGTACATTAAACAGAAACCCGGAGGCCCTTAACTGAACACCAAGATAAGGAATGGAAAAGAAGAGTGCCACTATCACAGTCAAGACACGTATGCCGTCTCCTTTGAAATAGTCTGAGAGCATCTCACCCGGGGTCACATAGCCGAAGCGTTTACCGAGCATCCACTGGCGTTTGAGGAACATCACACCCGTAAACGGAATTGTGATGGTGTAAAATGAGGCATAGGCGTATTGGAAGCCGTCCCTGAAGATTAGACCGGGGTGCCCCACAAATGTCCACCCGGAAAAGGAAGTTGCTGTAGCAGCAAGCACGAAAACCCACAAAGGTATCGACCTGCCGGCGAGCATGTAGTCACTGGCGGTCTTAGCGGCAAGTGCGCCTTTAATCCCCCAGAAAATACAGTAGCCCCAGTACAGGATGACAAATATAAATAGCCATACAATTTTAGGATCCATACATGAACTCCAAATTGAGTGTTATTAAATTGCCAAAAAGAATGCGAATCCAAACTTCGCACACTGCTGATGTTAGGATTCTCAGTCCTAATGGCAGTATAAACCTTTCTCATTAAGCGTAGCTAATGGGAAAGGCAATGGAGGACGTTCCTCCAATTCCCAAAGATTCTACATTAATTTTCAAAAAAAACCATTCTTTTTAATTTTTTTTTGAAAAAACATTTTTTCTTTGTATTGCCTTTATTCGACAATCACGAGTTTTATCATGTCATCCCGAACGCGTGTACGGACCTTTGGTAAGGATTATTCAGAATTAAGCACCAACCCAGAACGCTTGTTTAAGGTCAGTGAATTCTGAAGATGGACCTTCAAACTTGTTGCGTCCAAGTTCAAGGACATAAACATAGTCGGCAATCTTGAGGGCTTGTCGGATTTCCTGATCGACGATCAAAATGCTCAAATTTTCTTGAGTTGTCAGCATCGTCAGCATCTCGTAAACTTCCTCTGCCAGCATTTTGGAAAGTCCGGCAGTCGGTTCATCTATCAACAGAACTTTTGGTTCAACCATCAGGGTGCGGCTGATCTCAACCATTCGCTGTTGTCCTCCCGAAAGCTCGCCGGTGATTTGCTTGCGTTTTTCTTTCAGAACAGGAAATCGTTCATAATTTTATTCAATTTTCTGCCGGACTTTCTTTTTATCTTTCCTGAAGGTCCATGTCCCCAACTCCAAATTTTCTTCGACAGACATGTCTTTAAATATTCCGGGCTGTTGGGGAATGTAGGCCAGTCCTTTCGGAATCCGCTGGTATGCGGGAACACTTAGCACACTTTTTCCCTCCAGTAAAACCTCTCCGGCATTGGGACGCAAAAATCCGAAAATGGCTTTGAGTGCAGTTGATTTGCCGACTCCATTCGCGCCAAGAATAGCTGTGATTTGATTTCTACGGACCTTGATACAAATATCCTGAATGATATTCAAATCTTTGTAATAACCTGCATAGAGGTTCTCGATTTCAAGAACGGTTTCTGTATCAGCGATTTCCGACATAGATTTTTATACAATTTACGAATTATGACACATTTTTATTAGGATTCAGAATTTTCTTCATCGTCTTCATCTGTTCCCAAATAGGGATCAATCACTACCGGATCATGCTTGACTTCATCCGGAGTTCCATCAGCAATCAAATCGCCATAGTTGAGGACCAAAAGCCTTTTGCAGAGTGTGAAAATTGAATCCATCGGGTGACTGATGAGAATAATTGCTTTGCCTTCTTCATTCACCCAGCGGATGTAGCCATAAATGATTTCCATCAGTTTTGGGTGTACTCCGGCAAACGGTTCATCCAAAATTATAACATCCGGATCAAGCATCAGCAGTCGCCCAAGTTCAAGCAGTTTCTGCTGTCCACCTGACAGAGCCTGGGCATATTCGTTGCGCAAATGCCACATGGTTAGAAATTCAAGAACATCGAGTGCTTTTTCCATGGCTTTTGCTTTGTGTGCTGCAACATCTTTGGCAAGGGCAGGCACAAAAAGATTTTCCAGCACAGTCATGCGCCTGAATGAACGGGTTACCTGAAAAGTGCGTCCCAATCCTACATTGACTACCTCGAACGGAGCAAGTTGGTCTATGCGCTCTCCATTCAAATATACCGTACAGCTGTTGGGCTGCCTGTTGAGCATAGTTGAATCTTGCTTCTCAGGTCAGCAAAACAATGATGTAGTCCGGTCTTTCAGCTTTGACCCTTTCTACAATCCCGGCAAAGTCCTGCGTTCCAATATCAACACCGAACGTAACTGAAGTAATACCTTTTTATTTCAGACCATTGACGACTTCTTCCGCAGCAGGAATTCCGTAGTCAGTATTCTCAGTTACAATGACCACTTTTTAAACACCCGGAGCCTGGGCGGCAAATTTCCAGATTACTCCGGAGGCCCATGAACTCAAAGGTGCTACAGCAATTCTGGTAAAGTGTCTCCATGGCAAAACAAAATCGAGTCCGGCGGACAAAGGACGAATTCCACTAAAAACCTCTACCGAGGAAGCTAAACAGCTTTTTATCGAAGAGCTCTATCACTGATTTTAGCGCAATGCAAGCATTATTTTGTAGGTCACAACAAAAATCTGGAAGCAAATTTACTCTGAAGTAATCGACAATATTTCTTCGGCAGTAGTTAAACCGTGTAGAATTTTGTTTACACCATCACGCCGCAAAGTAATCATTTTTTCTTTCAAAGCCTGTTTTTTTATGGCAGCAGAGTCGCTGCTCTCCAGAATAGTTTCTTTGATGCTGTCGCTCATTATCAATAATTCATGAATTCCAATCCTTCCGTGATAACCGGTATTTCGACACTTTTTGCAGCCTTCACCTCTAAAAAAACTTCTGCCCAGTTTTCGAAAGCTTACTTCCTTTATCCCTAATTCACGGAGTTGTTCCGGATGCGGCTGGTAACTTTTGCGGCAGTCAGGACAAATGCGCCGTACAAGTCGTTGTGAAAGTACGCAGATGATTGTTGAGGAAACGAGGAATGGTTCTATACCCATATTGATCAGCCGTGTGATAGTGGCGGGGGCGTTGTTGGTGTGCACCGTACTGAAAACTAGATGTCCTGTCAATGCGGATTGAATGGCAATTTGCGCAGTTTCTGTGTCACGCATTTCCCCAACCATTATTACATCCGGATCCTGTCGCAAAACTGAACGCAAAGCGTTGGCAAAAGTCAATCCTAGTTTGGGCTTAACTTCGATCTGACTGTATCCTGAAAGTTTATATTCAACAGGGTCTTCAATTGTGATTATATTACGTGCCTCGTTATCTATTTCCGCCAGTGAAGCATAAAGCGTGGTGGTTTTGCCACTTCCGGTAGGTCCGGTAACAAGGATGATTCCACCGTTGCTTTGTACCATGCGCTTATACGGATGGAGGATATATTTTGCCAAACCAAGTTGACCGAGTTGCATCATTTTATCGTCTTGATACAACATCCGCATGACAATTTTTTCACCTTGAATAGTAGGTACTGTTGAGACCCTGATGTCAATTTTCCTGCCTGCAATCAGTACCATCGAACGTCCGTCCTGCGGTATACCTTTTTGGGCAATGTCGAGACGGGACATGACTTTTATCCGGTTAACCACAGTTACATGCACCTGATGAGGGAAAACAGAAACTTGCTGTAGGACACCGTCGATACGATAACGTACAATGGTTTCACGAGTTGTTGGATCAATGTGTACATCGCTGGCCTCATCCTTTGCAGCCTGCCAAAGTAGACTGTTGACTAAGCGTTTAATGGGCTCTTCATCAGTTGCATCCAGCAAATCTTCCGGTTCTTCAACTGCCAGTATGTTTTCAAAAGTTTCATCTGAATCAAGCTGATCCACTGCATCTTCAGTTGAAGCAGAGGATTCATCATAGGCGCGATTGATCAAATCCAGTACCGCCTGTTTGTGTGAAAGCACCAGTTCAATATGGCACTTGAAATGCCGGGCCAGATCGTCCAGGGGTTGTGAAAGTTCCGGATTTGTAATAGCAACTTCCAGCGTGTTTTTCTCTTTTTTAAGAGGGAAGAAAATATTTTTTTTAGCATAGCGTATTGGAATTATTTCCGTATATTCTCGCACCACAGGGATATCATTAAAACTCTCTCTGTAGTCTAATTCATAGTATGAAGCTAATGCCTGCTGAAATGCTGTCTCACTGGTAACATTGTGTTTGAGCAGCGCATCTTTCAGGCCATCCGTATTTTCACGATAAGCCAGCAACTGTTCATGCAGCGGCTCCAGAGATTCAGGAGTTGTTCCGAAGCTCTTAACTAAAATTTCAACAACTGGATGGTATGTATACATTTACTTTTATTTGTTAAACATGTGACAGTTTGAAACAAACCCCAACTCAATGCTGCATTAACCAATTTTAATCATGGTTGAAGTACCAAAACAATGGTTGTTTCACCGTCAATTTCCTGTAGTTCCACGCTTTTTTTGTAGATATTCCTGACGAAAACTGAATCCAGCCACTCACCTTCCTGCACGATGTAAGACACTTTCTTTTCGTCAATAAAAGCATAACGACCTTCTGAAGTTTCAAGAATATCTTTCAGTTGCAGGATTCTAGTTAATTGCTTCACTCTGGAAGAAATGTCTATTTCTACTGGAGGCTGTAATTCAGATACCTGAGATACAACTTTTGCAAGAACTTTCTTTTTCAGCACTTTCTTTCTCAGGGCTTCCTTTTTTTTTATGGAAGAGAGTTTTTTTATCGAAGTCGATTTTAAAAGTGATAGGGAGCGTTTAACTGAGTTCTTGTTTTCCGGCAGCAAACTACCAAAGGGATTTCTTTGCGTTATCTTGGAGGAGGTCTCTGCCAAACTACTTTTTGTATTGGGGACTCCGTAAAACACAGACAGGAAAAGAAGGATTAGCGTCACTAGCCGCTTTTCAGTTGTCATAGGCTATCCTGGTTTTCAGGAAGCTCCAGCCTTTTGTGTGCGGATAATACCATTTCAATTTTTAGTTTTGGTTCTTTTTCAGCAGGCGTGGCATTTACCAGCAGCAGTTTTTCAAGCACAAGCAAACTTGGTCCATGTTTTAACTGTTCAAGAAATTGTTGAAAGTTTGCATATTCTCCGCTCAATTTTAACCGAATTTTCAGAGTCTGAATCAGAACTTGAGGGGTGCTTTCTTCAAAGATCTGTTCTTCAAACTGCAGACCATTTTGCATTATTGCCTTTGTGAGCCGGCGTAAAAGTTCGGCACGCTCCCACTGGCTGGGCAAGAGTTGTGATAGGGTGCTTTCTCTGTCCTGTAAAGATTGCAAACTATTCTCTTGCTCGAATTTTTTGGTTGCTGCTTGTACTCGAAGCAGGCCTGCTTTAATTTGCTGAATCTGAGTTGTCAATTGCTGTTTAAATTTCAACTCTGGAGTCAACAAAAAGTTGTAATAGAGCAGCGCTGCCAGGACTAAAATCAGACACGCTAACATCGCTTGACGTGTCTGTGGATTTTGCCAGTCTGTAGCGGGAATACCTGAACCCTTGGCGAATGTCATATTTTTTCTCCGGAAAGTATTATTGTTTTAGTTTTTCTTTATTAAACGTTTCCGGTAAAACAGGGTAACTGCACCAAGCAGTAAAATCAGTATAACTCCTGAAACACCAGCATACTGAAGCGAAGTTTCCGGAACATTGCTGATTTTGAATTTAAGTTGATTCGAGTCAGAAGCCCTGCTTTTCCATGAAAGAAAAGTTGTTTCATTTAAACTCTGTCTGCCGGAAAAAATAAGTTCGTCGGACTTTATTTGCAAACGATCGATTGGCGTAAAAACACTGACTTTATCCAACGAGTGGGAAAATTCCCTGTTTATTTCCAAACTGCCAAACCAGGAGGTCAGGATATACTGATATATAATTTGTGTTGTTCCAATAGGAAAAATATGTTCTATTTTTAAAACATTCTCCTCCAGTTGATGTTTCACGGCGTTTGGGGATTTATTGTCCATCATGCGGAAATGTTTTATTCCTTTGGGGAGGTTCTGCACCAGAGGCTGTTGTCTGGTATCAATTATGTCTGAAGAGGAGTTGCTTAAGACCAGAACTTCAGTCACTGTAACTGTGCCTAATCCAGATTCAATTACAAGTGACACCTGTAAAGTTTCCAGTTTTTCGACTGCAGTAGAAATGCCCGGAATTAATATGTTTGTTTCAATGAGTGTTTCTCCGGATTTTATAAAAAATATTTTTGAACTGTATAATTTCCCCTCGACTCGAGTTCCAAGTTGATAACCCGCACGTAAATCGGCGTTGATATTCACGAACTCAAAATTACCGTTCGTTTTTGTTTTAACGCGCCCTTGTGGTCCGACAGGAGTCACCGCGCCTTCCGGATTGAGTACAAATTTCAATAACACTACATCCAATCCTTCCGGAGATGTCACCGTTCCGGAAGAGAGCCTCACCTGGCCTTTTACTGTAATATTATTAAGCGTAGACGGTTCAGCTGAAAATGCCTTAAACGGCAGCAATCCCACAAATAGTGATAACAGTCCAAACATGCAAATATGCCACACACGTTGTTTTAGTGTGTTCCTTGCAAAACCGAAAAAAGCTGACATGCTGTTTGCTGTAGAACTCTGAATGACCCACAGTTTCATCACTGCGAAACTCCAGTAGATTTTAGATAATTGTCGATCTCTTTAGCCTTTTGTTTAGCTGCTTTTTGAAATTGTTTTAAGTTGGCCGGAGCACGAGCCTTTGCCACAATTCGATAGTGCCGTAACGCGGATTTCCATTTTTCCTTGATATGATACAATGTGCCTAGTTCAAAGTGGATCTGAACGTACATGGACGATTTTTTCGAAATTTTCCTGCCTGCCAACTCTTTGAGCCGTTTCAGTGCTTTATCCCTTTTATTTGCTTCACGGTCGAGTTGTGCCACCCAGAAAGCCGCCTGTAATTCCTGAGTTGAGGCGCCGCCTCCATCTGCACGCATCATCCAAATTCTGGCTATTTTAGTTTGTTTCAGGTGAGAAGATTGATGGTAGCCGATGAGATAGGCATAAGTTTGATATTCCTTTTTTGGGCGTGAACTTTTCTTCAGGACTTTGTAGGCACGCTTGTAGGTACGTACCAGAGATTCGTAATCCTTGGAACGCTCATAGAGACGGGTTAGTTCTCCTACTAACTGTAGTACCAGGTCAACATTTTTGTCAGGCACCTTTTTGAGAGCACTTCTGTAATATCCTTTTGCGCGTTTATAACCACCTAATTTTTCAGCAGCATATCCCTGGTCAATCTGCGCTTGAATAGTATGCGTCTTTTTTTTATCATGAATTGCCAGCAGAGCATAGGCATCAAGTATCCCATTATATTTTTCTCTACCGGGTTTTTCATTTTCTGCATAAAGCAACAGCTCAAAATTTTTGTCATCCAGGGTTCTAGTGTTTTCCTGTACCTCCTTGTAAATTATCTTGGTGACTTTTGACCATTCTTTACGGTCAATCAGTTTTTGGAAAGAACTTTGCGCCAGGAAGTTTCTGATTTCATCTTGCTTGCTTTTATCCATTTCAGTTTGTGGTTTAACCTCCAAGGCTTTGCGATAAAATTGCATGGAAAGCTCTTTTTTCCCAAGCTTCTCTGCGGCTATTGCTTGCTCAATCTGTGCTTCGATTGCTAGCTTTTTTTTGTTATAAATTGCCAACAGAGCATAGGCATCAAGGATTCCATTATATTTTTTGTTTCCGGATTTCTTTTTTTCAGCATAGAGCAACAGATCAAAATTTTGATCATTCAGGATTCTCTTTTTTGCCCGGACTTCCTGGTGGATGGCTTTAGTGACTTTCGTCCATTCTTCCTGTTCAATCCATTTTTGAAAAGCGCCCTCTGCCAGAAATTTACTGATTTCATCCTGTTTCTTTCTGTCTTTTTCAGTTTGAGGTTTTGCTTTTAAGGCTTTTCGATAAAACGAAAGTGAAAGCTCTTTATCACCAAGTTTCTCAGCAGCTTTGGCCTGGCTGATCAGTATATCCAGTTTCTCTGCACGTTCCGGGGCATGTTTGCTTAAGAGAGAATATGCACTTAGAACACCGACCCAATTTTCCAGTTTTTGTTCTGCAAAGAGAAGTTGAGAAAAATATTGTTCATTCAGGGTGATGTTTCCTGACTTAACCCCTTTACGAATGTGAGCTGAAACCTCCTTCCAGTTTTCCTGAGCGGTCAAGTCTTGCAAACGAGTGCTGTAGATGTATAGATTGAGCTGTGTTAAGTTTTGTGAATCTTCAGGAAATGCTTTTTTCCAGCGTTCAAAAATAATTTTTATACGCTCAAGACGCTGAAAATCTGTTCTACGTTGCGCCGCAAATATCCAAAGTTGAAAATATGGAATTGTCAAAACAGGAGATTTTCTGTCAAACACATCCTGAAATTCCCATGTAATTGACTTCCAGTCTTCTAACTGTTTGTGTGCCTCCAACAACATCTGGATTGATTGCTCACGATATTTTTCAGTCTCACGTATTTTTCGGAAAACAATACGAGAATCTTCCCATCTTTTTGTTTCAATCAAACAATTGCCTTTCAAGAAGAGTAAATGTTGCCACTCCTCTTGATTTGTATTCTTGGAATTTTGCAAATAACCCGGTTTGTTCTTTAATTCTGCCAGCAGTTTCTCACACTTTTTTTGTTCATAATAAGTAAGAATCAGCTGAGTTTGAAATCCGTGACGTTCCTTTTCTTCCAGCCTGGCATCACTTCTGACTCCCAAAAGAAATTGTACATACTTTTCCTTGGAAACAGTGTCTCGATAGAGCACCATTAATGTTTGCAGAATTTCGGAATTTTGCTGGTAATCCGGAAGAAGACGAACTTGTTCCAGTAAAGAAATTGCCAGAAAATTTTGTTTGTTTTCAACATAAAGGTACGCTAACCTGAGTTGAATTGCTGCCGAATGATCTATTGCTCCGCTGGCGAGATATTGTTCAAAAATCTTAATCGCTTTTTTTTGTTGGTTGCTTTCAAGATAGAGGTAACCTAACCTGATTTGGATTTCTGCAACATGTTCAGTATTACCACTGGCGAGATATTTTTGAAATATCTTAATCGCTTCATTTTGCTGATTTGTATCAATGTAAAGATAACCCAACCTGATTTGGATTTCTGCGACATGTGTCATGTCACCATTTGCCAGGTATTGATTAAAGATCTCAATCGCCTTTTTTAATTCTTTAGATTCAATATAGAGGTATCCCAGTCGGATTTGGATTTCTACTTTATGTTTTGCATTGCCACGTGTCAAATATTTATTAAAGGTCTCGATCGCCTTTTTTTGCTGTTTAGTTTCAAGATAGAGGTATCCTAAGCGGTACTGTAGCTCATCTGCATAAGTTTTGTCCTTTGTACTTAAATATTGATTGAAGATCTCGATTGCCCTTTTTAGCTGTTTGCTTTCAATATAGAGGTAAGCTAAACGGTACTGAACTTCACTTACGTAAGTTTTGTCCTTTGTGCTTAAATATTTTCGAAATGCAGAAATGGTTTCATTTGGCTGGAGGGTTTGTGCTAAAACACCAATTCGATAATAAGACAGCGCCAGGTGCTCTTTGTCTTTGTGGTCAATGTATAGTCTGTAATGTTTCACCAGGCGGTTGATGGATTTTAGGTCCAGATCCTCAGTTTTTGTTTGCTGAAGTGCTGCTGCATAAGCCATTTCTGCACGCCAAAAAGTAGACGATACTGCCAATTTGGAGTCCGGATGTTCTGAAACAATTCTTGCGAACCAGCTTTCAGATTTTGTATATATTTTTGCCTGCTGAAACCTTGATGCTAACTGATATTTGAGATTCAAAGCCTGAACCGGTTTGATTGACTTTGAATGTTTCAGATATTGATTCCACGCATCAGCAGCTTTTGAGATCTCATCTAAAAACCACCATGCACGTCCAATTAAATACCAACGCTCCTGCTGTTGTTTTTGGGTTAATCCTGTTGGATCACCATTAATGAAATACTGTGTGGAAGCTTCATATTCCAGCAGGGCCTTTTTTTTACTCTTTTTTCGGAAATGTTCAGCATTATATGAAGTTACATAACCCAGCCAATAGTTAGCTTCATCCCTTAGTTTGGATTCTGGATAATCTTGCAGTAATGAATTCAGGATTTTAATAGCGGCAGTATATTTCCTATTCAGGACCAGAGAAATTCCTTGTTGCAGCATGGCATTATCCAAATAAGACATGCTCTGGGGATAATTTATTTTCAGTTCATCATAGGCTTTTATTGATCCCTGTAAATCACCTCCTTTTCGTAAAGCTTCTGCCCGCAGGAAAAACACTTCTTCACGAGCTGCTCCCTTCTTAAAATTATCCAAATAACATTTTGCGGTTTCACTTGCCGCAGAATACAGTCCATCCGCAAATGTTTCACGTGCCACTGCCAACTGATCTTCTTCACTCAAGTCACTGGTCCAGCATTGGGCTGACGCTGAAGAGGAAGCCAGGAAAAAACAGAGCACTGTCAGCAAAATAGTAATTATGCTGAATCGCATTTTCGGATAATTTATTGTGCCGGTTATCTTCACGAATTTAGATTGATCAACTGTTTTTATTTTATTCAGGCTACGTGTCTTCATGCCAAGTATAGGCAGAATTTTGAGCAACATTGGTTAATTTGGAATTATTCGCTGCTTGTTTTATGAGTCTTCGTATCTTAGAATAACAGCATATTATAGCGTTTCAATTGAAAAAATCCAATCCAGAAGCTGATGAAAACGAATTACACTTTTCCATCTCCAATAATTAAAATTTGCGGTTTGACCAGTCGTGAACAGGCTTTAAATTGTGTTGAATTGGGTGCGGATTGGCTTGGACTAAATTGCTGGCCTGGTTCTTCACGTTACGTTACTCCGGAAAAAACGCAGGAAATTGTTAGTGCTCTTCCGAAATCGGTGACAACGGTGGGGGTTTTTGTCAATGAATCCCCGGATTTGCTGGAAAGCATCATGCGTGAAACAGGAATGAACTGGGCACAACTGCATGGAGATGAGAGTCTTCAACACTGCAAAAAACTGTCAGTATCCTGGTTTAAAGCTTTTCGTGTTTCTCCGGAATTTAAGGTGCAGCAAATTCAGGATTACGGCCAGAAAACATTTTTGCTGGATGCTTACAGCAAAACTCACTACGGAGGTTCCGGTCAAACAATTAACTGGAAAATGGCGGAGTCCGTGTCCGGTTTGGGGCAGCTGATTCTCGCAGGTGGGCTGACACCTGAAAATGTGTCAGAGGCAGTCAAAAAAGTAAATCCATGGGGTGTTGATGTATGCAGTGGTGTGGAAAGCGAACCGGGGATTAAAGATCTGTCAAAAGTCAAAGAGTTTGTGCGAAACGTCCGTGACATAGCAAACAGCTAGGCTTTTTATGTTTTATCGCGCACAAGTACTGCCGAACTCCCTGTATGATGCATGTTGCAGATAAATCCTGGTCTGTTACAATAAGCCACTATTTTTTAGTTGCCTGAAAACAGGCTGTGATCCATTGAACATTTACCATGAACAACTCAACATTTACAACTGAGGGCGGCGTAAAAATCGAAAAGGGAATAACTCCTTTGGATGCTGAACATGCTCTCGACAAAATTTTTCAATATATTGATACCAAAAAAGGCGCGCTTTTTGTCAGTAATTACGAAGTTCCGGACCGTTATTCACGTTGGGATTTGGGTTTTGTACATCCTGCGCTTGAACTGATTGCCAGGAAACAGCAGTTTGAAATCAACGCACTCAATCCAAATGGTACACGTCTGCTGAAATTGATTGCACCTGCTTTGCAGAATCATCCGCATCTTGAATCACTGGTTTTTGAGGATGCACCGGATTTTCCAGCAGAAAAAATTTATGGTAAGGTGAAGCCGAGGCCGGATTTCTTTCCGGAAGAGGAAAGAAGTCGTCAGCCAAGTGTGTTTTCTGTGGTACGTAAAATTTTTGAATTGTTCCGCAGCGATGATCCTTATCTTGGACTGTATGGCGCATTTGGTTACGATTTGGTTTTTCAATTTGAAAATATTGAAGCCAAACACAATCGCAATCCTGAACAAACAGATATCCATTTGTTTTTACCGGTTGAATTGGTGGTTGTTGACCGGCAAAAGGAAGAGGCTTATAAAATAGAATATCACATCGATACTCCAGACGGTATGACTGAAAGCTGGTGGAACACGGGAGACGAATTTCCGGTTGTTTCAGCTGAAGCAGATGGAAAAATAAAGTGTGATCACGCAGCTGGTGAGTTTGAGCAGAAAGTGGCAAATATACAGGAGGGTTGTCAGCGCGGGGATTTTTTTGAGGTCGTACTGTCGCAAGTGTTTTCTACAGCATTTTCGGAACAGCCCTCAACTTTATTCAAAAGAATTTGTGAACAAAATCCCAGCCCATACAGTTTTTTGATCAACATGGGAACCGAACAACTGGTTGGAGCTTCTCCGGAAATGTATGTACGTGTAAAAGGAGATCGCTTTGAAACCAGTCCCATATCCGGAACTGTACCGGTCGGTAATGATCCGATGGAAACTGCTGAACGGATCAAAGATCTTATTTCTTCGGAAAAAGAAGAATCAGAACTTACGATGTGCACTGACGTGGATCGCAATGATATGGCCAGAATTTGTGAGCCGGGCAGTGTACGCTTAATAGGTCGGCGCTTGCTGGAACGTTATTCGCGGCTGATTCATACAGTTGATCATTTGGAAGGTGTTTTGAACAAAGACAGGGATGCAGTCGATGCAATTTTGACTCACATGTGGGCGTGCACTGTAACCGGTTCACCAAAACCGGCGGCTATGCAAACAATTGAAAATATTGAAAATTCACCGCGTGGTTGGTACAGCGGATGTATCGGTTTTTTGTGGTTTAACGGTTATGTCAGCACCGGAATGACTTTGCGCACAGTTCACCTTAAAAACGGGCAGGCAACAGTGCGTGCCGGCGCGACATTGCTTTATGACTCAGATCCGGCGACAGAAGAACGCGAAACTCACATCAAGGCTTCAGCTTTTTTAGGCGCGACTTTGGGCAAAAAACCGTCTGCTTCTGTTGACTTAAATTTGCCCCAGACAGGTGAGGCAAAAACTGTTTTATTTGTCGATAATCAGGATAGTTTTGTACATACTTTAGCTGGCTATGTAAGGCAAACCGGTGCAAAAGTTATCACACTCCGCTCCGGATTCCCATATAAGATGCTGGACGAAGTCGCTCCGGATTTGCTTTTCATTTCACCGGGTCCGGGTTTTCCAAGCGAACAAAATGTGCCGGAACTTGTAGGTGAGGCGCTCGCACGGGCTATTCCCATTTTTGGTGTATGCCTCGGACACCAGGGCATTGCCGAACATTTTGGAGCAAAATTGCTGACTCTTGAGCATCCGGTTCATGGTAAATCTGCTGAGATTATTCACAATGGAGACTCATTTTATTCTGGGTTGCCAAACCCCTTCAGCGCAGGACGCTATCACAGTCTTTATGTGGATCCGGATTCACTTCCGGATTGCCTGGAAGTCACCGCCAAAACAGAAGACGGCTTGATTATGGGGCTTCGACACAAAACACTGCCGGTTGCTTCTGTGCAATTTCATCCTGAATCTATTCTGACTCTCAAAGATCAAGCCGGATTACGGTTGATAAACGAGGTGATGGGGGAATTGATCGGTTAGTCAAAAAGGGAAGAAATTTTCTAAATATGGAGACAATTACACTTGATGAGATCGAAGCTGCCGCACGTATTGTTTATGCGGAAATGCAGGCCACTCCTCAATATTGCTGGCCTTTGCTTTGCGAACGATTAGGCACAGAAGTCTGGGTCAAGCACGAAAACCATACTCCGAATGGTTCTTTCAAGATCCGTGGTGGTTTGGTTTATTTCGCTCATCTCTCACTATCCTCAAAAAAACCTAAAGGTGTCGTCAGTGCGACCCGCGGAAATCACGGGCAGTCAGTTGGTTTTGCTGCACGGCGTTACGGAATTCCCGCGACTATCGTAGTTCCTCACGGAAACAGTGTTGAGAAAAATGCAGCTATGCGTTCGCTTGGTGTGAAGCTACTTGAGCATGGTGATGATTTTCAAACTGCTCGTGAATTTGCGAAAAATCTGGCTCATGAAGAAGAACTGCAAATGGTACCTTCGTTTGCCCCATTATTAGTCACCGGAGTTGCCACATACAGTTTGGAATTACTAAGAGGAGTCAAGGATCCTGATGTTGTCTACGTTCCCATCGGTTTGGGATCCGGAATTTGCGGAATGCTTGCCGCAAGGGATGCATTGAATTTGAAGACTGAAATTGTTGGAGTTGTATCAGCACATGCCAATGCCTATGCCGAGTCATTCAGTTGCAAACGTCCTGTTGAATCACCGGTGAGTACCAAAATCGCTGACGGAATGGCCTGCAGAATTCCGGAACAATCGGCGCTTGAAATGATATGGAAAGGTGTTGAGCGGATTGTGGAGGTTACTGACAGCGAGATTGCTGAAGCCATGCGCATGTTGTATGAATGCACTCATAATGTTTGCGAAGGCGCCGGTGCTGCGGCATTTGCGGCTGCGGTACAGGAATCATCCAAAATTAAAAGCCGTAAAGTGGCGGTAATTGCTTCCGGTGGTAATGTCGATCGTGATGTTTTTGCCGCAGTGCTAAAAGGGGATACTTACACTTTATAACGCCGAATAATTCAGGTAAACATTTTCATATGGTACATCGATACTTGCCGGAAAGAAGTGTGATTTCTGAGGTTCGAGGGAAAGAAAAGGTGCGGTCATTCTTAAAATAAACGATGACTTTTTTTTCATTGAGAATGACCCAGGCAGTGGCTGATTTGCTCCATGATTGATGGGGAGCGGTTGCGTCCAGATATGGTAAACGACAAAGGTAGCGCACCTCCATTGATTTTTCAGCAGGATATAAAAATCCTGAAGGTACCGAAGAACTGCATCCTAAAATAAATGTTAGTGAAAATAAAAGCAGCACAACATTTCTTGTCATGATTGTAAGTTGTTGAAGCAGAGTTCGTTCAACATCTAATACAAAAGCCTACTCAAAAAGATCCAGCTCAGGACTCCACTTCTTCCTCAACTTTAGGGTAGTACAAAATGCGTGAACAATTTGGGCAATTTTTGTGGGAGTTTGGGTTAGCCATCAATTCATTGACCAATTGTGGTAATAACACCATGTGACAGCCACTGCAACTTTTGTCCTGAATGGCACAGACCGGCATCGAAATTCCACTTTCCTGGCAGCGCTCATAAAATCGTTTGATGTTTTGGGGAAGTTTTTTCAGCAGACGGTTTCGTCGTGGCTCCAATTTGGCAATCTTCTTTTCTGCTTTTTCCTGTTTTTTCAGGAGTCCTGAGGTTTCCAGTTGAAATGTGGAATTTGATTCAGTAAGTTCGGAATTAATTGTTTCAATTTCCTGTTCCAGGTCTTCTTTTTTCATATCCAGTTCAAGCAATTTATCTTCCAATAAGCCCAACATTTTACGGGCTTCCTCTAACTGGGTTTTGCTGGCGGCAAATTCTTTTTCGTTTCGGATCTTCGGAACCTGAGCATCCAGACGGGTTATCAGTTGCTCCTGAATTTCAATATTGTTTTTTACTATTTTGCCTTCACTGGTCAAGAGGTCCAGTTCGTTATATTTTTGTTCAAATAATTTTTGATGTTGGTCAACAACAGATCTTGCCGTTTCGATCTGGCGTTCCAAATGTGACCTTGAAAAGATGTTCGTCTGCAAATCCAGATCAGTATTGGCAAGATCAATCAGCGGTTGAATAGTTTGTAGCATGGAAGAATTTTTGAAGAGAAGTCTTGGCAATAATTATTTGTGATCAAATAATGCTCTCAAAAATTGATCAAATTTACAAGTGGAAAATCGGATTAACTTTTTGCAGCAATGAATATTCTTCCCGGAGGTACTGCTCCATTCAGTTGCATATAGTTATTTAGTTTTAAGAAAAACCCCTGAAAATGAACTTGGAGGAATGTTTTCAAATAATGAGAATTTTTTCTAAAATTCACTCCGGAAGCAAACGTCTTGGTGACGGAGAATAACTCACCGACTGAACAGGTTTTTCTTTAAGCAAGCGCAACATTTCTTGAACTGTGCGCGCAAGCAGCGGGTCTTCATTTTTGACAAAAGATTGTGGTGTGTCTTCCACCTCAATATCAGGATCAACCCCATGATTTTCAACCGACCAACCTGCGTGATGGAACCAGATGGAATACTGAGGCTGTGTTGTTGTTGTTCCATCCACCAATTGGTAACGACCGTCAATGCCGATCACACCGCCCCAGGTTCGTTTACCAACTAAAGGTCCAAGTTGCAGTTGCCGGAAGCTTGTTGTGAACATATCACCGTCAGAACCGGTGAATTGATTTGCAATCACTATCAGGTGACCACGCAGTGTATGATATGGATAAGACTCAGGGGATCCCCAGCGCGGCACGTCATAACCCAGATGTCGATGCGCTAATTTTTCAAGAATGAGCGGTGATACCATTCCGCCTGCATTATAACGGGCATCAACAATCAAACCTTCACGATCAACCTGGGCTAAATATCCTCGATGAAACTCTGCTATTCCATGTGTACTCATGTCCGGAAGATGCAGGTAGCCTACACGGCCTTCAGTCAGTGATTCAACGGTTTTCACATTATTCCTGACCCACTCCCGATAGCGAACTTTCTGTTCTCCGAAGAGCGTTTTTACCACGATTTGGCGTGCTTCCTTCGCTTTCCTTTTTGCTCCCTTTTTTTTCTGATTTCCTTCGATAACAGTCAACGGAACAAACTGACCTGCCTGGTGCACGAGCAATTCTCCCGGAGTTTTGTGTTCATCTACCGGAACTCCGCCGACTGCCAGGAGTTGATCTCCTTCTTTTACCGCGACACCGGGTTCAGCCAACGGAGAATGCTCGTTGGTTTTCCAGATGTCTCCAGAGTAAATTTTTTGAAAAATCCACGAACGCCGTTTTGAGTCAAAAACAAGGTCTGCACCTAAACAACCTACAGGATAACGTGGTGCATGAGGATAATCACCTCCATACTCATAAGCGTGAGATGTACCCAGTTCTCCTTGCATTTCCCATATTAAATCAGATAGTTCAGAACGGGAACCAATTCGGGGCAGCAAACGGGCATAGCGTTGGTACACGCGTTCCCAATCAACACCTGAAAGATCTTCAGTCCAAAAAAATTCTTTTTGCAAACGCCAGGACTCCTGAAACATTTGTGCCCACTCTTTCTGATACTGTACCGAAATCCGGATGCGGCTCAAATCAAGCCATCCACTTTTGCGCGAAAAATGTTTTTCAGCTTTATTTTCTTCCGGAACAGGAACTCCTGCCTCAAATACCCGTAACTTTTCACCGGAACTGTAAAGCATGGTGCGTGAAGAATTTTCGGATTCATCTGCTAAGGAAGTTTGCACAAAGCCTACATTCTCAGCTATGGTTTCAATTTCCTGTTTCTCAAAATCGTAAATCCATAAAATACCTTCATCCTTTCCTGCATCATCTTCTGATGCCAAATCGTCGACGGTGCCTGTAAGTGGGAATTCGCTGTAAATAACTTTGTTTGAAAGACCTATTATTTGCTCATAAACTCCTTCAGAAACCGGAAATTCAACAATTCTATCAGAGATTCCGTCTAAATCAATTTCAACAGAGATTTTGTTTTGTGCCTGAGATTTTTGATTTTTGATTTTTTTTGCATCCTGAAATTCTTGATTTGCGCCACTGGCTGCAGATTCTCCCAGTTCTCTTCCAGGTGCATGCGGTTTTGGCACAAAAGGATTTTGAGTATCTTTTTTCAGTGTCAAAAGATACGGTTTCATTGAACGGGAAAATGAGGTGCCGGTTTGAACGGTGTCCCAAATCGGGTTGAATGTTCTTGATGAAAGAAAATAAAGCCAGCGTCCTTCCGGATCAAAAGCCGGACTGAAATCGTAGCGTACAGGCTGAGTTATTTGCACAGGTTCAGCAGGTTTAACTCGTATCCCGGTTGCAGAAGGTTTGAGATCAAGCAGGAAAATAGCTGTTAATTCTAAACTCAAATATTTTGTGTACGCCAGCCATCTTCCATCCGGAGAAAAAACGATTTCACGGATTTCACGCACTTTTGAGTCATCAAGTTTATATATCCGACCTGTCTCCGCATTCATCAAAAAAAGCTCCATCCGGCTTGTTGTCAGCACAAGATGCGGGTAACGCGGTGAGACCGAAATTTCCTGCATGCGTCCGGGAGGAAGTTTGTGTGAATAAACCGGTGTTTCAGACGGAAAAGGCTCGAAGACATCTAGTTGTTCTTCGATTGAAGAAAGTTTTTTTGTTTTGCTCTGTACCACTGATGCATCTGAAATTGCAACTAAATTTCCGTTAGACAACCAACACGGTAAGCGGTAGCGTACCCCGTCACGAATTCCGTGCTGACGCACTGCCTGTTCCCAAAGCGGCATAGAGAATAATTTTCCACGAGCCGTTAGAGCTACTTCGTGCCCCTGAGGGTGGAGCATGGTTTCTTCCCAGTATGAGTCACCATAAAAAAACCGACGCTGCAAACGGGTTTTTGTCGAATGCCAGCCTATGTTTAATTGACTCTCACTTTTTGGTGAATTTGTTTCATGGGGATCAAGTTTCCATAATTCACCGCCTACGTGGTAAACAAGTGTTTTCCCATCTGTTACCGGAAAACGCACGTAATATTCTTTTTGAAAAGTTTCCTGACGTAATTCCTTCCCCTGAGCGGTACAGGAAAACAAATTGCCAACACCTTCGTGATCTGAAATAAACCAGAGCCTTTTTCCAATCCAAAACGGGCGCACAGGGTTCCCCTGAAGATCGCGAAACAAACGTTTAAAATTTCCAGTGTTCTGCACATCAACCCAGATTTCTCCGGTCATTCCTCCTCGATAGCGTTTCCAGCGTGAATTACTCAGGGTGTTGCGACCCAGCACGATTCCCATTTTACCGCTCAACTGCTGATTCACAGCCATTGCCGGACCGTAAGGCAAACTTTCCACAGGACCGCCATTGAGTGAAACCTGAAAAAGCCAGGAGTCGCTGCCGTGACTGTGAACAGCCTGATGTGTGCTGCGGAACCAAATATATTGTCCGTCATGAGACCAGCCCACGATGTGTGTTACGCTGTTTAACCAGGTCAATCGCTGGAGGGGGCCTCCACTGGATTCCATCAAATAAACATCATGCTCACCTTCTTCCATGGTGCAGCAGGCTATCCAATGTCCATTTGGCGAAAAAGCAGGTGAATGAGTTTCGCTGCGAGAACTGGTTAGGCGCTGGGCTCTACCTCCTTCCAGAGGGACTTGCCACAAGTCGTTTTCGCAGACAAAGACGAGTTGATTTTGGAAAACTGTCGGCTGAGTGAAATAGCCCTGTCCGCTGCCGTTTATGGCTGGGAGTTTTTTGTTGGGGTTCTTTGTTCTTGAGTTCACGTGCGGAAAAATAGTTAAAAAGTTAGTGTTTATTTTAGTTCAATGGAAATTCTGTAAACAATTCCTTCCGGACTTTTTCGGTTGCTTTCGATGATTCGCTTGCCCTTAAATTCTTCAATTTCCTGCAAATTATTCTTGAGAATTTGGAGTCGATCGTAACTGTCAATTGTACCGCTTAGCGAGAATCTTTCCGGTGCATATTCCAAACTATCAACTTCAAACGGCGCGTCCACTTCCAGTAATGCAGAAATGTTTTTGAGTAAAAGCAAATTTTTATAGTCGCGTTTTTCAAATTTCTTACTGTTTTCAATATAGGATTTTTGTTTTTGAATTTTTTCTTGCAGTTCCAGCAGCATCGTCTTGACTCCGGAGGCAGAAGTTTTTGGTAATACGCGCCTTAGCTCAACTTGTACCAGACGCTCAGTGCGTGCTATTTCCTTTTTCAGCAGTTCCAATTTTGCATTTGTCTGCCAGACGAAACCGGCGGAAATCATGATCAAAAAACTTGCGGCAACCGCCACTGCGCCGCGATTTCGGCGGAAAAAGCGTCTCCATGGAGTGATTTCGTGATAGAGACTCAGCCGGTGTGGTTCGAGAAATATTTCAGCTTGTTTGCGCAATTCACCCAGTATTCCCCAATGTTTGCGTTCGATCAGTGAAAGAAGTGATGCTTGCGGATCGGTTGACGCCAAATAACTTGCTGTCTTTATGTTCTCTTCCATTTCTTCGGAAGTATTTGACTCTGCTTCCGGATTTTCTTTAAGAGTCTTTACGTTAGATTCTTCCCTTAGCTTCGCTTCCACCATCAATTCTTCAAGGGTGTCCGGAGTCTTAATATCATTTGATATGCGAGTTGTGATTACATCATTGGACGAAGTTTCCGGTTTTGCGGAAAAGATTAAGCCATCTCCAGATCTCTCAGCAAAGGCTTGTGCTTCAGGCAAAGGAAACGAACGTGTCCGGAAGACTACTCCATCCCACTGTATCATAGGTCCAAAGATTCCATGAACTTCAATTTGACTCTCAGTGCTGTAATTTTTTATACGTAAATGCAGGGTAAATTGTGCGCATATCCAGCCCAATTCTTCTTTGAGTTGAGCAAAGGATTCAGTATGTTCAGAATCACTTTCCGCATGTGCTACGCCATCCGGATCTTTGGCAAACAATTGCAGGAATGAGGGAAGTGAATTTTCCATACGGGAGGAGTTCTTCCGGAGAATTTCTGAAATACGGTTGGGGAAGATCTTGATCTCATCCAGTCGTCCGTCACGAATTGTGTTGATGAATGCTTCATCACCACCAAGGTATATCTGAAACAAGTCCTGGCTTTCAGGTAGCGGAGAATTCTCATTTATCTTAGAGCGAAAAAGCGCGAAAGCTGCACAATCTATGTTGCGGATTAACAGGTCCCGCTCCAGACAAAGCTGCTGCAATAGCTTCAAACGCTTGCGTTCCATCAGCAAAACCAGTGCCTCAGAATTTTGCTCGGACATTGGATGTACCTGGACACTGTAGGAAGAATCCGCTAAATCACCCATCAATTCCTCTTCTAGCTCAAAAGGAAGCGCTTGCTCTACTTTTTTTCGTTCCTGAAAGGGAAAAGTAATTTTGCGAAAAGTCACATCTTCTGCAGGCAGCAGAAAAGCAATCGCATGTTCCCGCCATTGATGCTGGTCTAAAAAATCTCCAATCTGCTTAAGCCATTGCTCAGATACTGTGCCTTTTGCGTCAGCTGAATCGGTATCATTCAGCACAGAAAAACCGACGGAATCCTTTGTAATGAAGACATCATTATTCTTTTTGGTCAGGCAAATTCCTTCAGTGCAGGACGAGTGGGCAGAAAGTAGATAAAAGACGTTATCCATGAATTGGCATTTTCCATGCTGCAAAGGTGAGTTTAAAGATGAGTACAACTTTAGCAGAATCCACCAAATATCTCAAAGAATTGAAAGCTACTTTCGTTTCAGCTTGTAGATAAACGTAAATATGGTCAGAATTCACGGAACATTTTTTCTTTTTGCTTTAAACAATTTCCTGGAGTTAAATCATGGCAAAAATGGAGTTGGAAGTTGGGACGTGTCCCACCGGAGTTTTGCTGGCTCTTAAGTCAGTGGACGGCAGGATGCACCACGTCACCGCTATCGAAATGACGAACGATG
>Ga0066376_10001420_pt1 | contig 23307 bp, 19 predicted proteins | sample Knorr_S15_td_Bot_FD_77009 | JGI IMG/M metagenome (GOLD analysis project Ga0066376, IMG submission 77009) | Marine microbial communities from Southern Atlantic Ocean transect - Knorr_S15_td_Bottom_ad_5009_LV_A | ecosystem: Environmental > Aquatic > Marine > Oceanic | place: Southern Atlantic...
GATCTTCAAAACAAGAAAGCCATGCAGCCAAATGAGTTCAGCCCACCGCTCAGAAATCGGCCAGGCCATTGCCTTGGGCCAGCGCCACCGCCAGCCGGATGGACTCCAACATGCTCTCGTGGCTGGCGATTCCCTTGCCCGCGATGTCGAAGGCCGTGCCGTGGTCGACGGACGTCCGGACGAAGGGGAGGCCCAGGTTGGCGGTGATGCTCTCTTCAAAGCCATAGACCTTGACCGGGATGTGTCCCTGGTCGTGGTACATGCATAGCACCACATCATATTGGCCCTGGATGGCCTGATGGAAGATGATGTCCGCCGGAATGGGGCCGATGGCGTTTATGCCCTCAGCCACCGCAGCCTCAACTGCCGGGGCGATCTCTGAGGCTTCTTCCTCGCCCATCAGGCCGCCGTCGCTCCCGTGGGGGTTCAAGGCCGCCACGGCAACCCGTGGGTTCTTGAATCCGTAGGTTACGAAGCTCTCATGGGTGAGTTTCAGGTAGTCGAAGATGCGGTCTTTCTTGACCAATTCGCAGGCCCGGCTCAGTGAGCGGTGGGTGCTCAGATGGACGACCCTCAGGTTCTTAGCCATCAGCATGGTGGCGACCAGAGGACTCTTGGACAGTTCCTGCAGCAGCTCCATGTGGCCGATGGACTTGTAGCCCGCCAGGCTCGCGGCCTCTTTGTTCAAGGGCGCCGTGGCCAGGGCATCTACCACTCCGGCCAGGGCCAGCTCTCCGGCTTTGGTTACCCACTCCATGGCCGCCTGGCCGCAGGTGGGGTTGATCTCGCCCACGGTGATGTCTTCAGGGTTCAGGTTGTGGATGTCCACGACGTCGATCACGCCTGGCTCCAGTCCTGCCGCGGCAGGGTCGTTCACTTCTTTGATCTTGACCGGAAGTCCCGTGATTGAAACGGCCTGTTCCATGGCGTAGACGTTACCCACCACCAGCGGACGGCAGGTGGCGTAAACCTGGGGGTCGGCCATGGCCTTCACCACAACCTCCGGGCCGATGCCGCATGGGTCGCCCATAGTGATCGCGATGGCCGGTTTTCTTCTGGATTGATCTACGAAGGTCATGACGTTTTCCTTCAGCCCCGGTTGGAGGGCGCAGATAGCAGCTAAGATGGCTATCTGACGAATATCGTTGGTTTTTGAATGGTTATGTAATCAAGAGGCCCAGACGCGCCGGAATTATAGCACGGGTAGGGTTTTATCCCTCTTGATATGTGTGGTATGGTTATTTCTCTTCGGACCAAGGGAACCGAGTATTTAGATAATTTGGTTGGTTCTCTTCGGATTAAATGGACCCAAAAAAGAGCCCCCGGCATTGGCCGCCGGGGGCTCTGGGAAGGCAGCCTGGCTGGTACAGGAACCGCACCACACATGAGACTCGATTAGCCGCAGCAGCAGTCGGCCTCCACACAACCCACCCTGCACCAGCCAGGCCGCCCTTAATGTCCGTTTAAGGTCTTTCTCCTCTACACTTCGTGCCCAATATCCACTTGCGCTGGCTCTAAGCCGTTATTCGCACTTGTTCCAGCCGCACGCAACGCACTTCATGCATCCCTCTTCAAAGATGACCGGGGTATTGCACTCCGGGCACTTGCGGGCGTTCAAGATCTCTTTGGCGTGACCGTTTCCGTTGCCATTTCCGTTCCCGTTGGGTATGACCTGGGGCGTGAACTTCAACTGGACTTCACTGGACTGTTCTCCGGAGTCGTCAGGTCCGTGGGAGGCGCCGGTGTGGCGTTCCAACGCCAGGGCCACCGCGTCGGGGCCGGAGCGGACCAGAGTGCCTTCGTCCCACGCCGGGCAACAGGTGATGCCCCGCAATTGATCGATGACCGTGGCCGGCTCTATTCCCGAGCGAAGGGCCAGGGACACCAGCCGGGATATGGCTTCCAATTGGGCCGAGTCGCAGCCGCCGGCCTTGCCGAGGTTGCCGAATAACTCGAAAGGCGTGTCCGCCTCGTCGAAGTTGATGGTTACGTACATGTTGCCGTGGCCGGTGCGCACCCGCTCGGTTACTCCGCGGATGGACTGGGGCCGCTTACGGGGGGCCAGGGTCTCGCCGGACTCGTCGGCCTCTGCGGCGCCGGTCCCGCCGGTGCTGAGCACCTGACCGTCCTTGCTGCCGTCGCGGTAGACCGTGATGCCTTTGCAGCCGAGTTCGTAGGCCATCATGTAGGCGCCGGCGATCTCTTCGACAGTCGCGTCGTTCGGGAAGTTGATGGTCTTTGAGACCGAGTTGTCGATGTATTCCTGGACCGCGCCCTGCATCTTTACGTGCCAATCAGGGGCGATGTCATGGGAGACGCGGAAAACGTCTTTGACCCACTCTGGGATGTCCATGTCTTCCAGACTGCCGGTGCGGGCAAGGTCTTCCATCAGTTCTTCAGAGTAGAAGCCTTCCTGACGGGCCACCGCCTCGAAGTAGGGGTTGCCCTCGACCAGTTTGGTGTTGTCCATGACGTTGCGGACATAGCTCAAGGCGAACAGTGGCTCTACGCCGCTGGAGGCCCCGGCGATGATGCTGATGGTGCCGGTGGGCGCGATGGTGGTCGGGGCGGAGTTGCGCATCGGGTGCGAGTCGCCGTCCCGGTTGTAGATGCTGCCCTCCCAGGCGGGGAAGGATCCCCGGGCTTGGGCCAGCGCTGTGGACGCCTGGTGAGTCCGCTCTTGGATGCGGCGCATCACCTCGCCGGCCATCTCCAGGGCTTCGTCGGAGTCGTACCGGACGCCCATCTCTATAAGGAGGTCGGAGAGTCCCATGACCCCGAGGCCGATGCGCCGGGTCTTCTTGCTCATCTCCTCAATCTCAGGGATGGGATAGTTGTTCATGTCGATGACGTTGTCCAGCAAATGGACGGCGATATCGACGGTCTCGTCCAACCGCTCCCAGTTCATCACCGTGTCGCCGTCGGCGATGGTGACCATCCGGGCGACGTTGATCGACGCCAGGTTACAGGACTCGTGGGGCAGCAGGGGCTGCTCGCCGCACGGGTTGGTGCTTTCGATCTCGCCCAACTGGGGGTTGGGGTTGTCCCGGTTGATCACATCCAAGAATATCAGGCCCGGATCGCCGGTCTTCCAGGCCATGTTAGTCAACAGGTCGAATATCTCTTTGGCGTTGCGCTGGCCGGTGATCTTCCCGGTGCGTGGGTTGACCAGGTCATACTCCTGATCGGCCTTGACCCGCTCCATGAAATCTTTGTTAACGGCAATCGATATATTGAAGTTGCTCAGGTTCTTGCCGTCTTCCTTGGCCCTGATGAACTTCTCGACATCGGGATGGTTGACGTTCAAGATGCCCATGTTGGCGCCGCGGCGGGTCCCGCCCTGTTTCACCACGTCGGTGGCGGCGTCGAAGGCGCGTATAAAGCTGACCGGGCCGCTGGCGATGCCGCCGGTGGACCCGACCACATCCCCCTCCGGCCGGAGACGGTTGAAGGAGAACCCGGTGCCGCCGCCGCTCTTGTGGATCAACGCGGTTTGCTTGACCTTGTCAAAGATAGAGGCCAGGTTGTCTTCGATGGGCAGCACGAAACACGCCGATAGCTGCTGGAGCTCCCGCCCCGCATTCATTAAGGTGGGGGAATTCGGCAGCAACTCTAGGCGCCGCATCGCCATGAAGAACTTGTCCTCGGTGGCTTTCCGGTCGCCCTCGGTGGCGCCGTAAATCGTGTCCGCCTGGGACAAATTCTTGGCCACCCGGCGGAACATGCCCACCGAGTCCTCCAAGATGTTTCCCTCCCGGTCCTTGGAGAGATAACGCCTCTCCAACACCACATTGGCGTTGGTGGTCAACTCTGTGGAGCGTTCGTTGGTCTGTTGGGCTATACCAGCGGCTTCAAGAGCCGTCGCGATGCGTTGGCGCCGTTCCTGGATCCCCAGGTTGGTTTCGGATTGCGTTCCTGGTCCTTGATGAGTGGCGGTCATTTCGATGTTCCCCTTTAATGTCAGAAGGCGATGGACAGTGGGTCGACCCCGCCCCAAAACTGTCCTTTATTTGTAGCATCGGATGTCGAGATTTTCGCCGTCGGATTGTCAGCCCAGTCAGGGAATCGACAACTCATTTTAGTGAAGGTCTCCCAGTATGAAAAACTGTCTACAACATACCACATATAGGGGTCCAGGTTATGTCGTATACCACAACATGATGTGGTTGGTGTTTCCCGAACTACAAAAAGTAGTAGGCGAATTCTACTTCCCGGTTTTGGGGGAAGTCAATAGAATTTCGGGGAACAATGTAGACCGAAAACACCAAAACTGGGTGGTTTGTTCCAGGGTTTTTGGGAGCGGTATGTGCGGGGGAAAGGGCTGACAATCAGCGGCTGAGTTTTTCTGGAAATCGGGGAAGAAGGGGGGTTAATGTCGATTTTCCGGTGGGGTTAGGGGCAGGTGGGCGGTTGTTCGACGGGCCTTTGATAAAAGGGAGGGGCGTCCCATAAACCGGGACGCCCCCAAATCATCACACTATCCTAAACACAACCCATCGGTGTCCCGATAGATCGGGACCTCCCTTATATATAAGGAAGAGATTAAAGTTCGTATTCCTCATCCTCGGTGTCGGCGTTGCCGAGCCAGCAGGTGGCCAGGCTGGCCCGGGTGGTCCGGTCGATCTTTTCTTGGATCTCGGCGATGCGGCTACCCGAAGCCATCTGGGCCGCGATCATGGCGCCGCGGGCGCCGACTGGGAGTTGCTCGGTCAACATCTGGTTCTCCAGGTCATGGACCTGGTTGTTCAGGGTCAATAGTCTGGTCAGGGCTGAATACTGCAAGCTTCCGTTCATCTCTGGGTCTCCTTGGGTGGAATGTTCGAATAGTGCTTTCGGATCCGTATCTATCCCTGGTTCATCAGGCCCTGTTGAGGGCTGCCGGTTCCCCGGCCGCCCGTGTTCTTTTTCCCAGCGTCTTTCTTGTTTGAGGTTTTCCTTGGAGCCGGTCTTTGGGTTGCCGGCCGCTGGGTTGGATGAAACTGTGCTTCCGGCTCAACCGCCCGTCTGCGCCCTTTCTTGGGCAGGGCCGGCGGCATGTCCAGTAGGGGCAACTGTGCGTCGTCCCGTAGGTCTCGGACCGCCTCCTCGAAACTCTCTATGTCCTGGAAGGCCCGGTAGACGCTGGCGTAACGGATGTATGCCACCCGGTCCAGGTCCCGGAGCCGTTCCATCACCATGGTGCCCAGCACCGTGGTTGATACCTCCGCATTTCCTAGATGTTGTAGTTCGGCCTCTATGTCCTCAACCATCTTGTCCACCGTTCGAGAGGCCACCGGCCGTTTGGTGCAGGCTTTCCTTATTCCTGATATAAGTTTTTCACGGTTGAACTCCTCTCTCCGGTTGTCCTGCTTGGACACCATCAGGGGAGCGGCTTGGACTCTTTCGTAGGTTGTGAACCGGAGTTCGCAGCTATGGCACTCACGCCGTCGCCGGATCCCGTTCTCTACCACCCGGGAGTCGGTGACTTTGGAATGTGGGTGGCCGCAAAATGGGCAGTGCATCTTTTGGTTGCTTTTTTATACTTTTCTTAAATTCGTTTTAAATACTATATATAGTGTTATTGTTAACTAAACCTACTATCTATAGTGTCTTGAGTGTAAATACCGATAATTAACTTGTCAATCCCCATCGAATTTCGTAACATGCCTGCTGTTTTGCGGTCCACGTGTATTCAAACCACAAAAAAAGACCGCCCTCCGATTAAGAAGGGCGGTCGAAAGATGATTCCCGGCGCCTGGATGGTTGCTGTGATAAAGGGGGATTAGTGCGCTAAGGCTTCCGAGAACATTACTCTGTTTTTAATGGGCTCCCGGCCCGGTGCGGCCTCGCCACTGATGTAGCGATTCCGTCTTTTTACCTTAGCATGTCCGGTGATTCCGGGAGCCTTTGCGTTACTGACGGATTTTAGCGGAAAAAGCCCCGGTTCTTGTTACTAGACTGGCGGCGCAGGAAGCTCGGCACATCCAGTTCTTCTTCCGATTGCGGGATGACGTCTTGGAGCAACCGCTCCAGTTCGTCCTCACGGAGCTGTTGGTTCTCGGCCACCACCGGGAAGGACGCGGCGACCATGGTGATCTTGACCTCGTCTTCTAGTTTGGTGTCCCGGACTGTGCCGAAGATGATATTGGCGTCGGGGTCGGACAGGTCCTGGATCACCCGTGCGGCGTCCTGGACTTCCTGAAGGGTCAGGCTCGGGCCGCCGGAGATGACGAAGAGTATCCGCTTGGCTCCGTCCATGGAGATGTCCAAGAGGGGGCTCTTGGTCGCCTGGCGCGCCGCGTCCACCGCCCGATTCTCGCCTTTGCCCCGGCCGATCGCCAACCAGGCCGGACCGGCATTGTTCAAGATGGTGCGGACATCGGCGAAGTCAACGTTGATCTCGCCGGGGACGGTCACCACTTCAGCGATCGCCTGGATGCCCTGTTGCAGAACGGAGTCGGCCATCTTCAGAGCGTCTTCCCAGGTGTAGGTCTGTTCGCCCTGGGAGTTTAGCTGCAGCAGCCGGTCGTTATCGATCACGATCAAGGTATCAACCTGGTCTTTTAGCCGGGCGATGCCCTCTTCCGCGTTCTTCTTCCGCATGTTGGCTTCAAAGGAGAAGGGACGGCTCACCACGGCCACGGTCAGAGCTCCCGACTCTTTGGCGATCTGAGCGATCACCGGCGCCGCGCCGGTGCCGGTGCCGCCACCCATGCCCACGGCCAAGAAGACCATGTCTGCGCCTTCCAGCGCTTTCTCGATGTCGTGGCGGCTCTCTTCGGCCGCTTGGCGTCCCAGGTCGGGATTGGCGCCGGCGCCCAGACCCCGGGTCAGGTTCTGGCCGATGGCCAGCCGGTGTGAAACGTCACAGCGGAACAGGTGCTGGGCGTCGGTATTCACGCTGAAATACTCGACCACGGGCAGTTTGTCTTTGAACATGCGGCTAACGGCGTTACTGCCGCCGCCGCCGATCCCCATCACTTTGATATTGGGGGAGCCTGCGTTGATCTCCTGAACCATATCAAAGACATTCTCCGCGTCTTTGGCGGGCTCCCAGGCTGCTGAGTTGTCTTGTACCATACTAGGTCCTCCCATCTTCACATCTGATTAGTGTATGGAGCCTCTGGCGGGCTCCTTTTGGCCATTTGGCCGATCTTACTGGGTCCATCATCCGGGCGGTCCCCGGAGCGCCGACGCAAGTATTCGGCGTCGGCGGCTAATGTGGCGCTACCTTACTGTGGTTGCTTTTTTCCTGCCCAACCCCCATCGCCAAGATTTACTACCCATTATCGATCGGCCTCCATTCAAGGAAGACCGTGTTTCGCCCTGGTGTTTTATGCCCCAGAGGAGCAGCCCGACGGCGGCCGAGAAGGCCGGCTTTCTGAGCTGTGCCGGCAGACCGGCAATACCCTCCGGGTAGGCGATTCGGACTGATCCCCCCAGGGTTTTCTGGACCAGGTCCGTCAGTCCGGTCATCTCGGCTCCACCGCCGGTCAGCACCAGGCCGCCGGTGGGGAGTTCTCTGAGTCCGGACTGTCTCACTTTCAATACGATCAACTTGATCAGTTCCAACATCCTGTCGTGCAGCGGCTCGCACAAGATGCGCCGGGACAGTGCATGCTTGGGCTGCCCCTGGAAACTGGGAATCACCACTTCTTCGTCGGCCGCGACCATCTCGGGCATCACGCTGCCCCATTTGATCTTCATCTCTTCGGTCATATAGAGCGGCGTCTTCAGGGCAACCGAGAGGTCCCGGGTCAACTGACTTCCGCCCACGGGGATGACTGCCGAGTACCAGGGCTGGCCCTGACGATAGATGACGATGTCGGTGGTCCCGCCGCCGATATCGACCAGCACAACGCCCATCTCCCGCTCGTCGCCGCTCAAGGTTGCCTCGGCGGAAGCCAGGGAGTGGAGCACCATTTGCTTCACGGTTGCCTTGTTGGACTCGATCACCTTGATGGTGTTCTTCAAGGGCACGGACTCGCCCATGACCACGTGAGCTTCCACCTCAACCAGGTTGCCGTGGAGACCCACCGGGTTGCGGATGCCGGACATGCCATCGACGTGATAGCCGATGGGAATCACGTGCAAGACTTCTTGGTTTGGGCCCACGTCGGGGAATGACCCCCGCAGCAAACGGTCCAGCAACTTGGCGGAGATGTCGCCCACGTCATCGGGGTTGTCCACCACCTCTTTGGTGTTCAGTGAACTCAGGTGGGTTCCGGTGACGCTGGTGTATACGCCGGAGGGCGCCCCGTTCCCGATGTACCGCTGGGCTTCTTCCATCGCGGCCCGGACAGTCTCTTGGACTTCGTCGATGTTCTCGATCCGGCCCTTCTGCATGCCTTGGGAGGTCACAACTCCGGTGCCGAGCACCTTGAGCTCTCCCTCGGACCCCACGCGGGCCATGATGGAGGTAACTTTATCGGTGCCGATGTCGACCGCTGTATAAAACGTGTCTCTTGCCAACCTGTCACCTTCCTTATGTATGCCGTTTGATCGACGGGCCAGGCCCGCTTGACCACCCGTAATTTATGCCGTTTGATAGCCGGACTAGATTCGCTGGACCACCCGCAGCTTGGCGCTACGGCTCCGCGGATTGGACTGCACTTCTTCTTCGGACGGTTTGATAACCCGCCGGTTGATGATCTTTATCCGCGGCGTTTGGCCGCAGACGCACACCGGCAAACTGGGAGGACAGACACACGTGGCTGCCTCGCCATTGAAGAACGATTTGATGATCCGGTCTTCTAAGCTGTGGTAGCTGATGACCGCCAAGCGGCCACCGACGGCCAGCAGGCCTACTGCCGCGTCCAGTCCGCGCTCCACATTGGAGAGCTCGTCATTGACCTCGATGCGCAATGCCTGGAATGTCTTGGTGGCCGGGTTGACCCTCTGGCCGGGGCGGCGCCCTAGGAGTCCACCCACTATGGAAGCCAACTGGCCGGTGGTCGTCACGGGCCGCTCTTTGATGATGGCCCGGGCGATGCCCATGCCCCGCGGTTCTTCCCCGTAGCGCCGGATCAGCTGACCCAGTTCTCGTTCGTCGTAGGTGTTGACTATCTCTTCGGCGGTCAGGTCTCCATCTGGGTCGTACCGCATGTCCAGCGGTTCGTCCGTTTGGAAACTCAGCCCGTAGCCGGGGGTTTCCACTTGGCGGGAAGAGAACCCCAGGTCCAGGAGGATGCCGTTAACCTTGGAGATCCCCCGTTCCACGGCCAGCTCAGCCATGTCGGCGTAGTTGCCCGGAGCCGGCAGAAAGCGGCCGCCGAACTCGGCTAGCCGGGACTGGGCCGTTTGTAATGACCGGGAGTCCCGGTCGATTCCCAGCACAGTTTTCACCTGCGGCTCAGCCTGGAGTATGGCCTGGGAATGGCCTCCCTCCCCGGTGGTGCCGTCCACGTAGACTCCGCCCTCTTGCAGCATCAACTGATGGACCGTCTCCGTCAGAAGAACCGGCTGGTGAGAGATAACGAAATCCCTATCGGACCCATGAGGGGATGTATGACCAGTGCTATCCATAAACTCCGTTAGCCAAGAACCTGATGGTTCTTGGAACAGTTCCGCTGGTCTTGTCAGGGTTGCCTGTGCCACCGCCGCTCCCATCCGCCTTTATCATTCAGGCGGCCACATCACTTTTTGCTGGCAACATCCGCATCAGAAAATCCGGCCGAAGCGCGTTGAGATCCCAAGAGTTGACCCGTGGACCCCGCCGCCCGGCTGTCGTTTCGCCGATGCGATTGCAACTGACAGTAACAACTTGTAAACATAACCGTCAATGAAAATTGGTGTGAGTTTTAATAAATTCTTAGACTTATGTCAATTTTGGTCAAAATATAAGAAATCAATTAAGAACCACGCCCGGTCCAGGCAAGTTTACGGGCCAAAACCCGGTCTCGCCCGGCCAGGTGATTCGGCGCCCATTTTGGGGGCTGATTATGGAAAGTGCCGAAAGGAAGGTATGTTATAATCGTGTCTACCCGAACACGCAAAAAGGCCACCACTGCGCCCGGCGCCTGGCCTGGTTTTAACCCCGGAGTGTCGCGGGTTAGTCCGCCCAATAGCTCAACCACCCGAATCTGATGGCCGTTTCACCCTCGGCCAAGGCACTTTACGGAGAGGAAAGGCGTTGAACGTCACTAAGGACTCGGTCACAACCACAGAAGTCACCCTAACAATATCCATGGATGCCGACGACGAGGAACCGTTTCTCAATCGGTCGTATAAAAGAGTCGCCAGCCGCGTCCGAATCCCAGGGTTCCGTCCCGGCAAAGCCCCCCGGGCGGTGGTGGAGAACCACCTAGGCCGGGAAGCTCTGGTCCAGGAAGCTCTTGAATTCATGATCCCCGAGTCCTTGGACCAGGTGTTGAAGGACGAAGACATCCAAGCTTTCATGGAACCCCAGTTGGAAGTCATCGACATGGCCCCGGTGTCGTTCAAAGCCGTGGTTGCCCTTGAGCCGATCGTGGAATTGGGCGAGTTCCAGTCCATCCGCCTGGAGCGGGAAGCGGTTGAAGTCACCGATGAACAGGTGGACCACGTGCTGGAAGACCTACGGTTCGAGGCAGCCCCCTGGGAGCCGGTGGAACGACCGTTGGCCTTTGGCGACCTGGTGTCCATGAACGTCAATGGGACGATCGAAGGCGAAGACGTCATCGATGACAAAGGTATCGACTACATCCCCTCCATGGACAACAACATGCCATTCCCCGGCTTCTCCGTCTATCTGGAGGGCATGACCGAGGAACAGACCAAGGATTTCACGTTAACTGTTCCCGACGATTACCCCCAGGAGAACTACGCCGGCAAAGAGTGCAAGTTCAATGTAGAAGTCCTGGCCATCAAAGAGAAGAACCTGCCAGAGCTGGACGATGAATTCGCCAAGGGCGTCCGTGATGGGTACGAGAGCCTGGAAGCCCTCACCGACTACGTGCGCCAGCGCCTCAACGACGAAGGTGAGGCGGCCGAGACCCGGCGTCTAGAGGCGTCCAGTCTCGAAGAGCTCAAAAAGCTGGCCAAAATCGAGGCCTCAGAACTGGTCTACCAACGTGAGTTGGATCTAATGTACGAGGAGCGCCAAAGGTCCTTGCGCAACCAGCGCATCGACATGGAGCTTTACCTTAGTTATGCAGGCCAGACCGAGGAAGAACTCAGGGAGCAGATGAAGCCCCAGGCAGAAGAGCGGCTGAATACCATGTTGATGCTGCGAAAGCTGGCCGATGTGGAGAATATTGAAGTCTCCGACGAGGATGTAGAAGCTGAGATCACCACCTTGATCTCGTCCACCGGAGGCGAATCGGAAGCGGCCATGAAGCAGGCCCTGAGTACCGAGAACGCTAAAGAATCGATCCGGTCTACCCTGATGAACCGGAAGATCATGGCCCGGTTGGTGGAGATAACCCAAGGAGGGAAATCTTCCAGCCCCGCCGCCACGGCAACCGCGGAATCTGAAGAAACAGAAGAAACCTCGGACACCACGGAAACCGAAACAGAGCAAGAAACCGGACCGGAGGAAGAATCTTCACCGGCCGAAGAAGCAACAGAATAAGGAGCGCACGTCGATGCTGCAAGACCTTCCCAACGCCAACGGATTATTCGTACCCCAAGCTATGGTGCCCATGGTAATTGAGACCAGCCCACGGGGCGAACGGGCATTCGATATATATTCCCTTCTACTGAAAGAGCGGATCATATTTCTGGGAACGCCCATCAACGACCAGGTGGCAAACCTGATCATTGCCCAACTCCTATTCCTTGAAAGGGAAGACCCGGACAAAGGCATCAACCTCTATATCAACAGCCCCGGCGGCGTGATCAGCGCGGGCCTGGCGATCTACGACACCATGAACCTGATCAAGTCCGAAGTCTCTACGATCTGCATCGGCATGGCGGCCAGCATGGCCACCATCCTGCTGTCGGGCGGGGAAAAGGGCAAGCGCTACGTGCTGCCCAACTCCACTGTCCACATGCACCAACCCATGGGCGGCGCTCAGGGTCAGGCGACCGACATCGAGATCGCGGCCCGGGAGATCATCCGGCTGCAGGACAAGATTCGCACAATGCTGTCGGAGAACACCGGCCAGACTTACGACAAGATCGCCCGGGACACCGACCGCGACTACTACCTCACTGCTGAGCAGGCGGTTGAGTATTCTTTGGTTGACGAGATTCTTGGTTCAGCGGGGACTGAAGAAAAAAGTTCCTAAACGGCTAACAAAAAGATGGATCTGTGTAGGGTTTGAGGGGTGAGTGTGGCTAACGGAAGAAGTGGGACCAAGCTTTCACAGTGTTCATTCTGTGAGAAACCCCAGCCTCGGTCGGACATGGTGATCGCCGGCGAGGGCAAGGCGGCGGTCTGTTACGACTGTATCCGGGTTCTAGGCCAGGTGGTGGAAGAGGAGATTCTTTCGCCGCCCAAGAAGTTTGAACCGGCCAAGCCGTTGGCCCCGCGAGAGATTTATTCCAACCTGGACACCTACGTGGTCGGCCAGGAGAAAGCGAAAAAAGTCCTCAGCGTCGCGGTCTACAACCACTTCAAGCGCATCTGGAACGGGCACCAGCGCAACAGTTCAGATGTGGAACTCCAGAAGACCAACATCTTGCTCGTCGGCCCCACCGGCTGCGGCAAGACCCTCTTGGCCGAGACCTTGGCCCGCACTCTGGATGTCCCCTTCGCGGTGTGCGACGCCACCTCCTTAACCGAGTCCGGATACGTTGGCGAGGATGTCGAGAATATCCTCCTCAGGCTGATTCAGGCCGCCGACTGGGACGTCAACCTCGCCGAACATGGCATCATCTACATCGACGAACTGGATAAAATCGCGCGGAAAGAGGGAGTGAACCGGTCCATCACCCGGGACGTTTCCGGCGAGGGCGTGCAGCAAGAGTTGCTGAAGATAATTGAGGGTTGTGTCGCCAACGTGCCGCCCCAGGGCGGCCGCAAACCCCCCCACCAGGAATTTCTCCAGATCGACACCCGCCACATCCTGTTCATCTGCGGCGGCGCCTTCGATGGACTGGAAGAGATCGTCGCCAAGAGGCTTGGGGCCGGATCATCCCAGATGGGGTTCTTGGCCGGCGGACGAGACTCCGTGGAAGTGGACGGCAGTGCGCTGACCCAGGTGATTCCCGAAGACCTTTTACAGTATGGCTTCATCCCTGAGATGGTGGGTAGGCTGCCGGTGACGGTGGGCCTGGAATCCCTCGACAAAGATTCGTTGGTCCAGGTGTTAACCGAGCCCAAGAACGCCATCGTCAAACAGTATCAACATCTATTCGACATGGACGGCGTTGAATTAGAGTTCACCCCCGACGCCCTAGAGGCGGCGGCGGAACGGGCGCTGGAGCACAAGACCGGCGCGCGCTGTTTGCGCTACGTCATTGAAGACACGCTCTTGGACGTGATGTACGACCTGCCGTCGTTGGACGAGGTAGTCCGCTGCGTGGTAGACCGTGACGCGATCGAAGGGAATACCGATCCACGCATGTTCGCCGAGGACGGCCGGAAGATCGAACTTCCGCCCCATCCCATCAAGAAGTCGGCCTAGCCCCTGCTTTCGGCCATGGCATCGGCGATCTGCCGGTCCAGACAGAGTCCATTGGGCATGGACGCGGATAGAGGCGCTCCCGAAGCGTCCAGGACTTGGCCCCCCGAGACTTTGATCTCCCCTTGGCTAACCGCTCGCAAAGTCTCGAACAGCAAGTACGGTTCCCTGCGGTATTGTTCCCTGCGAATGGCCTGGAAGAGGGCGAAGTCCTCTCCCTCGGTCTTCCTGATTGCATCCAAGTCTTGCCCCTTCAGCGATTCCCAATGCTCGTCGAACCCCGGCCCGGTTATGGGCACTGTCACGTAGGATACAACGGGGCCCCGGTCAACTTCTTCAGTGGCCAGATGGACCATGGCGCCCGTCTTGGTGGCCCGCGTTTCAATCAACTCCCAGACGACTTCCTGCCAGGTGCCGATGGGCCCATCGGGAAGCGCGGGGTGAAGGTTCAGCAACGGGTACTGGCGGCACATCTTGCCGCCAACGATCAGCATGTACCCGGCCAGCACGCAGATGTCGGCTTCCCGGCCGGCCAGCTTGTCCATGACCTGCTGGTCGAACTCCTCGCGGTGCGCTGAGAAGCGGCCTCCGGTCTGCTTGCGGAACCCGGCCGAGGAATGGGTGACTAGAGGGATTCCGTAGCCGTCGACCAGGCTAAAAAACTCGTCCGATCCCTCTGCTTCGCCCCTTTCCCGGTTGCTGAACGCAAAGCTGATGCGGGCGTTGGCGCCGGTCTCGACCAGGCGTTTTTGTACGAAGTTAAGAAGCCCCCGCGAACCTTCTCCGCGGCCTGTGGAGAACCATCCGATATTCAACATCCTTAGGTCGACACCTTCCCAAACACTATCATCGGTCCATCGTCCCTGATTTACTCTTCAGGGTCTTCTTCAGGGTCATCATCCAAGTCATCGAATCCCGTCTTAGCTCCCGCAGAGCGGTACGACTCTTTCAATTCGGTGATCTTCTGTTCGGCGTTATTCAGAAGCTCATTGCAGAACTGGACCAGCTTCATTCCCTCCTCGAACCGGGATGTCGCCTCCGCCAGAGTCAGCCCACCGGCTTCCAATTGCTCGGCCATCTCGCTCAGCCGATGAAAAGAGTCCTCAAAACTGACTTCTTCAGTGTCCTTTTTTTCAGCGTCGTTTGAGGGCGAGGAATTCTTGGGTTTGGCCATGGTCCAGCCTCCTGAGGGCGGTTGATCCGAGACATCTTCCCCGCGGCACAAGCATGCCAGCAGGAAGCCGAATTCGCAAGGGGCCAATGCTACAAAAGAGGGGTCATTCCAGTAGGCCGGCTCGGCCGGGATTTGGCGCTCCGCGATTTCTTTATCGATTCGTAGCTTTGCTGATTCGCTTGTTTGCCCTCAGCGCCTTGGCCGGCCACCGCCGGGATCGAGCCGTCAGCGACAGTGATCTCCAGGGCGTCGCCCACCGAGACCTGTTTGGCGCCGGACACCACTTGCCCGGTGTCCGGCAGTTGGACGATGGAGAAACCGCGGCCCAAAGTAGCCAGCGGGTCCAGGGCTCGCAGGCGCAGACCATGACTCTCAACCTGCAACTTGCTCTCCGACATCAGCCTGGACGATGCCGATTGCATCACGCGCTCCACGTCATCAACCCTGCGGCGCATGGTCTGGGTGTCCGGCAAGCCCTGTTCCATGCGGCGCATCACCGCCGTCAGGTCGGAGCGCCGCCGAGAGTTCTGGTCGATTAACAGCCGGAACATCATCGTGGCAGTTCCCTCCAGGTTCCGACGGAGCACATAGACGTCTGGCGCCACCAATTCCGCCGCCGCGGAGGGTGTCGGCGCGCGCACATCGGCCACGTAATCGGAGATGGTCTCGTCTGTTTCGTGGCCGACGGCGCTGACCACCGGCGTCTTGCAGGCGTAGATGGCCCGGGCGACAACCTCTTCATTGAAGGGCCACAGGTCTTCCATGGAACCGCCGCCGCGGCCGATGATTATCACATCGCAGCCGCCTTCCCGGTCCAACAATTCCAGGGCCGCGGCTATCCTGGGCGCGGCTTCGGGCCCCTGGACCATGGTCGGCGAGAGCACCAACTCCGCCAGGGGATAGCGCCGTTCAAGGACATTCTGTATGTCGTGGAAAACCGCCCCGGTGGGCGATGTCACCACCCCCACTTTCTTTGGAAAACAAGGGAGTTGGCGTTTGCGGCTGGTCTCGAACAGTCCTTCCGCGGCCAGTTTTTGCTTCAGGCGTTCCAACTCCAGGGCCAGCTCTCCCACGCCTTCGGGCATGGCTAGGTCCACCATGAAATCGGTGGTGCCGCCCCTGGTGTAGAAACTGATCTTGCCGTGGGCCGAGACGGAATCGCCCTCGGATAGAAGCTCGGCGCCCCTCATGCCCCGGAACATGACGCAGCGCAGCAAGCTTTCCCGGTCTTTCAAGCTGAAATAAGTGTGGCCGGCGGAGGATGCCCGGAGGCCGGAGACCTCACCGACGACCCAAAGGTCCATCAGCAGAGGGTCGGATTCCAGCGACTCCTTGATGTGGGAGGAAACTTGGCTGACGGTGTAGACAGCCACGGTCTAGCTCACGCGCTCGGTGTACTCTCCGGTGCGGGTGTCCACCCGGATGATCGTACCGGGAGTGATGAACATGGGAACGTTTACCCGGAGGCCAGTCTCCAAAGTGGCGGGTTTGTTTCCGCCCTGGGCGGTGTCCCCCCGGAAGGCCGGTGGGGTGTCCTTGACCTCAAGTTCCACGTGGGTCGGCATCTTTACGCTGATCGGAGCGCCGTTGTACAGGACTACGTCCACCATCGCCTGTTCTTTCAGGTATTCTAGGTTGTCGCCCAAAATTTCTTTGGTCAGGTCGTACTGGTCGAAGGTCTCCTGGTCCATGAAGAAGTAAAAAGTGCCGTCGGTGTACAGGTACTGGGTGGGCCGGGTATCCACGTCGGCCACGGTAAACCCGGTGCTGTACTGCTGAAAGGTGCGCTCCACCACGGCCCCGCTCAACAGGTTGCGCATCTTGATGCGGGTAACCGGCGCCCTCTGCTGCATCTTGTGGCGCTGGTAGTCCATGACCTCCCACGGCTGTCCGTCCAATTCGATGACGAGCCCGCGGCTGAGGTCGCTGAAGTTGATGGTCATCTAGAAGTCCTCCGGGTATCTGGTGAAGGCCGACCTTCGGATGCCGGTCTTCGGATAATCATAGATAGACGATAAACCATGCCCGGCAGTATCGATTAAGAGTGTAACACTACTCCGGTCAAAATCGCCGAAACAACGGGTAGCCGTCCAGTATTATTTGTTGGCTTTGCTCAACGGCACCGCGCCGTCTTCCCGGAGAATCACGATGTCTTCGATGCGGATGCCGCCCCAGCCGCTCAGGTAGATGCCCGGCTCCACCGTGAACACCGTGTTCAACTCTAGGACATCAGGAGACCGGGGGCCGACTCTTGGGTTCTCGTGAATCTCCAGACCCACACCGTGACCCAAGCTGTGGCCAAAGTTGTCGCCGTAGCCGGCGTCGGCTATCACGTTCCGGGACAGGTTGTCGGTCTCTTCGCCGGTCATCCCCACCTTGACGGTGTTGATGGCGGTAAGCTGTGCGCCCAAAACCGTGTCGTAGATCTTCTTGAAGGTCTCGTCCGGCTCGCCAACCGCTATCGACCGGGACAGGTCGGAGCAGTAACCGCCAACCTTGGCGCCCATGTCGATCACGATCGGGTCGCCATGTTTGATCACGTAGTCGGAGGGCTGATGGTGGGCCATGGCCCCGTTGGGACCGGCGGCGACGATGGTGTCGAAGCTGATGGTATCGGCCCCGAAATCACGCATGGCCATCTCCATCTTCCAGGCCACTTCGCGTTCGGTCATGCCCGGCGTTATGGCGGGGCAAACCTGGTCCATGGCCTTGTCGGCAGCGTCGATGGCCAACTGCAGCATCGTAAGTTCTTCCTGGTCTTTGATGATGCGCTGGTTCTCGGCCAGGCCTGGCGCGGGCACCATGGAAACATCGCCCAAGGCGGAGTCGCCCTTGATGGCTTCGATCAAGTTGTTGTACGAAGAGACAGTCATGTCCTGGCTCTCGAACCCGATCTTCTTGACCCCGGATGCTTTCAACTCGTCAATCAGCCAGCCCCAGCCGCCGCGGACCTGCCGGACGTCGAAATAGGGCGACTGTTTGGTAGCCTGCTCGGTGTACCGGGAATCGGTCACCAAGATGGCGTTGGCCTTGGTGATAAGCAGGAAACCAGCGGAACCGCTGAACCCCGACAGGTAACGCCGGTTCTCGGGGGCTGAGATCAAAACGCCGTCCAGTTCTTTCTCCTTGAACTGGGCAACGAGCCCCTCCACTCTTTCCTTCATCTGGTTTCCTCTCTCATCTGGATTCTTCTTCGACGATCTCGGCCAACACCTTTAGGGCCGACGTGTAGCTTCTCCAACCAAAACCGGCGATCTGGCCTCGGGCTATGTCCGAGATCACCGACGTCCTACGCCATTCTTCTCTGGCCGAGGGGTTGCTGAGATGGACCTCAACCACCGGCAGACGGCTGTCGATCAAGGCGTCTTTAAGACTGAGCCCATAGTGGGTCAGTGCGCCAGCATTCAGTACGATACCTTGGACTTTGTCCCAGTGCTCCTGGATGCAGTTGACCAGCTCGCCCTCCACATTGGACTGGTAGAAGATGACCTCGACGCCAAGCTGATTGGCCAACCAAGAAATCTCCTGATTCACCTCGTCCAGAGTCTTGGAGCCATAGATGGACGCGTCCCGTTTTCCCAACATGTTTAGGTTCGGGCCGTTCAATATCAAGAAGCTGGCCATGTCTCTAGGCGTCCTTCCCGGTGGATACTTGTTCTTCCGGCCCTTCGATCGTATCTCCCGGGGGTGTCCTTCTTGCCGGTTCATCGGCCCTGGGATGATGCTCCAAGTAGGCCGTCAGGGCTTCCTGCTTGGTTACATGAGTATATACCTGGGTGGTGGTTGGACTGGAATGACCCAGCAATTCTTGTATCACCCTTAGGTCGGCGCCGCCCTCCAGCATATGGGTGGCGAAGGTGTGTCTGAGGGTATGTGGATGCACGTCTGCCCTGGTGCCGGCCTCGGCTGAATACCGGCGCACCAGTTTCTCGAAACTACGCCGCGACAGCCGTTCGCCGTACCGGTTCAAGAACAGCGCTTCGGTTGGTTTGGACACCAGATCGCGCCTGGACTCGTTCATGTAGCGGCGCAATGCTTGCTCGGTCGGTCTTCCGAACAGCACCAGCCGTTCTTTGGACCCTTTGCCCCGGACCAATAGCTCATTCCGGGAAAAATTGACGTCTGCCAAGTTCAGGCCGTGGATCTCCGCCAGCCGGACTCCGGAGGCGTACAGCGTCTCCAAGATGGCTTTGTCGCGGATGCCGTGAACCGTGGATTCGTCGGGCGCGTCCATCAGCCGGGCGACCTCACGCTGGCCCAGGAAATCTGGAAGCGTTTTGGGGACCTTGACCTTGAAGCTCTGGCCGGACGGGACCGGTGTGGAGCGGAATAGCCCTTCCTGCACCAAGAACCGGTAGAAGGAACGCACCACGGTCAGCTTGCGGGCAACGCTGACTCGGGCATAGCCCTGTTGGTTGCCCCTGCCCTCTGTCGCCAGCCAGGCGAGGTAGCCACGCAGGGTTTGCCGGTCCATGTCGGTCAGACTCAGTTCTTCATCCGCGAGGTACTGCCGGAACGATTGCAGGTCAGCCATGTAGACCCGCTCCGTGTTCTCAGACAAGCCCCGTTGGCCGCGAAGGTAGCGGGGGAACTCTTCTAGGAAGTGGTCAAATTGGGCCAGGCCCTCATGACCGGTGTTTTTGAGGCTAGTCGCCAACCGGCGCCAGCTCTTCCGAGTTGTCCGCGCCCTCGGCGGTTTCTGGATTTTCGATTATCGCTTCCTGCCAGGTGCATACCGTGCAGGCCGTGTTGTCCCGGTTCTTCTGGACCATCAGACCGCTGCACTCCGGGCAGGGAGTGGTCAACGGGCGTTGGTTCAAAATCAGGTCGCAGTCCGGGTATTTGGAACAGCCGAAGAAAGACCGGCCCCGGCCCCGGGCGCGGCGCTCGACGATCTCGCCCCCGCAATCGGGTTTGGGACAGGTGACGCCGACCGTTTTCAGGATCGGCTTGGTCTTCCGGCATTCCGGGAAGCCGGTGCAGGCCATGAACCGGCCGAACCGTCCGGTCTTGATGACCATGGGCTTACCGCAGGTGTCCTCGTGTTCGCATTTTTCGCTGCCCGCGCAGTCGCAGACCTCGTCGGTCTCCTCGTCCATGCGAATCTTGGGCATCAACTCATCGGCGTTGGACAGGGCTTTCTGGAAGGGGCCGTAGAACTCGCCCAACATGGGGATCCAGTCACGCTCTCCGCGGGACACATCGTCCAGTTCCTCTTCCATCTTGGCGGTGAAATTCAGGTCCATGATGTCTGTGAAATACTCGGTGAGCAGGTCGGTCACGGTGGTCCCCAGTTTAGTGGGGGTCAGCCGGTTCCGCTCCCGTTCCACATACATCCGGTCTACCAAAGTCCCGATGGTCGGGGCATAGGTGCTCGGACGGCCGATGCCTTTTTCTTCCATCGACTTGATCAACGTGGCTTCAGTGAAGCGCGGCGGCGGCTCGGTGAAGTGCTGGTTGGCCGCGAGCTTGGAGCAGTCCAAGACGTCGCCTTCAGATAGCGCCGGCAGGGTATTCTTGCCGTCGCTATCGTCCCTCTCGGAATCTTCGTCCCGGCCTTCCATATAGATGCTGCGGAACCCGGCGAATTTCAACACGGAGCCGGAGGCCCGGAAGTTGTACACGTTACCGGAGCTCTTGCAGGCCGCGTCGATGTTCAACGTGGTCGCTTCTGACCGCGCGTCCTCCATCTGACTGGCCAGCATCCGCGACCAGATCAGGGTGTAGAGGTTCAATTGGTCCCCCGACAGATAGTCTTTCAACGACGCCGGGTCCCTTCTGATGGACGTGGGGCGGACGGCCTCGTGGGCCTCCTGGGCGCCCTTGGAGGTCTTGGTGTAGACCTTGGGCTTGGCCGGCAGGTGGTCCTTGCCGTAACGCTCTTCGATGTATTCCCGCACTTCGGCCAGGGCGGAACTCGCAACCTGGGTGGAGTCGGTACGCATGTAGGTGATCAGGCCGATGGTGCCGTCGCTCCCCACGCCAAGCCCCTCATAAAGCTGCTGGGCCACGGCCATGGTGCGCTGGGCCGTGAAACGCAACTTGCGTCCGGCCTCCTGTTGCATGGTGCTGGTGGTGAAGGGCGCGGAAGGCCGTTGGCGGACGTCCCGCTTGCGGACTTCAGCGACCTTGTAATCGGCGTTGGCCAGTTCTGACTCATAACGCCGGGCGTCTTCTTCCTTAGGAATAGTGATTCGGGCGCGTTCACCCTTAATAGAATGGAGGGACGCCGAGAACTGGTTCTTGTCGATGGCGTCTGTGCCTGTCTTGCGCAACAGGTTATCGATGGTCCATGACTCAACGGGGACGAAGGCTTCGATCTCCCGTTCGCGGTCCACGACCATTCGCAGCGATACAGACTGCACCCGGCCGGCGGAAGTGCCGCGTTGGACCCGCCGCCAGAGCAGGGGGCTGATCTGGTAACCCACCAGACGGTCCAGGATGCGGCGCGCCTGCTGGGCGTTGACGAGCTGCATGTCGATCTCCCGGGGGTTCCGGAAGGCCTCTTCAACAGCCTCTTTGGTGATCTCGTGGAACACCACCCGCTTGGGGGGCGTCTTCAGATTTTCCCATTCCGCAGCCGTCTGGAGGTGCCAGGATATGGCTTCTCCCTCCCGGTCTGGGTCGGTGGCTAGGAAGACCTCTTTGGCCTCGTTGCCAGCCTTCTTGATCTGGGTCAAAAGGGACTGTTTGTCCTTCATGATGACGTAGGAAGGCTCAAAGTCCGCTTCCACGTCAACGCCGATCTTGTTCTTTGGCAAGTCGCGAACGTGTCCCTGGGACGCGGTAACGACGTACTTATTGCCCAGTATCTGACCGACGGTCCTCGCCTTGGCCGGCGATTCGACGATCACCAGACTCTTCCCAGCGGAACTGGGCAGCTTTACCGCGGCTGCCCTAGTCTTGGATCCCTTGGCCTTTGTGGACTTCCGTTTAGCTGTGGTTTTGCCCGCCGCTTTCTTAGTTGTGCGGTTATTCGTTGTCATATACCGCCGTGGTTTCTCTTATTCTTATGTAGTGCATGCATTCGACTTGTTTGATCTTTCCTTTTAACTCTAGCATTGTGAGTGTACTGCTAACTGATGTGATTGGTAGTCCTGACGACCGCTGAATATCGTCGATATGCGCCGGTGCGTCAGTAAGTTGACTCAACAAAACCTGCTCTTCCGGCTCGCCATCGTCACCATCGTCGACGGTAGCGAAGGATAGTTGCTCCGGAACATCTTCCAACGGATTCAACGCTCTCTTGGGCGATTTAGGCCTCGGGGCGACGTCCGCGATATTCAACTCTTCCAATATATCGGTGACTCCCATCACCAGTTTTGCGCCTTCCTTTATCATCCGGTTGGTGAAATCGCTGGCCGGAGAGAAGATACTCCCCGGTACGCAGAACACCTCCCGGTCTTGCTCCAGGGCGTGGTAGACCGTGTGTCTGGCCCCACTGCCCTCTGCGGCTTCGATGACCACTGAACCCAACGACAGGCCGCTTATCAGGCGGTTCCGCCGCGGAAAGCTCCTTGAATCGGGTCTAACACCCAATGCCTGCTCGCTGACAACGGCGCCCTGCTCCTGTATCTGCTGGAACAGGAACGTATGGTCTCTCGGGTAAACCCGGTCCAGACCGCCCGCCAACACAGCGATGGTGCGGCCTCCGCTTTCCAGGGCCGTCCGGTGGGCCACGCCGTCGATGCCCAGGGCCAACCCGCTGACCACCGTTAGCCCGGCCTGGGCCAGTCCACGGCTTAATACAGCGGCGGCTTCCCGCCCGTAGGTCGTCGGGCTTCTGGTGCCGACGATGGCTACCGAACGGTCGTCGCTGGCCAACAGCGTTCCTTTATAGAAGAGGACCGCGGGCGGGTCGGCGATCTCCTTGAGCCGCGACGGGTACCCTGAGTGATTCCAGGTTACAGCCGTAACCCCTGCTCGTTCAAGGGCAGCCATCTCGTCGTCAGGAGAAGAATTGTTCCTAGCAGCCACGATCTCTTGGGCCGGCCGGTCTTCAATTCCGGCCGCCTTGAGTTGTTTCATGCCCGCATTCCAGGCGTTCTCAAGTTTGGCGAAGTAAGATTCCAAACGCCGGAATTTCACCGTCCCCAGTTGCGGGACCCGGCTCAATGCTACCCAGAACTTGGTGTCGTTTGACGTAATCTCATCCATAATCGCGATAATAGCACAAGCCAAAATCGTCAAACAACGGCTTACGGCCTCTGCCTACGGCAACAATCGGTTGCAGGGCGTGGAGGAATTTTATCAACTGGTCAGCTAGGGCAGCAGGCACACAAATCCAGCTTGAATATAGGCCCAGTTTGATTGACAATGGATTCCGGCGGATGATATATTCGACAGGCTGTTTCACGCGTGTAACCACGACCAAAATAGGTTGTCATCATACCGGCGTTCCCCGGACTTTTATCCTGAAACTAAGAACGTCGGACCGCCCCAGAGGACACTTCCGACAATCGTTATGACATCTACGGCTACATCGTCACGTCCACGGCACTCCCAATCCCCATATTCCCCGTTTATATCCGCTTCATCCCTATGGCTTTTCGCCAATTCAACACAGGCCATAATCCCCATTTGGCCTGCCCATAGAACCACGAGGAC
>Ga0066376_10001421_pt1 | contig 23288 bp, 18 predicted proteins | sample Knorr_S15_td_Bot_FD_77009 | JGI IMG/M metagenome (GOLD analysis project Ga0066376, IMG submission 77009) | Marine microbial communities from Southern Atlantic Ocean transect - Knorr_S15_td_Bottom_ad_5009_LV_A | ecosystem: Environmental > Aquatic > Marine > Oceanic | place: Southern Atlantic...
CTACAGTGTGTGGGTTGGGGTGGCACGGCCCCATCTCCGTCGTTGGAGCCTCTCGAAGTAGCTACGGCTACGCCTTCAACGCTCCGCCTAGGATCTGGGGCCGTGGCATCCCCAACGCGGCCCGCTGTACTTCTTCCACAGCCTTCTAGCTAAAGGGTCATTCCGCGCTCGCCCGCCCGGATGAACTCGAGCAGGTGTCGCACCTCGGGAATCGCTTCCGCTTCGGTGTCGGCCCGTTCGAGCGCCTGTGAGAGATTCAGGTTCGAGCTGAAGAGAATGCGGTACGCCTGCTTGAGCGCCTTGCGCACGTCGTCGGAGAAGCCTCGTCTCTCCAAGCCGACGGTGTTCAACCCGTAGAGCTTGGGAGGATTTCCGGCCGCACGACAGTAGGGCGGCACGTCCTGAGGAATTCGTGACCCACCGCCCACGAAGGCGTGCGCGCCGATCCGGACGAACTGATGAATTGGAGTGAGGCCGCCGACGATCACCCAGTCCTCGATGACGACGTGGCCTCCCATGTTCACCGCGTTGGACAGAATGACGTGGTTGCCGAGCTCGCAGTCGTGCGCGACGTGCGTATACGCCATGAGCAGGCAGTCGCTGCCCACGACGGTCCTGCCGGCCGCGGACGTGCCCCGATTGAGCGTCGCGAACTCGCGCACGACCGTTCGGTCCCCGATCTTTAGCGTGGTCGCCTCGCCTTGGAACTTGAGGTCCTGGGGGTCCGTCCCGAGCGCCGCTCCGTTCGCGATCCGGCAGTCTTCGCCCACCGATGTATCGCGCTCTATGAGCACCCGCGGACCGATGTCGGTCCCGTCCCCGATGCGGACGCGAGGGCCCACGAGGGCCCAGGGCCCCACGGATACGCCCTGACCGAGCTCAGCCGTGGGATCGACGATCGCGGTCCCGTGGACTACGGTCTCTCCCCTGGTTCCAACCGTAACATCGCTCATGTGTCGACGATCCTCGCCATCAGGTCCGCTTCGGCCGCAAGCTTGCCCTCGACGTATGCGCAACCACGCATCTTGCAGACCTGTCTTCGGTACTTCGTCAGCTCCAGCTCGAAGACGATAGTATCACCCGGGGTGATCGGCCGCCGCCATTTCACGTTATCCAGCGACATGAAATACACGACTTTGTCCTCGCAGTTCTCGATCTGATCCATGAGTAGGAGACCGCCGACCTGGGCCATCGCTTCGATGACGAGCACGCCGGGCATCACTGGGTGCCCGGGATAGTGGCCCTGAAAGAACGGTTCATTGATGGTGACGTTCTTGATCCCGACGATACGCTTGCCTGCCTCATACTCCGTGATGCGGTCCACGAGCAGCATCGGGTACCGATGCGGTAGGTACCGCATGATCTTGGCGATATCAATGACGGGCGTACGCTCCGACCGGCGCGCCTGCTCGGCGATCGCCCGGGCGAGCGCCACGTTGCCGCGGTGGCTCGGCCGCTCGGTCACGACATGCGCATTGATGCGGGCGCCGATGAGCGCCAGGTCTCCGATCACATCGCCCACCTTGTGCCGAAGGAACTCGTCCTCGAAGCGAAGTCCGTCGTTCATGACCCCGTCTTCGTCGAGCACGACGGTGTTCTCGAGCGATGCCCCGAGCGCGAGCCCGCGCGCGTGCAATGCCTCTGCGTCCTCCTTGAAGCCGAAGGTCCGCGCCGGGGCCAGGTCGGTGCCAAAGGCCTCCGCCGCGGCCGAGAAAGAGCCGAATCGCCTCCCGATGGCCTGGTGCGCGAAGTCGATCGTGGCCGACACGCGCAGGCCCGCACCCTTCGTGGCCACATACGACTGGCCGGGGTCGCCGTCCACGGTCAACGGCTCGCCAACGCTCACGACACGCGCTTCGGCATCTTGCTCGATCGGCACGGCATCGCTCAGCGCACTGAAGTAGTCCCGGAACGACCCGTCACGGATCGGGATCTCGGGGCCCGTCAGATCGAGCCCGACGTTGTCGATTCCGGAGGCGCCGATTGCGGCCATGACGTGCTCCACGGTCAGCACTCGGGCCTCACCACGGGCGAGGGTCGTGCCGAGCTCGGTGTCCACCACGCAGTCGAGTCGAGCCGGCACTTCCGGCGAGCCGTCCAGATCGACCCGCACGAAGCGAATACCTGTCCCGGGCTCGGCGGCGCGAAACGTGAGCGTCGCGGCCTCACCCGAATGGACACCACAGCCCTGGAGGGCGATTTCCTTGGAGATCGTGCGCTGACGGGGAGCGCTCATGTAACCTCGTTGAAGGGAGAACAAGCCAAGCTAATCACACAGTGTTTACGGATCTAACCGGGCCGCGTTCCGCGCTCCGACCCCACCCGACAATTGCTCCACCGCCGACTCCAACTGTTCGACGCGTTTCACGAGCCGCGGAAGCCGCGCGAGGCGCGCCTGCTTCTTCATCTGCTCTCGATGCGGGCGGGCGGGATGACCCGACATCGTCTCCCCTGCCGGCACGTCCCGCATGAGTTTGGTGGCGATCGCGAGGCGAGCTCCGTCGCCGATCTCGAGGTGATTGCTCACGCCGACCTGGCCACCCATCCAGACTCCCGTACCGATGCGCACGGAGCCGGCCACGCCGACCAGGGCCGCGAACAACGAAAGTGCGCCCACCCGGACGTTGTGCGCCATGTGCACCAGGTTGTCGAGCTTCGAGCCACGGCCGATCACGGTGTCCCCCAAGGACCCGCGATCGAGCGTGCTGTTGGCGCCGACCTCCACGTCGTCTTCGACGATGCAGCGCCCGACCTGCGGCATCTTCAGGTGCGCCCCGTCCACAAAAGTGAAGCCGAAGCCGTCCGAACCCACGCGCGCACCCGAGTGAAGCACTACGCGGTCGCCCACCGAGCAATCGTGGTAGACGACGACGTGTGGGTAGAAGAGGCAGTCGCACCCCACCTCCGCACTCTGGCCCACTACGCAATGCGCGCCGATGCGAGACCGGGCGCCGATTGAGGCACCGTCCTCGATCACCGCGTAGGGACCGATCCGGATGCCCTCTCCGAGGGAGACGCCCTTCCCGATCACGACGGTGGGGTGCACGTCGGGAACCCACACCGGATCCGGGTGAAAGTGAGCCAGGACGGTCCGAAGAGCCGGGTAGGCTTCGTCGACCGCCACGTATGGGATGCCCTCCGGCACGTAGGACTCCAAGTCGCACGAGACCAGGTAGGCCCCCGCCGCCGACTCCGACACGTAACGCACGTAGCGTTTGGTGGCCAGAAACGCGACGTGGTCTCCGCCGGCGATCTCGTCGACCGGGCCGATGCCGCTGACCGCGGTATCGCCATCCCCCTCCAGTCGGCCTCCGACGAGTTGCGCGAGTCGAGCCAACGTCATTCTAGAATCGATCACAGGCCAGGCGCTCCGTGCTCGCTGAAAGGAAAAGGGCCCACGAGCGCACTATGCGCCGCGGGCCCCGATCGTCCGTCACATGCCTTCGTCACGTACGTCCGTCACATACGACCGACGCTCGTCTGGAAACCGCTACCGCTGCCCTCCGGGCGCCGCGGCCGCGGCCGCCTCTAGACGACGCAGGACCTCCTGGGTCAGGTCGAGGGTCGGGTCCGCCGAGATGATGGATCCGGCGGCGGCGTCGAGGATCATCGCGTAGTTACCCTCTTCGCGTAGAGCTTCGATCACAGCCGTGATCTCGTCCATGATCGGCTGGACCAGCTCGGCTCGCCTCTGGCCCGCTTGCTGCTCGAGCTGGCCAGTCCGCTGCTGATACTCCGCCATCTTGACCTGCAGTTGCTGCTCCCGGTTGGCCTTGGCCTCCGGTGAGAGCGTCAGCTGCTGCTGCTGCAACTGCTGGTTCATGTTCTCCAGCTCCGCCTCCAGGCGCTGGATCTCGACCTGAGCGGCCTCCAACTCACTGTCGAACTGAGCCTGGGCCTCCGCCGAGCCAGGAGCACCCTGGACGATCTCTGCAGAGTTGATGTAGCCGATCTTTACCGTCTGCGCCTCAACGGTATCCGCGCTCAACAGGGCGGCCAACGCCAGGGGCGCGAGCAAAATGCGTCGCATTGTCCAGTACTCCGTCAAAAAAGTGCACCACGGCCTACTAAGCTCTAGAAACCCGGCCCCATTTTGAAGTGGAGCTGCCATCCGGGCGTCGTCTTATCAAATCCATACGCATAGTCGAGCCCAATAGGTCCGAACGGCGTCACGAGCGACATGCCGATCCCGGCCCCACGGAACATGCGCGTCGGGTCGAAATCGCCAGGCTTGCGCCACACATTACCGGCATCGTAGAAGAAAGACAGCCCGATCTGGCCACCCAGGCGAACGGCGTATTCAGCGGTCACGCTCAGGAACGCGTTACCCAGCCGGTCGATTTCGTTGATGCCCCCTGCCCGTTCCGGGAAGTAACCGAGGGGTGTGATCGTCGTCTCGTCGTAGCCGCGCAGGTTCTGGCCGAACTGCACGCCGCCCATCCAGAAGCGATCGAATGGGAAGGCGGACGCATCACCGAAGACGGCGCCGCCCCTCACCGTGAGGCCCAGCGCGAACTGTACGCCACCGGACGGGGTCCCCCCTTCTTCCATGCCTCCAGCGGCGATGGGTACCCACCAGGTCGCGTCGGCCAGAACACGAGTGAACTGACCGTCGCCACCGAGCGGGCCACCGTTGCCCTCCATGTTGATGTTCTGGCGCGACCCGCTGGTGGGAAAGAGCGGGTGATTCAGCGTCTGCCGCGTCAGACCCAACGTGATCTGGCTCTGCACGCCCGGCGGGCGCCCGAAGAGCGAGGTGTCGTCCGAGCTGTCGAACTGTTCGTAGGCCGTCCGCGACAACCCGTATCCGATGAATACGCGGGTGGACCTCGAGGCCGGCCACGGGAAACCGAAGCGGGTGCTCATTCCAACCCGGCGGCGCCGGCCGGTAGAGAACTGGAAGAAGCGGTCCCGCGAATTGAAGAGCGTCAGCGATCCCGATACCAGGCTCTGAAGGAGCGCCGGGTCGGTGTAGCTCGCCTCGAAGCTGTTCAGGTAGCGTCCGAAGTCCCAACGGAGACTGCCTGCCTTCGCTTGCCCGAACAGGTTGGGCTGCTGGTATCCGATGAAACCCGAGAGGCCGACGCCGCCGCCGAGCGAGGTGCCGAAGTTCACGGAACCGGTCTGCTTTTCGACGACGTTGAAGGTGATGTCCACGTCACCATCGTCGGTGGGCACGATGTCCGGAAACGGCCCGGGGGTCTCGAAGAAACCCAAGCCCGAGATGTTCTGGTAGCTCTGCAACACGCGGTCCTGACTATACACGTCTCCAGGCAGTACGAAGATCTGGTTCCGGATCACCCACTCGTAGGTGTATTCGTTGCCCGAGATCGATACGCGATTGACGAGCGCCGGCGAGCCTTCCGTGATCTCCCAACTGGCTTCGATGGTGGGCGGGTCCCCGTTCTGACCGGGGACTTTGTTCGTGACCGGCGTAATGCGGGCATACAGGTAGCCTTCGTTCCGATACCGCTCCTCGGCCATCTGGATCGCGTTCTGGAACGCACCGTAGTCGAAGATCTGCCCGTCCTCTCCCTCCTCATCGCCTCGGCCGAAGCCCAGACTGCTCAAGATGCCGCCGCTACTGGTCCTGAAGCCGGCTTCCAGCTCCTCGGTCGTGAAGCGGCGGTTCCCCTCGACCGTGAACGAGCCGAGTCGGTACTGCTCACCCTCGGCGACCTCGATGATCACGCTCGCCTTCCCTGTGGTCGGGTCGACCACAACGGTGTCCGAAAGCACTTGGAAGTCCAGGTAGCCACGTCCGCTGTACAGTTGTGGCAGCTTGACCTGCAGGTCTTCGGAGAATCGAAGCTGATCGAAACTCCCGTTTCGGAACCACCAGAAGCCCTCGGCCTTGGTCGACATGGCGCCGCGCAGCCGATCGTCGCTGAGGTGCTCGTTCCCGACGAACTCCATTTGCGCGATGGTGACCCGCCGACCCTCGATGACGTCGAAGAAGATGTCGATCGCGTTGTCTTCGCCTTCGACGTCCTCCAGCCGCTCGGTGATCTGCACGAACGGAATCCCGTCCTTCGCGAGCTCGGCCCGAATATACGCCTTGGCGTCGAGGATGCGCTGCGGGTTGAACGGGAAGTCCTGCCTCAGCCCGACCGTATCCCGAACTTCTCTCGCCGAGATGTGTTCGAGGCCGATGAACTGGATGTTGCGAACCCGTTTCCGTTCCTGGACCTCGATGACCAACTCGACGGGAGACACACCACGAGCTCGCACGAGGACATCCTTGAACAGGCCGCTCGCGAGCAGGGCCTTGATGCCGCGTTGAATGTCACGGTAGGTCACCTCCTCACGCGGCTCCACACCGAAGAGCGCTACGATGGACTGGGCCTGGATGCGTTCCGAGTTGCCCTCGACGACCACTGTGTCGACGGCCACCAGCCCGGTTCCGCCGGCCTGAGCGACGACGGGTGTAGGAGACGCCAGCCCCATGACGCCGAAGAAGGCCGCCGCCAAGGCGGTGACCTTCTTCGCGCGGAGGCCGACGCAGAAGTCTCGAAGAAAGGTGCGGTTCATCACGTCTTGGTCGCCGACTCCGCTCGCAGGGTCAGGCGTTCTCCATCAGGATCAGCGTCCACTTCGATCTCGTCTCCGGGACCGAACTCAGCCATCAGAATCTTCTCGGAGAGCGGATCTTCGAGATACCTCTGGATCGCCCGCCGCAACGGCCGCGCGCCGAACCTCTCGTCGTAGCCCTCGTCGACGAGGAATTGGATCGCGGCATCTGTGAACGTGAACGACATGTCCTCTTCTTCCAGGCGCGCGCGTACGTCCGCGAGCAGGATGTGCACGATCTCGGCGATCTCCGCCTTCGTGAGTGCGTGGAAGACGATGGTGTCGTCCACCCGGTTCAAGAACTCAGGGTTGAAGGCCCGTTCGATTTCCTTGTGGACCTTGTCCTTCATGATCTCGTAGCTGCTTTGCGGGTCGGCGGACTGGAAGCCGAGGCCCCCGCCCTTGGTGATGTCCCGCGCGCCCAGGTTCGACGTCATGATCAAAACGGTGTTCTTGAAGTCGATCACGCGGCCGTAGTTGTCCGTCAGGTGACCTTCGTCGAGAACCTGCAGCAGGATGTTGAAGACGTCGGGGTGGGCCTTCTCGATCTCGTCCAGGAGAACGACTGAATACGGCCGGCGTCGTACCGCCTTGGTGAGCGCGCCCGAGTCCTCGTAGCCGACGTATCCAGGAGGCGCACCGATGAGTCGTGATACGGAGAACTTCTCCATGTACTCGCTCATGTCGACGCGAATCATCGCGTCACGGTCCGCGAACAGGAATTCCGCCAGCGCCCGTGCCAGTTCGGTCTTCCCGACGCCGGTCGGCCCCGAGAAAATGAACGATCCGATGGGACGCCTGGGATCCTTGAGCCCCGCACGGCTACGACGTATCGCACGGCTGATCGCCTCGATCGCGTCCTGCTGACCGACGATGCGCTTGTGCAACTCGTCCTCCATGTGCACCAAGCGCTCCGACTCCGTCTCCCGAATGCGCGTTACCGGAACCCCCGTCCAGCGGCTGACAATGAACGCCACGTCCTCGGAAGAGATCTCGGGTCGGTGGCTCTTACGCTCCTCCTCCCAAGCCTCCTGCTGCTGACGGATCGACTGGCTGAACTCGCGCTCCTCATCCCTGAGCTCCGCCGCACGCTCGAAGTCCTGGTTGCCGATCGCCTCTTCCTTACGCGTTGCGATCTCCGCGAGCTGCTCCTTGAGCTCCTCGACCTCCGGCGGCGGTACCGCGTTGGCGATACGAGCACGCGCGCCCGCCTCGTCGATCACATCGATCGCCTTGTCGGGCAGGAAGCGGTCGGTGATGTACCGGTCGGCGAGCTTGGCCGCATTCTCGATGGCGTCGTCGGGGATCACGATCCGATGGTGGTCCTCGTAGTGACCGCGCAGCCCCTTGAGGATCTCCACCGTCTCCTCCGCCGATGGCGGATCGACGATGACCGGCTGGAAGCGCCGCTCGAGCGCCCCGTCCTTCTCGATGTACTTCCGGTACTCGTTCAGCGTCGAAGCGCCGATGCACTGCAGCTCCCCGCGTGCGAGCGCCGGCTTGAGCATATTGGACGCGTCGATGGCACCCTCGGCCGCGCCGGCACCGACGAGCGTGTGCATCTCGTCGATGAAGAGGATGACGGTCTGCGCCTGTTCGATCTCGCTCATCACGGCCTTCAACCGCTCCTCGAACTGCCCGCGGTACTTCGTGCCCGCGATGACCGCAGCCATGTCGAGCGCAAGAACCCGGTAGCCCTTGAGCGCTTCCGTGATCTCGCCGAGAGAGATCAACTGGGCCAGACCTTCCACGATGGCGGTCTTGCCCACGCCGGGCTCACCGATGAGCACGGGATTGTTCTTCTTTCGACGACATAGAATCTCCACGACCCGTTCGATCTCATCAGTGCGCCCAATGGTTGGATCGAGCTTGTCCTGGCGCGCCAGCTCCGTGAGGTCACGGCAGAAGTGATCGAGCGCCGGAGTCTTGGATTTCTTGTCGCCTTTGCCGACCGAAGCGCCGGATCCCCCGCCGCCGATGCCGGCGGGCTCGGAGGGCGAAACGTCGGAACCAAGGACCTTGAGCGTTTCGCCCCGGGCCTCTTCCAGGCTGACGCCGAGAGAGTTCAGCACCTGGGCCGCAATCCCTTTTTCCTCCCTCAGAAGGCCCAGCAGCAGGTGCTCCGTACCGACGTAGGAGTGGTTGAACTCACGCGCCTCCGCCATCGCGAACTCCAAGACCTTCTTGGCCCGGGACGTATACGGCAGCTCACCGAGCGCGATCGTCGCTTTGCCTTTACGCACAGACTCCTCGACTCTCTCGTGAATCTGCTCGAGGTCGCCGTCGAGGTTCGTGAGCACTGCCGCTGCTACGCCCTCGCCTTCGCGGATGAGGCCGAGCAAGATGTGTTCGGTACCCACATAGTCGTGCTGCAAGCGGATGGCCTCTTCGCGTGCCATCGCCAGCACTTTTCTCACGCGGTCCGTGAAATTGTAGTTCATCGTCCGTCCGGACTGTCGTTCGGGGGTTGATCGGCGTCCGACGCGTCGTCCGACATGACGTCCCCCTCAGAAGCAAGGATGCGGCGCACATACGCCGCGCGGTGCGTGTCACCTTCGGATGATGGAAGCTCACGACCCGCAGCCTGCTCCAGATGAGCCGGCTGAGTGAAAATCATCATCTTGTTCAGCGTGTATACACGAAGCCCTGGGAGTAGTTTCAGGGATAACCCTAGGCGTACACCCGAAAGCAAATTCATCAATTCCTCGAAGGGAAGCGACCGAGCGTACCGCAAAAGCCCGTACGCTCTCCAGATCTTGTCCTCGGTCACGGCGCGCGCGTCGCGCAGCAGAACCTGCCTCGCCTGCACTTCGTACTGAATCACCTGGCGCGCGACCTTGTCGAGGTGATCCACGAGGTCCTCTTCGGTCTTGCCCAACGTCGTTTGGTTGGAGACCTGGAAGAAGTTGCCCACGACCTCGGAACCCTCGCCGAACAGGCCGCGGAAGGTAAGACCGACCTGACCGAGTCCATGCAGCACCTTTCCGATTTCCTTCGTGAGCACGAGGCCGGGCAGGTGCATGAAGACCGATGCGCGCAGACCGGAGCCGACGTTGGTCGGGCAACTGGTGAGGAAGCCGAACTCATGGTGGTAGGCGTAAGGCAATTCCCGACCGAGCTCTTCGTCGAGTCGGTCCACCATTCGCCACGCCTCCCCGATGCGGAGGCCTGAGAGCAAGCTTTGCACACGCAGATGATCCTCTTCGTTTACCATCACGCTGATGGGATCACGGCTCGATAAGTGAACGGCCGTCCCCTGCGGCGGACCATCGTCCTGGTCCCCGAGTAAGTCCCGGGTGACCAGCCGCCGTTCCAGCAGAATGCGACGCGTGCGCGTCACCACGTCCGGCATCTCGAGCAGTGTCCCACCCGTAAGAGGCTCGGCGCGCTCGACCGCGCTCTTGAAGAGCCGCAAAACGGCCTCCCGGTCATTCACCCGCGCCCGCGGACCGAACGCGTGGCCCTGCAGGTTGCGCGCGAGCCGAACCCGCGTGGAAAGGACGATGTCGGCGTGGTCGCCGCTCGCCTCGAGCCAACTGAGCCCGTAGTCCGGTATCGTCGTGAAGTCGTTCATCCTCTGTACTCGCTCACGCGGGGGGTCCTCATGCCGGCTCCATGGATCGAATCTGATCCCTCACCTCCGCCGCCCGCTCAAAGTCCTCAGCCTCGATGGCGCGATGAAGCTTACGCCGTAGCCCCTCGAGGCGTTTCTCCATCTCGGACGCCGTCGGATCGGGCGGGAGGTACACCTTACCCACGTGCTGCACGCTCCCGTGTATACGACGAAGCAAGCGCCTCAGATGAGACTCGAACGTCTGGTAACAGTGCGAACACCCGAGACGCCCGGTCTCGCGGAACTGGGCGAAGGTGAGGCCGCAGAACGAGCATTGGTGGTCGGAAGCGACGTCGTCGTCCTGCCCACGCTCGTCGCCCATTTGCGCGAGGAAGTCGGTCAGCGGGAAGTTCGTGGACGCCGGAGCAGGCTCGAGGCCCTTCTCAGCCGCGCACGCCTCGCACAGATGGAATGTGGACATCTCGTCCTTCACGATCTGCGTGAAATTCACGATCGCGTCGGCGGAGCCACAATGGTCGCAGATGTTGTCGGGCATCTGGAACGAGTGTTGGTGACGTCGGCTGGACCCCGACTACCGTCCGGAGACGGTGGCCAGGACCCTCTTCAACGCAGGCTACACCTGAGGTGCCGGTTGGAGCCGTGCTCCGCGAAGTTCCAGAATCCGGTCCGCGCGAGCGGCTAGTTCGCCGTTGTGCGTTACGATCACCATCGAGAGCCCCCGCTGTTCGCGAAGGCGAAACAGGAGTCCGTGAAGACGCTCGCTGGTCTCGGTATCCAAGTTGCCGGAAGGCTCGTCAGCGAGCAGCACGAGCGGTTCGTTCGCGAGTGCCCTTGCCACCGCCACGCGCTGCTGTTCCCCACCGGACAGTTGCCTGGGCTTGTGGTCCTCTCGGTGGTCGACCCCCACGTCGGCGAGCAAGGCCCTCGCCTGCTCAGCAGCTTCGACCGGTGCGACGCCCGATATGAGCGCCGGCATCATCACGTTTTCCAGCGCGGTGAATTCGCGCAGCAGGTGATGGAACTGGAAGACGAACCCCAGGTGGCGGTTGCGCACGTCGGCGAGTTCTTCGTCGCCTAGACCGGCGACAGGCCGGCCGGCCACCCGCACCTCTCCGCGCGTCGGAGCGTCCAACGCCCCCAACAAATGCAGAAGCGTCGATTTCCCCGCCCCGCTCTCTCCCGTGATGGCGACGGCTTCTCCCACGCCGATCGCGAAGTCGACGTCGCGCAGAATCTCGAGTTCCCTGCCATCCCCGCCGACGAAGCTCTTGTGAAGGCCGGTTGCGGCTAGAGGAGCCACTGAAGCAGCGGTTTCGTCAGTCATGGCGGATCGCGTCCACCGGCTCGAGACGTGACGCCTGAATCGCCGGGTATATCGTGGCCAGGACAGAAATCACGATGCTTCCCAGAACGATCTTGAGCACGTCCGGCGCGTAGATCGAGACCGGCAAGCTCTCCACGAAGTAGATGCCGGGATCGATCTTGATGATGTCGTAACGGTCGATCAGCAGAGCCAGCACAACGCCCAGCGTCGTGCCCAGCAGCGTACCCACCACACCAATCCAGGCCCCCTGCAATACGAAGACCCTCAAGATGCCCGCCCGCGTGAGGCCCATCGCCTTGAGGATGCCGATCTCGCGCGTGCGATCGGCGACCACCATCACCAGCGTACTCACGATGTTCATCGCGGCGACGAGTACGATGAGGCCGAGGATCAGCCCCATCGCGATCTTCTCCAGCTTGAGCGCGCTGAACAGCGCTTGGTTGGTCTCGACCCACGACTGGGCCCAATACGGGTAGCCGAGCGTCTCTACGAGCTCGTTCTTCACCGTTTGGGCGATGTCCGGATCGCTCGTGCGAATGCCGATGCCTCCCACGGTATGGGGGTCGTCGATGCCCACCAGGTCCTGAGCGTCCTCGAGCGACGTGTAGACGTTCTTCATGTCGTAGTCGTACATGCCCGTCTCGAACGTCCCGGTGATCTCGAACTGCCGAAGCGTCGGCACGAGGCCCCCGAAGATGTCTGCCTTCAGGTTTTCGAAGGCGACTACGACAATCGTGTCCCCGATGAAGAGCTGCATGCGAGAAGCCAGCGCGATCCCCATGAGCAGCGGGCTCATCCCCGACTCCGGCGGCTCGAGGTTGTACACACCCTCCATGATCTTACCGACCATCTCCGTCGCCGGCACGCCCACCGTGTCGAAGGCGATCCCGAAGAGGGCGGCCGACTGCGGGTATCCCGCGCCCACACCGCTGCGAATGATCGAAACTTCTGACTGCACGAACGGAGCCGCGCCGGTCACGTGTTCGGTGGCTCGAATCTCCGCCAGCACCGTCGGGTAGTCTTGCAGCCGCAGGCTCGTCCCCGCCTCCAGCACCACCACGTGCGCGGTGGACTCGAGGATCTTCGACTGGAGATCCTCCTGCATGCCCGTCATGACCGCGATCACGATCACCAGCGCCGTCACGCCCACGGTCACGCCGCCGAGCGCAATCCAGGTGATGAGCGAGAGCAGACCTCGACCCCGGCCGGCGCCCAGATAGTGACGGGCGATGAACCAGTGGAGTCGAAGGCTGCCGACGGCGCCTTTCGTGCTCATGCCACGTCGCTCGTCTTCACTCTTCATCCCGGAGAATCGGGAAGAGAATGACGTCCCGGATCGTGGACTGATTCGTCAACATCATCACCAGGCGATCCACGCCCACGCCCACGCCACCGGTGGGCGGCATGCCGTATTCGAGCGCGCGGATGTAATCGTCGTCCACCTGTTGCGCTTCGTCATCGCCCGCGTCCCGTAGGGCCGCCTGGGCTTCGAAGCGTTGGCGCTGATCGATCGGATCGTTGAGCTCCGAGAACGCGTTGAAGATCTCCGCCCCGGCCACGTACATCTCGAAGCGCTCGGTCAGGCGGGCATCGTCACGGTGCGGCTTGGCGAGCGGACTCAACTCCTTGGGGTGGTCGATCACGAAGGTCGGCTGGACCAGGTCGGGCTCGACGAGCTCGCCGAAGAGTTTGTCGATCAGCTTGCCGCGGCCGGCGCCGTCGAGGTCGGGGACGTGCAACTCTTCGGCTTTCGCCCGCAATTCTGCCTCATCCATCTCGTGCGCATCAGCCCCCAAGGCCTCGGACAATCCGTCGACCAGGCCCAGGCGCCGGAACGGGGGCTCGAAGGTGAGCTCGTGCTCTCCGTACTGGACGGTGCGCGAGCCGATCACCTCGTCCAGCACGTGGAGCACCATGCGCTCGACGAGATCCATTTGGTCCCCATAGTCGGAGAACGCCTGGTACCATTCCAGCATGGTGAACTCGGGGTTGTGTACCCGGCTCAACCCCTCGTTGCGGAAGTCCTTGGAGATCTCGTAGACGCGATCCAGGCCGCCGACGATGAGGCGTTTGAGGTAGAGCTCGTCCGCGATGCGCAGATACATCTTCTGGTCCAACGCATGGTGATGCGTCACGAACGGCTTCGCTGAGGCGCCGCCGTACAGCGGCTGCAACACCGGCGTTTCCACCTCGAGGAACCCTTCCGAGTCCAGGAACGACCGCAGCGACGTGATGATGCGGGAGCGCTTGCGAAAAACCTCGCGGACTTCGGGGTGCACCGCCAGATCCGCGTACCGCTGGCGGTATCGCGTCTCCTGGTCCGCGAACCCCGAGTGCACCGTCCGCTCCCCCGTCTCCGCGTCGGTTTCGACCTTGCCGAACGGGAGCGGCCGCAGCGACTTGGTGAGCAGCGTGTACGAGTCGGCTCGAATGGTGATCTCTCCCGTCCGCGTCCGGAAGGTTCGCCCTTCCACGCCGATCCAGTCTCCCAGATCGATCAGGCTCAGATCCGCGAAGCGCTCCTCACCGAGCACGTCCTTCTTGAAGTACACCTGGATGCGGCCGTCTCCGTCCTCCAGGTGCGCGAACGCGCTCTTACCGTGCCCGCGCCAACTGACGACGCGACCGCCGAGACGCGCCGCCGCCCCGTCGCCGTCTTCGCTGAGCTGGCCATCGGCCTCCAGCCCCTCGAACGCAGCCGCGACCTCGAGTGAACGATGTGTCGCATCGAAGTTGTATGCGAACGGCTCGATGCCCCGCTCGCCGAGGGCCTCGAGCTTCTCGCGCCGTATGCGCAGCACCTGGCTCAGATCTTCCATGGGTCTATCGGAGTGTGGTCTAGTCGAATCGAGTCGGGCGTGCTTCTAGGAGGAAGAGGTCGCACCCATCTTCTTCAGATAGGCTTGGATCAGGGGATCGAGGTCGCCGTCCATGACCGATTGCACGTCCGTCAACTTGAACTCGGTCCTATGGTCGTTGACCATGGTATAGGGTTGGAAAACGTAAGAGCGGATCTGGTTCCCGAACCCGATCGTTCCCTTGCTCGCCTCCAGCACCGCACGCTCCTTTTCCTTCAGCTCCAACTCGTGCTTGTAGAGGGCCGCGCGCAGCATCTTCATCGCCGTCGCGCGGTTCTTGTGTTGCGATCGCTCCTGCTGGCACGCCACCACGATTCCTGTAGGCCGGTGCGTGAGACGGACCGCCGAGTCCGTCTTGTTCACGTGCTGTCCGCCGGCGCCCGATGCTCGGTAGGTATCGACCCGTACGTCGCCGTCGTCGATCTCGATGACGATGGCGTCGTCGATCTGGGGGTAGACGAAGACACTCGCGAACGAGGTGTGCCGCCGCGACTGTGCGTCGAATGGCGAAATACGGACGAGGCGATGCACGCCCGCCTCCGCCTTGAGGAACCCGTATGCGCTTTCGCCATTGATCTCGAAGGTAGCGTTCTTGATGCCCCCCTCCTCGGCCGGTTGTAGGTCCAGAACATTGACGGTGAAGCCACGCCGCTCGGCCCATCGCGTGTACATGCGCATGAGCATCTCCGCCCAGTCCTGAGACTCGAGTCCGCCGGCCCCCGGGTTGATCGTTACAATCGCCTCGAGGTGGTCGTCCGCACCCTGGAGCATGGTGCGAAGCTCGAGTGCCTCGACGCCGTCTGCGAGGTCGGCGATGCCGTTCCCGAACTCTATAGCCAGCTCGGCGTCATCCTCTTCTTCGAGCAATTCCACCAGCGCCCGAAGGTCGGCGACGCGGGCGTCGAGGGACTGCCAGGGCTCGAGCCAGCCCTTGATGCGATTGGCTTCGTCGATGGTCGCCTTGGCCTGCTCCTGCTTGTCCCAAAAACCCTGCTGGACCATCTCGAAGTCCAGTGACTTCAGGCGCTCCTGGCGTGCGTCGAGGTCAAAGATACCCCCTGAGCTCCCGGACAGTGTCGTCGAGCTCTTCAAGTTGCTGCAGTTGCTCCTTGTTCATTGCGCATCATGGGTTGGTGGGACCTGGGGCCTGCGGAATCGATTGGCGTGAACGCCCGAGCCAACTGTCCGACTAGAAGAGCGGCTGGCCCTTGGCGAGCACGTCGTTGAGAGCGTCCCGCCAGAATGTCTGACCCTCGCCCTCGGCTATCTCGGGCCCGATCTGCTCTATGTACTCCTTCCAGGACCTGTCGATTTCTTCCTCGAAGTCCTCCTTCAAGGTGCCCCCCGCGAGCGCCGACTCGTGGAGCACCGCGTTGTACATCGTCATGTCGGACACCAGAACACGGGCCAGGCGTTTCGCCTTGTCCTTCGGATCTCGCTTGCCGAAAGTGAAGCCGGAAACGGGTGCCGCGGGCTCTTCCACGGGCGGCTCGGCCGGAGCTTCGACAACGGAGGCCTCTTCGACGGGATCCTCTTCGACCGCGACGTCCTCTGCTACGCCCAATTCGATAGCCTCACCCTCGGCCGGGGCCTCATCGATCACCACTTCCTCCGCTACCGCAAAGTCGGAGGCGTCCTCCTCGGGAGCCACTTCCTCGGGCGCGGCCTCCGCCGCCTCGATCGCCTCTGCCACGATCTCCGCATCGGACGCTCCCTCGGGCGCGTCCACCGACCAATCTTCGGTCTCGACTTCCTCGGCGGCTGCCTCTCCGGTGACGGCAGGCGATTCTCCGCCGAAGAACGCGGCGGCCAATCCATCTACGGGAACCTCAGGCTCAGCCACAACCTCGGGCGCAACGTCCTCGATCGGCGCGGGTCGCTCCACCAGGAAGACGAACCGGCACTCACTACAACGGGCTTTGACCCCCGCCACTGGGATCTTGTTCGGATCGACAGGGAAGGTCGCGGCACAGGACGGGCATGCGATCTGGATGACCATAGCTTTGGTTTAGTTCAGGGGTTCACATCGGCAGGTGGACCGGAAGCCGCTGCGCCGGCGAGCGCCTGCTCGTCGCGCGTCTCCGCTCCCTCCGCGTCACTCGGTTGCTGCCGCCTATCGACCACGTATTTCGACCCGGGCAGAGACTTGGCAAACGACTTCATTTCGGTCGCGAGCTCACTGATCATACCCGGATGGTCGAACGTCTGGAACTGATTGGTCACGACGCCGATCGACAGGGCCATGAGTGGGACTCGGTGCACATTTCCGCGACGGTCCTCGCCTAGGAAATATCCGGCGCGGCGATCCTCCTCGGTGTACTGATATGGGATCAGTTCATCGAAGAGAAAGATGATCGCATCACACGTCTCCTCCAAGTACTCCACGGGAACGTTGAAGATGAAGTCGTCTCCGCCGATGTGGCCTACGAAGCCCCCGGGCGCCAGGCCGCGAACGATGTCCCGCAGAATACGCGATAGAAGCCGAATCACGGCGTCTCCGAGCGCATATCCGTAGCGGTCGTTGAATTCCTTGAAGTGATCGAGATCCGCGTAGCAGACGGCGAACGTCTCCGAGGTTTCGAGCCGAGACTGCATGTCCCTCGCGATGTGGTTGGTACCGGGCAAACGGGTGGTCGGGTGCACCGAGACATCCCGATCGGCTCGCTTGAGGACCTGCTCGAGCCGGAGCAGTTGCTCCCGTTCCGGAATTTCGTCGTGCACTACCTCGTCGGCTCCAGCCTCGAGCAGGTCGGAAGTGCTCCCACCTGTGCCGTTCAGCACCACGGCGAGCGGCACGATACCCGTGAAGGAGTCGGCCTTGATCGCGTCGATGAGTTCCACGACGACCGTCGCATCGGGCCCCGTCTCGATGACGAGGCAAGCCGGCATCGTGCGGTTCAGCAGTGCCCGGACGTCGGAGGCGTGCTCCACACGTACCAACTCCAAGTCGTTCTCCTCGGCGAACCGAGAGACGAGCGGAGACGGGTCTGCTTGACCTGGACCAAAATGGAGAACGGTCTTGTTGGATGCCATACGATCTCGCGCGAGGAAACTGCGCCGGACGGGGACGTTACCGTGGTCCCGAGGGCAGTGTCAATCTGCCTCAGCGGACGCCGTGACCAAGAGGAAGTCCACATGACGGGCCTCTTTGTCGACCCGCGCTACCTGGACGCGCACGCGATCCCCGAGCCGATAGCTACGTCGGCCGCGATCGCCGACGAGCGCGTACGACTCCTGTTGCAACCGGTAGAAGTCGTCCCGAAGGCTGTTTACGTGGACGAGACCATCCACGAAGTACCGCTCGAGCGTCACGAAGAAGCCGAATGCAGCCACCCCCGAGATACTCCCGTCGAAGGCCTCCCCGAGGTGACGTTCCATGAATTCCACCTTCTTCAGCGCGACCGAAGCGCGCTCGGCCTCCGCAGCGGCCTGCTCTCGGGCACTGGTACCGTCGGCGAGCGAACGCAGGACCCCCGGATCCCATGAACGGGCTGGCGCCCCACCGATCAGCGAGCGAACGACCTCCCTGTGGACGACGAGGTCCGGATAGCGCCTGATAGGACTGGTGAAATGCAAGTACGCCGGTGATCCGAGACCGAAGTGGCCCAGGTTCTCGGGGTCGTAGCGCGCCTTCGCCAGGGACCGCAATACCACCGTCGAAACAAGCGCGGCCTCCGGGCGTCCGCGTACCGCTTCCAGGAGCTGCTGTAGGTCCCTGGGGGTCAGTGACGTGCGACCAGGGAGCCGATTCTGCCCGATGCGGCCCAGTAGCTCACGTAACTCGTCAGCCCGCTCTCGGGAGGGCGGCTCGTGAACACGGTACAGGACGTCGATACCGCGGGCTTCCATATCAGCCGCGACGACCTCGTTGGCGAGCACCATGAAGTCCTCGATGAGTCGATGGCTCTCCAGCCGTTCACGCCGCAGGATGTCGACCGGGTGGCCGCGCTCGTCGAGCACCACACGCGCCTCCGGTATCTCGAGGTCGAGCGCCCCTCGTCGGGCGCGGTCCGCTCTCACGCGGCGAGCGAGATCGTCGAGCGTGCGGATGGCGTTGTCGATCTCGGGCGATATCGCTCCGCCGCCATCCAACACGGACTGGGCCTGCTCATAGGACAACCCGTCCGAGCACCGGATGCGTGTCCGCTCATACCGGCGACCATAGACCTCAGCCGCCAAGTCGAGTTCGATGAAGACCGATACCGCGAGCCGGTCCACGCCCCCCATCAGCGAGCACACGTCGGCCGAGAGGGCCTCGGGCAGCATCGGGATGGTTCGGTCGACCAGATATACGCTAGTCCCGCGAGCCAGCGCCTCGACGTCGATCACGCCCCCTTCCGGCACGAAGTGGGAGACATCTGCAATGTGCACACCCACCTCGAATCGTCCCCCGCCCAGCTCGGTCACCGAGAGGGCGTCGTCGTGGTCCTTGGCATCCGCGGGGTCGATCGTGAACACCAGCAGATCCGTACGGTCGACCCGCCCGTCCGCGGCACTCGACCCCGTCTCTGGCATGCCTCGCTCTGCGGCCTCCTGGGCGGCAGCCGTCACCTCGGCTGGAAAGTCGAAGGAGAGGCCAAAGCCGTGAGCGACCGCCAGCACGTCGACCCCGGGGTCCGACAGGGGCCCGAGCACCTCGATCACCGTTCCCGCCACCGTGCCCGAGGGGCCGCCCCCCCCCTTTCCGTACCAATCCAACCGGACGACGACCACGTCCCCGTGGTCAGCCTCGCCGCCGGCGTCCCTGGGCACGAGCACGTCCTTCGAGAGCCGCCCATCCATGGGCACGACATAGTCGAAGCGTCGCGAACTGTGGAACGTGCCGACGATGCTCTCCCGAGCCCGCTCGAGAACCTTTATGACTCGCGCTACGGGGCTACGGCCGCGCGGGCGAGACTCGATGCGGGTAACGACGTGGTCCCCGTCCATGGCGGTCGCGAGGTGGGTGGAGGGGACGAAGAGGTCGCCGCCTCCCGCGTCCGGACGGACGAAAGCGTCTCCCGCGCGGGTCAGCGAGACGATGCCGGGGCTCAGCTCGAGACTCCCCGAGAGCGCGAACCGGTGGCCCTTCACCCGATAGATCTTTCCGGCTCGCTCCAGACCCGTCAGCAGTCGCTTGAAGCGCCGGTACTCGCTGGTCGCAACGCCAGCCGCACGCGCGATCTCCTTGCTCTTGAGCGGCCCGCGCGTCGATGCGGCCAGGACCTCCAGCACCTTGGCTTCCCCGGTCTCGGAGCCTCGCCCGCGGCGACTCACCGTGCCCCGCGCCCGACTGGGACTCTGAGGGTCGCGGTCCACCCCAAGCCACGCAGCCCGCCCCGCCTAGGCGCGAAGTCGATGCTGCCTGGGGTCGTGACGCCGCGGGCACTCAAGTAGGCGTCTACCGCGGAGGCGACGTGGTTGGCGATCACGATCCCCACGGCAGTGGTCGCCTGACGAAACCGACCATCGGTCTCCGAGATCATATCCCCCAAGCGCTCGCGCCCCTCGGGATCGGAACTCCAGTCCCATAGGAACGTGCTCCCGTACGCACGTCCCTCATAATACTCGATCGCCTGCGCGAACCCCGGGTCCCCATCCCCTCCGCCACCCCCCAGGAAGATGCCCTGGGCTCGGGCCCAGATCATGCCGTTGAAGGTCTCCGGATCTTGCTCGGGTTGGATGCCGCCGGAGCCCGCGTCCCCGTCGAACGCCCCGGAGCGAAGCCACTTGCTCAGCGTCTCGTAATAGTCGAAGTCCCCGTCCACGCGGGCCCCGATCTGAACCCTTCCGGCCTCCCAGGCAAAGGCCCGGTAGTCCCGGCGCAGCGCAGAACCCGAGCGACGACGCTCGACGTAGGCAGACAGCGCCATGACCTCGAGCGCGGCGAAGGCCCACTTCCTCGCCTTGCCCTGCTTGTGCTGGCCGAGCCCCGGCACCGCCAACGAGAGGAGCGCGTGGCTGGCCGGACCGGCTTCCCATGACCCACCAGAGTCACGCTCCTGAGCCTCCGCATTCCGTTCGGTCGACACCGCGAGCGCGAGCAGCAGCAACGCTCGCGTGCCGAGCCATCTGGAGCGTGTCCTAATGTCCCGCTGCCGCCATCAGAACCGAATCGAAAAGGTGACCTGGATCGGCTCGGTCTCACCCGTCAGCGTGGAGACCGCCAAGGACTTGGCGATGGCGAGGTCGAATCGCTCATACCGGAAGCCCAGCCCTACCCGCGCGCCGTCCTCTTGATCGAGGCCCCCGAGCACGTACCCCGCGCGAAGGAAGAGCGCTTCGCTCAGGCCTGCGATCAGTTCCGTCCCGAGATAAAGCGAGAGAGACCCGGGATCACGAAGACGGTCTTGTATCTCCACGGTGAGCCAACCCCCGAGTTCCCCTTCGTCCGTGATCAGCGTGAGGAGGTTGTAGGAGACCCCGAGGCGCACCCGCGCCGGAAGCGGGTCGGCCTGTTCCGCGTTCAGGATCTGGTAGCGCGGACCGATGTGGGCGAGCATCACCCCGATCCTCAGGTGCTCGGTGGGCAGGATCTGCAATCCCGCATCGAAGGCATACGTCGTCGCGGTGGTGCCGGCGTCCGTACAAAGCCCTCGGCACGAGCGCCGGAACTGGACGATCTTGAAGTTCACGCCCAAGCGAACTCGGTCGGCCAACTGCGCTGCCGCGGAGACGATGCCCAAGTGGTTACGCGAGCTGATGGTCCCGAGTTGGTTGCCATCGATATCCGTCAGCTCCTGAGTACCGACGTCGAGAAGCTGGTAGGACAGACCGACCGTTCCGACACCCGAACGGGTCCAGAGCGCGGAAAAGGCCGTCGATGTCCCCGCCAGGGGGTCCCCGCGCAGCAGTACGACCTGCCTCTCATGCACGGCCGCGAGCCCGGCTGGGTTCCAGAAGGCCGATTCGGGCCCACCCTGAGGGGTCATCGCACGGCCGAGCGAAACAGCCTTGGCCCCGATTGGCAGCAGGAGAAACAGAGCGCCCTCCGCGGAACCCCCACCCTCGTTCCCTTGCGCGGCAGCTCGGGAAGGGCCGTAGAGCACCCCGCACAGCAAGAGGAGCAACAGAGAGGAGCAGTTCAGCAACAAGAGGTTACGAATCAAGCGCATCATCGTCCTCCGGGACGCGGAAGCCGAGCTGACTCAGGTGGGCCCTGTTCTTACGCCAGTCCTTGAGCGGCCTTACCCACAGATTGAGGTACACGCGCGTACCCAAAAAGTGCTCGATCTTCTTGCGCGAGCGCTCTCCCAGCTCGCGGATCGCCGCACCTTTCTTTCCGATCAAGATGCCCTTCTGGGACTTTCGCTCGACGTAGACGTTCATTTGGATGTAGACCGGGTCCTGACCCTCGCGGTACTCCTCCACCTGACAGAACGTCGCATACGGGACCTCCTGATGATACAACTCGAAGATCGTCTCCCGTACGAGTTCCGATACGAAGAAGCGCACGGGGTCCGACGCGATGTCGTCCTCGGGGTAGAGGAACGGGCCCTCTGGCAGGTCCGACCGCACGGCCTCGAGCAACTCGTCGACGCCCTGCCCATCGGCGGCTGAGACCCGGTACAGCGCCCCAGGAACATTGGCTGCGAGCCAGCTTTCCCAGAGCTCGATCTGTACGGGGCTGGCTTCGTCGATCTTGTTGAGCGCGATATGGAGGGGCGCGCGCACCTCCTCGACCGCCCGCACGATCTGCGTCGTCTCTTTCGGATTCGGCTTGCGCGTGGCGTCGATGACCAGCAGAACCACGTCAGCCTCGGACAACGCCTGCAGCGCTGCCCCGAGCATGGCGCGCTGCAAGAGGTCGCGTACGTCCAGCAGCCCTGGCGTATCGAGGAAGATGAGCTGGTCCGACCCACTCGTAAGGATCCCGGTCACCCGCTGCCAGGTCGTCTGCGCCTTCGCGGTCACGATCGAGAGGTGCTGCCCGATGAGTCGGTTGAGCAGCGTGGACTTCCCCGCGTTGGGACGCCCCACCAGCGTGACGTAGCCCGCTCGGGTCGGGACGCTTTCGGGCGTGCTTTGGGAGGTGCCTTCAGAGGCTGTCGGCGGCAACGGCGACTCTCGATCTCGGGGCTAGCAGCCCGTGGGAGAAGTACAGTGGGCCGCCACCCGTGCTTTCGCACGGGTCCCCGGGGGTCTCGCGAGACCTGTTAGTAGGCACGACGACGAGTCGTAGTTGTTCGGGTACCGCCGCCGAAGGCGGTGGTCCGAGGAGGAGTAACGACCTACAGGGCCGCCACCCCCCTGCGCGCGTCAGCTTGTGTGTCATGACTTTATAGTGTGTGGGTTGGGGTGGCACGGCCCCATCTCCGTCGTTGGAGCTCGACCCACGCCTTCGGCGCGGGTGCCCCGTAGCCGGGCTATGCCTTCGCAGCTCCGCCTAGGATCTCGGGCACCCCAACGCGGCCCGCTGTACTTCTCCCACGGGCTGCTAGGAACGGGCGATGCACGTGGCAACAGAAACGACCCGCCCAGCTAATGCTGGACGGGTCATCTCAAATGTAAGTCGGCAACGACGTACTCTCCCACCGGGCGACCCCGGCAGTACCATCCGCGCGGTGAGACTTAACGGCCGTGTTCGGGATGGGAACGGGTGTAGCCCTCACGCAATAGCCACCGACAAATGCTACACAGAGGTCGAGAGAGATGAGAGCCTTAAGCCTGTAGTTGGCTGTAGCGGCAGCTACTTCCCCGCGAACGGGGGCATAGCGTAATGGTGAGTGGCTGGAGGGGGGAGGAAGCCGGTCAAGCCTCACGGGCGATTAGTACGGCTCGGCTTCACATGTTGCCACGCTTCCACCTGCCGCCTATCAACGTGCTAGTCTCGCACGGCCCTTCTGAGAGTCCGAAGACTCTGGGAGTACTCATCTTGGGGGGGGCTTCCCGCTTAGATGCTTTCAGCGGTTATCCTGTCCCGACGTAGCTACCCGGCGATGCCGCTGGCGCGACAACCGGTACACTAGTGGTCAGTCCTTCC
>Ga0066376_10001422_pt1 | contig 23285 bp, 23 predicted proteins | sample Knorr_S15_td_Bot_FD_77009 | JGI IMG/M metagenome (GOLD analysis project Ga0066376, IMG submission 77009) | Marine microbial communities from Southern Atlantic Ocean transect - Knorr_S15_td_Bottom_ad_5009_LV_A | ecosystem: Environmental > Aquatic > Marine > Oceanic | place: Southern Atlantic...
CGCCGTTTCGTTGACCGAAGAAAATGTTGAACTACTCCGTTCCGCCGGAGTGGGGGACTCTAAAACCATCGCTGACCGGCGGATAAAAACCTTGGCCCCGTGGCTAAAGGAAACGGTTCCTTTTCACCAATGCTCATTAAGCGCGGCCACTTACAACAAAGAACACGCAAAACACGGTAGCAACGTCAACCGACTCCTTACCCAAATGCACGTGGACTGCCTCGAGGCTTTGGCGAAGAATACCGGGCAACAAAATGCCGTTGTGGATAGATTTGGTGCGAACATGCCGGTCACCAAGGAAGTTAAACAACGAAAACTTCCCTTAAAAATTTATGAAATTCCTAAAGCCGAATCCCATCTTGCGGTTGCCGCCGCGTCGATTCTGGCGCGAGACGCTTTTCTTGAATCAATGAAAGAGATGGGTGAGCATTGGGCGGTGGACTTTCCGCTTGGCAGTGGCACGCCAATCCCATCGGCGATGAAACAATTTATTAAAATCCACGGAGTCTCCGCGGTGGACCAAGTTGCTAAAGTGCATTTTCGCAATGTGCAAACATTAATAGAGGACTTTAAACCATGACCAAAGCAGCCCACGGCCAAGAAGGCCTGAAATTTGAACCGGTTGGCGTTGCCATTCTTGTGGTGTCCGACACGCGAACACTGGCAGAAGATACTTCGGGAAAACTTTTAGCCGATGGCCTTTGCGACGCAGGACACCGCTTGGTAAAACGAGAAGTTGTAAAAGATGATGCAACGATTATTTCACGAACGATTTTCTCTTGGGCTAATGAAGCGGAGGTGGATTGCATTTTAGTGACCGGTGGAACCGGCATGTCTCCGCGGGACGTTACCCCCGATGCACTGGAACCACTTTTTGAAAAAACCATGCCAGGATTCGGCGAACTATTCCGCTCCCTTTCCTTTCAAGAAATCGGCACGGCGACTCTGCAGTCACGGGCTACCGCGGGCCTCATCAAAGGGCGGCCAGTTTTTGTTCTGCCGGGCTCCGGGGGTGCCTGCCGCCTTGCCCTGATGGAAATTATTCTTCCTCAGCTAGATTCCCGAACCAAGCCCTGCTCCTTCCCGGCTTTGTGGAAAACTTGGGGAAAGCCGGGGGAAACTAAGAATCCGTCGGCTTAGAAGGGTCCTCAGGGGCAGAGGGAGCCTCAGGCGCAGACCCGTCGGCCTCCGGCTCTTCGAGAGGGCTTTGCTCGTCCTTGTGGTCCTCTTCGGTGCTGAAATCCCCTAAATCCGCCGCCTCTCGCCAATCAGGAATATCCCGCGAGGCATAGTGAACTTCGGCTTTCATATCCCGAATGGCGTCCTCAATGCCACTTTCTCGGCGCATTTTCTCAAGCGAGCGCTTGGTTTTGAAAAGGACTTTGCCGACGTCCTTGATTAATTCAGGGAGCTGTCCACCAAAAAGCAATAAACCAATCACGATGGCGAAGAGGATTTCTGTCCCGGACAGGAAAGCAAGGGGCATGACGCCAACCATTTTATAGACCGGGCCGCCATTGGCGTGACAAGAACAGGGGTGAAAAATCAAATTGGAAACGCTTTTCGCCGGTAGCCTCGTTTTCCACCGCCGCGAGAGTGAAGAAAAAGTCATGGCCACGATGGACCAAGCCGTAGCGGGTGCTTTTTGCGGCATTGCCGCGCTCCACGATGGTCTGGGCAAGCTGAAGGCTCCAACGTTCGGTGAGAGTGGCTGAGGCGGAAACAATCACGATGGAAACCTCGTCTTCAATATCCCGAATCCCAATGCCAAAGCGCCAATTTTTTATCGGCGACAAAGAGGCGCGGGCAAAGGTTTCATTCTGATCACCCTCTTCCAGAGCTCGTCGGATGCGTGCGCTGGCGGAGATGCTTTGCAAAAAACCTGGACCGACCTGAGGGGACCAAATCGTTTGGCATTCAAGTAGTCCCCATTGTTGGCCGTCGGGCTTTTCTGGATACCAAGGCGCCATGACTTGCAGATCCAGCCAAGGACTTTTTTTATTCGGGCTATACCACAGTTGCCGAACTCCTAGCTCTACACCCTTACCGGGACGCTGCGCATCCCAGCGGTCGAATTCCACCCAAGTGGTTTCAGGGGTAGAGGTCTGGCGTCGGTCAAAAAGTCGAATTTGTGGTTTAACGGTATGGCCCCAACCACCTTCATAATCACGTCTTAAATGAGTACTAAGAGAGAGTCCCCACTCTGCAAAGGCATAACCATCGGTGGAGGTATTTTGGCCCTGGGGGTCATTCCAATAAGCTCCCGCAACTTGGAAGTGCGGTTTTATTTGTAGCCCATGCCAAGAAAGCGGCATGGCGATTTCCGCCTGCCAGCGAGCCCGATCTCTTGCCAAAGTTTCGAGTTCTTCAAAAGGATTTTTGCCATTAGCCGCCACCAGCTCATAAGGGCGGAGTTGCAGGCGAGATAATTCCAAATCCCAAGACACGTCCACGTTACTTTTTCCGGAAGGGGAAAGTGGGCCTACGTTTACTGGCACCCAAGCGCTTGGATATTGGCGGTATCTCAAGCTAGGAAGCAACTCCAAGCCGAGGGGCGGTGCTTTTCCGGGACCGAACCCAATCAGGGGAGTGAAACCAACATCGTCGAGCCGGTAGTCAGCCCGAGCTTCAAAAAAACGATTGCCCTCCGTATGTTGTAAATAAAGCTGAGAAAGGCGTTCGTTTTGAGAAATCCATTGGCGTCGAAAAAATTCTGGGTCAACCAGAGGGTCGGAAGTCCAGGCCAAGTCGGCGTCCAATTGCCAGTCATTTCCCAATTGCCAACGGTTGTTCCAGCGCACCCGCAAGCGGTCGGTGCCCGATTTTCCAACCTGAGTGCGGAAGGGATGAATATCATCACCCTCATCACTGAGTTGAAAAAGTTCCAACGAGGACCGGAAGTCCGTGTTATCGAAAGTTGTTAAAAGCTCAAGGGGTAATCCCCGTTCGGAGCTCCAACCAGGTTTCAAGTGCCAGTTTAGTTTGCCTTGGCCGAGCTCTGCTGAGGAAGCAAAACCAACCCGTATGCCATTTCCCCATCGCCGTCCGGTAAGGATTTGCAAGGAATCCAAGCCCAAGCCGGTTTCTTCGCCGCCAAAAACTGGGGCAGGCAAAGGGAGTACGGGAATCCCAGCGATTTCCAGCCAAGTCCACGAGGGGTCCCATGCATAATTCCCTGCACCGTAGGGCGTCCCAAGGAGAGTGGCCATTTTCACTGAGTAATGGGGCCGGGATTCTGCGCAAGTCGTGATACGACAATCTTTTGCAAGTAGTTGGCCGGTGGCGGATTCATGCACCGTTTCTGCTTTCAGGGACCAAGGCCAGCCGTTCAAGCTATCCCCAGAAGGGAAATGAAAAGTCGTCTGGTGGCTTAGGCTGGTTCCTTTTTGCGGCCATCGTTGCCATCTTTCGCAGACGATAGAAACCGAAGGCAGGGTGATTTTCACATTGCCCTTTAAGTCGAGATACAGCACTAAAGTGTCGTCGGCCGGCTCACCTAGGCCACCTAAAATCCGGGCGCCTAATTTTGGGGCTATCTCGGGGCCTAGAATTTCCTCATATCTTCCGCGCTCCAATTGAAGGATGGCAAGGTCAGCTCGTACTTGAATTTCCTTGCCGTCTAACTCAAAGTTTTTGAGTTGATAAGTTACGATTTTTCCTTGGATGGCGGAGGTAATCGAGGAGGCTCGAAGTTGTTCGGCTGGTTCTTGCGCGGCAGGGAAAAGGAATAAAAATAGACTGAGCATCAAGGCTTCTGGCCCTCAACCACCGCGGCTTCGGAAGCGAGTAATAAAGAAATATGGTCCCATTGAATCCAGCGGCTCCTAATTTTTCGACCATCCACGAGAGCTAGGGAGGCAAGCGCCGGCGCAAGAGATTCCACCGTTAAAAACCGTGGCCCTCGAGTGATTAAATGCCCATCGGCGCGCCCGTCCTTGGCTTCTAATTGGGCATTTCCCTCCAAATGAACGGTGGGCTCGCCTTGGTCTGAAGTCCAAGTTGCTTTATTGGCCCTTCCCTTGTCCTGGTTGATTTCAAACCTAACCCGGCCTTTTGCCCAACCGGAGCTTTGGCCGAAGGAAACTTGGTTGGCCCAAATACGCAGGCGTTTTTGGGTGTCTTTTGCTTGACGCCAAGCATCGACTTCACCCTGAAGGAAAAGTTCTCCGCTTTGAAGCCAGGTCATGTGCTTGGCGTTAGCAGAAAAAAGATCGCCATTCAATTGTTTCCCTGCCAGTGAGGCGAGGTTTTCGTCGGCAAACAAATCCAAAGTTCCGTGCGGATTCCAGGTGGCTCTTTTTGCCGAACCAACTAAGGCCTCCTTAAACCTCACCTTCTCTTTCATTTCCCAAGTTCCGGCTTCATTTCTGGTAATGAACTTGGCAGAAGCATGCACCGTTTCACCGGCCAGACCTAAAGATGAGGCAGGAATAAAAATTTCCGGTTTTTCTTGGATGTGAAAATTTTCATTGGCTAAAACAAAGCGGGCACCCCGAGCAGTAGCCAAGCCATTCTTTACAGGGAAAGTTGCCCAGGCGGGTTGTCCCGAAAGTGTGGCTTGGCGGCCCCCGCGGTGGATGAGTCTGTCGCCATACGCAGTCAGGTCGCCACGCTCCCATTGCACCTTACCCTTGGCAATGGAAAGGTAATCGTCACCAAGTTGTCGAGTTTTTAGTTGCTGGGCTCGGAGGGTCCAGCTGGCGATTTCATCGTGGCCTTCCATCACGAAGGGCTCGTCAATGAAAAAATCACCTCTCTCTAGCCAGCGCATGCTTGGGGCAGAAATCTGATCTATATCCGGCTGAGTTGGCTTTGCAATGACATTGCCCCATGCTTGAATCCCTTCCCATTCCTGGTAGTGGGCTTTTTCTGCCAGCAATTCCCCTTTCCCGTCAGAAAAATAGTGCACATTTCCGCTGGCGGCCCAATTTTGAGGGGTGAGCTGAACCCAATCGGCCAATAATCGTCCGTCCACTTGCAGCGCCTCCACATTTCCGAACAATTGAACGACCTGGTTGCCTGAGAGGAACAACGCTTTTTGATGAGCAGAAATTTTTGGCCAATCCTCGTTTTTCCATTCCCCCCGGAGTGGGCCAAATAACTCGAATTGCTGCATTTCACCTTCTTTCCAAAGGGTGAGGCAATTTTGGCCATGAAGCTGACCTCGCCAGTCAGTCCACGTGCTTGGAGCTTGGCCTCGTAGTTCGTGGGGTTCCCAGCCGTCCGGCCCCGGCTCTAGAAGGAATTGGAAGCCTTGGGTTTTTAAGTTGCCCGCTAGCGGGGACGATTCCGGAAAATCCACTTGGCAAACTTCTTTTGCAAAAAGAAAAAGCGTCGTGTTTCTGTCGCCTTGAATTAAGGAGCCTCCACCATCGTTTGTGCCGACGAATTGGCCGCTGCTGGATTCTAGTGACCATTGCATTTCCCCTTGGCTTTCGCCGAAGAAAATGAAACCAGTTTCACCTTCTAGGCGTAATCCAATCCCCTCCATAAGCAAACCCGAAGCCTCTAACACGTAGCTGCCCGAACAAAAAACATCACCGTTTAGGGGATTGAGGTCGGCGGTGGGAGATTTTAAAGAAAGCCCTTGCCCATTGCCCCAATGCGGAAAAAAAAATCGCGGCTGCCGAATGCGCCAATTTTGACTCCGGTCCAAAGCAATAACGGTGGCCCCTTCCTCTAGCGGCAAGTCAGCAAAATCTCCGTGCACTTCGTAACGAATAGGCTCCTTGGATCCGGGTACCCCTAAAGCCTGAATGTGAACCGCATGAATTCGCATGAGTTCATTCACTGGAGATGGGTCTCGTCCATTAACCACCATACTTGGCTGCCGACGAAAGCTACCGTCTTGCTGAGGAATTCGATCTTCGGCAACCAATGACACGGGCCCGACGAAGGCAGTTTCTACTAAGCCCAAGCTTTCCACCTGCTGGGGGAAACCGGCCGGCCCAAAATCAACTTCTTTGCTTTGAAAATTCCCGTGGCAAAGACCATTGCCAACCAGCAGTAATACCACGCAAGCCACGCTGGCGCCGGCAAGGGAAAAAGCCCGGGGTTGGGTCATGTGGTTTTTTGCATTGCCTCGCGAGAGGCCAGAAGCAAGTCGCAAATTTCTCTTAAAGCACCGTTACCGCCAGATGCTTTGGTGACGTAATCTGCTTTTGCAGCAACCTCTGCGCGAGCATTGGCAGGTGCAAAACAAAGACCTGCCCGTTCAAAGAGGGCAAGGTCGGGCAAGTCGTCTCCGAAAGCTGCCACTTGACTGGGTTGAAGCTGGCGCTGGTGCAAAATGGCGTCCAGTGTGGAGCCTTTTTCCAAGTTTCCCAAGTGAACTTCGGTAATCCCCAGCTTTTGCATGCGCGCGGCCACGGCTGGATTTTCTCGACCACTAATGATGGCAATTTCAAGGCCGGCCTTAAGCAGACAGTAAACGCCGTAGCCGTCGTGGATATCAAAGGTCACCAATTCGCCGCCGACGGCGTCCAAGGTGACCTTGCCGTTTGTCCAACAACCATCTACATCGGAAACAAGCAGTCGGATTTCGCCTGCTTTTTGTTGCATCGGCCCAGTCATTAAATGCGCACCTCAAGCAAGTCTTGTACATCAACCAATCCAACCACCCGTTGATTTTCATCTACCACCGGCATTTGGTCGACTTGGGATTCCCGGAATTGATGCAAGGCTTCGCCGACCAAAGCGTCGGGTGCCAAGGTGCGCGGGTTGGCACCCATATGTAGGTCGATGGATTGGTCGGTGGGAATGACGCCATCTCCTGCCAGCCGACGTAAATCCCCGTCGGTAAAAATCCCCAGCAGTTTTTGGTCCGCGTCCACAATCAAGGCGGCACCGGGGCGGCCGGGGGTATTGCCCATGCTTTGCAAAGTGACTCCCAAGCTGGTGCCGGATAAAACCAGCGGTAGCTGTTGGTCAGTACGCATCATTTCGGCCACGTGCATCAAGTCCCTGCCCAGTGAACCAGCCGGATGAAAGCGTGCAAACTCTTCTCTGGTGAAATCCCGGCCTTCCAAAACCGCCATGGCCAAGGCGTCACCAAGAGCCAACATTTGGGTGGTGCTCACGGTGGGGGCCAAACCAAGTGGGCAGGCTTCGGGAGCTTCGCCGAGCTCCAAACAAAGGTCGGCTTCTTGCGCCAGCGGGCAATCGGCTTTGGCGGTCATCGCAATGACGCGCGCGCCGATGGCCTTGCCGGCCGGGATGAGGTGCAAAAGTTCCCGAGTCTTGCCACTTTTTGAAAGTGCAAGAATGAGGTCTTCTGGACGAACCCGGCCGAGGTCCCCGTGGAGAGCTTCGGCTGGGTGCAAAAATAAACTGGGGGTGCCGGTACTTGCCAAAGTGGCGGAAATCTTTTGGCCGATGAGCCCAGCCTTTCCCATGCCGGTCACCACCACTCGACCAGAACATCCCAAAATAGCCTTGCAGGCCTCCAAAAAGGAGCCGCCCAAGCGTTGGGAAAGCTCCTCTAGAGCAGCCGCTTCAAGGCGGATTACCTCTTGGCCCCTAGAAAGGGCGGTTTTTTTCATTAAAGCCCATGACAATGCGGGGAAAAGGCCCCGTAACAGGTCGCCTATTGTAGGCAAGTTAGAAAAAAGGGAGAATAGGCGCGTATGGACCCTTTCACCGTCGTTGGCATTGTGGTTGTGGTGGTTTTATCCATCACTTCCCACGAGGCCGCTCATGCCTGGGTGGCCGATCGTTTAGGTGACCCGACCGCACGCCAATTAGGCCGGGTCACCTTGGACCCCAGGCCCCACATTGACCCTATGATGACGGTGATATTGCCGGGATTTTTGATTATTTCGGGTGCCCCCTTTATTTTTGGGGGAGCCAAGCCGGTGCCCGTGCAAATTGCTTATTTGAACCACCCTCGGCGAGACTGGGCCTTGGTCGGCATGGCTGGGCCAGTTTGTAACTTTCTACTGGCCTTTTTATTAACGGGCCTTTTTGCAGCTCTCCTGAAAATTGGAATCTGGGAAAAGGATGCCACCGGCGCTCTCATCTTGGTGGCTGGCATTTACGCGAATGTCCTTTTAGGCCTATTTAATTTACTGCCCATCCCGCCATTGGACGGCTCCCGAGTCATCCAGTATTTCCTTCACGGCCGCGCCCTCAAGCTTTACACCCGGCTGGACCGCTACGGGATTTTCATCTTAGTGGGAGTGCTGCTTTTAGCTCCCCAGCTCTTTTGGGGAATCATGGTCCCTGCTATGAACTATTTACTCGACACCATGACCGGAGTATTTGGCGTGCAGGCTGAAGTAGCCTACGCTTTGCGCACTCTCTTTCTTGGATGATTGAACCCGCCCACCCTGACCCTCTGCCCTTAAAACCTATGACGGATACAGACCGGACATTGCCCGCGTCCGCGGACGGAGAAGCCGGCATGGGGGACTTCACCCTGCATTTGGACCGAGTTTTTCGCGGACCCCTGGACCTTTTGTTGCAGTTGGTTCGGGACAAGGAATTGGAAATCCATCAAATTGCTTTGGCCGACGTTGCCGAGGCCTTTTGTGCCCATGTGCGCAGCTTAGGAAATGTAGATGTGGACGAAGCGGCCGATTACTTAGTGATTGCCGCCACTTTGCTGGCCATCAAGAGCCGCTCACTTTTGCCCGTTGAAGAGGTGGAGCTGGACGAAGATCCTTTTGACCCAGGCGAAGAACTGGTTCAACAACTTCTGGCTTACAAGGAATTGCGCGCGGTTTCCGACCAGCTGGCGGAAAATTGGGATGAGCGCAATCAACTGCTTCCGGCTGGGGGTCGCTGGATTCCAAAATTGCAGCCCGAGGAAGACGAAGAGGAAGAAGAATGGGACCTCAGCGACATTTCCATTTGGGATTTATTGAAAATTATTTCTCGGTTGGAAGAAGAAACCGGTTTCCTTCGGCCTCACCGCTTGAAGCCCAGCGGTCGGCCGCTACGGGCTTATGTGCAAGAACTCTGGGAGCGGCTCCAACACGTTTCGGAAACCACCCTGCAAACTTTGATGAAAGAAGGCAAAAAGAGCCGAACTGATGCCAGCTTTTACTTGGTGGCACTGTTGGAATTAGCCAAGCAACAACAAGTGGACTTGGCCCAAGCCGAGGCCTTCGCGGACATTCACGTGCATCGAGCGAAAAGTCAACCTGGCTTTGATTTGGACGAGATTGACTCAAGTTTTGATGGCCAAGCAGAGGAGTTGGAGCCCGAAGTCGAAGAACTTTTGGAATAGCAGGCTCTTGGGTGGCAGCCAAACCTGCGCCGTTCTAAAATTCCATTCGCAACATTGCAAATCATTATGTCCAATGCCCTTGATGTCACTGATAGTAATTTTCAGGCCGAAGTCCTGGAATCTCCGGTTCCCGTATTGGTGGATTTTTGGGCGCCGTGGTGCGGCCCTTGCAAGGCAATGGGGCCAGCAGTGGACAAATTGGCCGAGGAGCAAGGTGAAAACCTCAAGGTAGTCAAACATAACACCCAAGATGAGCCCAGCACGCCTTCCCAACTTGGAGTCATGGCGATTCCGTGCCTCATCGTTTTTAAGGAAGGCCAAGAGGTTGCCCGCCATTCGGGGATGATGAATTTCGACCAGATTCAGGCTTTCGTAACGCCGCACATTTAAACCAACGATTATCCTGCGGGGCAGACTTCTCCCATGCGCACGGTCTTCCTTGGTTCCCCGCCCTTTGCGGCCCCCGCTTTCGCCGCCTTATTGGCTCGAGACGAGCCCCCCATTGCCTTGGTTACGGCCTCTGCTCGACGGGCTGGCCGAGGTCGGAAGGACCTTGCCAATCCATTGCGAGAAATGGCCGAAGCCCAGGGGTTGACCGTATTTCAGCCGGAAAACGTCCGTGACCCTAAATTCATGGATTCCTTTGCGGCACTCGAGGCGGATTTAGGCATTGTGGTCAGCTACGGTCAGATTTTAGATTGGAAAGTATTGGTGGCACCGCGCTTTGGGTGCATTAATGTGCACGGCTCGTTGCTGCCGCGTTGGCGTGGAGCCAGCCCAGTGCAAGCCGCGCTCTTAGCTGGCGACGAAGAAACCGGAGTTTGCATTCAACAAATGGTAGAGGCTTTGGACGCTGGCCCGGTTTTGGCCGAGCGGCGTTTGATACTTTCTCCTGATGAAAGGGCCGATGAGCTTTTTGAAAAGCTTAGCCTCCAATCCGCCGAACTATTGGTGGGGTTTTTAAATCAAGTTGGGGATGGGCCGTTGCCAGACGGGGCGGCTCAAGATCCGCGTTTAGTAACCAGCTGTAAAAAAATAAAAGCCGCCGACAGCCAGCTGGATTGGAACTGGGATAGCCAAACCATAGACCGTCATGTGCGAGCCATGGCAGGGTGGCCGTCGGCGAAAACATCTTTGCCGGACGGCACCAACATGAAAGTGCATCGCGGTGAACCCTCTTCTTTAAAGGCTAGTGGGGAGCCGGGTGAGGTTGCCTCCTTAGAAGGTGGGTTGTTCATTTGTTGCGGGCAAGGAACTTTCCGAGTGGACTCATTGCAACGAGAGGGAAAGGCAGTCATGAGCGCGCAGGAGTTTTTGCGCGGCGCAGATTTAAAAATTGGGAGTCAATTCGGATGAGTAGCGCTAAGAAGAAACAAGCCGATGCGCGGCGAGTAGTTTTGGATTTATTAATGGACTCGGGTGATTTTCCTACCCGCCAGTTTGGAGATTTTGCAGACCGTGCTGGGCTTGAAGGGCAGGACCGAGGTTTTGCTCGAGAACTACTTTCCGGAACATTGCGCCATTGTCGGAAATTGGACGCCATCTTTGAGCCGCATTGCAAACGGCGAGTGAAGGATGAGGCCTTGCGATGGACTTTAAGGTTGGGCACCTACCAACTCTTTTTCCTAGCCCACATCCCCGACCATGCTGCGGTGCATGCAACTCTGGAATCTGCCCGACCCTTGTTGAGGGAGTTGTCAGGATTTGCTAACGGTGTCATGCGTCAAATGCAGCGGTCGGCGAAACTAGAAAGCGAGTTGCCGGAGAATTACCTAACCGAAAGTTTCTCGCGCAAGCGGCTGGTGATTGGCAAACGGAGTTGGATGTTTCCACGGCCAGTTTTTGCCAACCCAAAACAGGATGCGGTGGAGTTTTGGGCAACGGAGTTTTCTTTCCCGAACTTTTTGGCCCGCCGATGGTTTCAACAACTTGGCGAAGAGGCCGCGGTGGCACGAATGAAAAACCTGCAAGGAGTTCCTGCGCTTTGGATACGGGTGAACCCCTTGCGCTCTAAGCCGAAGGATGTCCGCGCCGCCCTAGAACAACAGGGCGTGGACGTGGTTGCCGGTAGCCACCCTTTGAGTCTTAGGTTGCTCAAACACGGCGGGAATATTCCAGCCCTGCCGGGCTTTGCCGAAGGTCATTGGGCGGTTCAGGATTTAACTTCGCTTGAAACTCTGGCTTTGGCCGAGCCACAACCCGGAGAGCGAATTTTAGATTTATGCGCGGCTCCCGGTGGAAAAAGTTTTGCCGCATTCGAATTATCCGGCGGCAAGGCAGAAGTGTGGGCTTGTGATGTAGACCAGCGACGCTTATCCCGCCTGGCCCCCGAGGCCAAGCGATTGGGCCACAACATCCAAACCAAAGCCCTAGGCGGTGCCGGCGGCGAAGAGCCCGACGGCCCTTGGGATTTAATTCTCTTGGATGTGCCATGCTCGAATACCGGCGTTTTGCATAAACGGCTGGAGGCCCGCGGCCGATTTTCAAAAACATCTCTGCGTGACGCCACCACTTTGCAAAACTTGATTCGCAAAGCATATTTGCCACGACTATTAGGTCCAAACACGAGGGTCCTTTGGTCGACATGTTCGCTGGAGCCAGAAGAGAACCAAGAGATGGCGGCCCGGATTGCACGTCACACCCAATTGGAAGTGTCGAAGGAAATTACTTTTGAACCCGACGGGTTGCGGGCCGGAGGCTACGCTGCTCTCTTGCGATAATGTCTAAATCGTCCACCCCTCGCCGGCGCTTTGATTCCGGTGCCGTTGCCGGGAGCATTGCAGCTGCCTCGGTCTTGGTGCTTTGGTTTGTGGTGGCGAATGGAAAAACCACCGAAGCAGCAATTCAGGAAGAACCATCGGCAACGGCAACAAAAGCCCCAAGCTTGGACACTGCGCCAAAGATACCCACGGTCGTGGAGGCAATCCAATCAGTCAAGCCATGGCAACCGGCGATTGACCTAGGCAGAGAAGGGATGAAGCAGTTGGAACGGGCATTTAAGCAGCATGAAAAAGCAGGTGACCCTTTTCGATTTCGGTCGCAGACCGAAAAAGCCAAGAAAAAGCTAGAGACGGCAATCGAAAGTTTAGATGTCACTCTTGAGGCCGGCACGCTTTCGGCAAAGGATGCTCAATCCGTAAAAAAATGGCGCGACCATTTTGCAAATGCCATTCGCTACACCAGGAAATAAAGGTGCTACTCGGCTTTAATTCCAACAGTTTTGTCGGGCAGCCTTGGCAGGAAGTCCTGCCTAAATTGGCTGGCTGGGGTTATCAGGCGGTTGGGTTAACTCCAGACCAGGGATTTCTGGATCCGCGCTATATTCGGCCCGACGAATTGCGCCAAGTGGGAAAAATTTGCCAACAGTTGGGTTTGAAAGTAGTGGTGGAAACCGGTGCGCGGTTTTTATTGGATGAAGAGCGGAAACATCGGCCAAATCTTTTGGAGCCAGACGCAAGTCACCAAATCCGATTGAAATTTATGCGCCACATGGTTGAATGGTGTGATTTGTTAGGCGCCGAAGTGCTTTCTTTTTGGTCAGGAGTGCTTCCTGAGGGGCAAACCGAAGAAGGGGCAGAGCTTCAATTTTTTCGCTGCATGGAAAATCTTGCTGGGTTGGCCAAGCGCTATGGCGTTACTTTGGCACTAGAGCCGGAGCCGGGCCACTGGGTAGAAAATTTGGATGACTGGGCACGTTTACAAAAATTGCGCCCTAATCTTTTTGAACTTTGCTTGGATATTGGTCATGTTTTGGTCACCCAAGAATGCCAACCGGAGGAAGCGGTTCAGGATTACTTACCACATATCGTGAATTTGCACTTGGATGACATGAATCGTGGGGTTCATCGGCATCTTCCGCCAGGAGAGGGCGAAATGGATTGGCCCAAGTTGGCCAAAGCGCTTTCTCATCCCGATTTAGCCGAGGTCCCCGCTTGCTGGGAATTGTCACGGGACAGTGCTCGATTTTTAGAGATTGCGCCGCGGGCAAATGAATACTTAAATCTAAATGCTCCATGAAGTCAGCTTTAACTACTTTAATTTTGCTGGTGGCCCTTTTAGCTGCATTTGCTTTTTATACCTTTCGGTTGGACGCGGTAAATAGCCAAAAGGAGCTGGCCGACAAAGCGGAAGCTGCTTTTATTGCCAAACAGGAGTCCGACGTTCCCGTTCCTTCGGTTGCCCTTAAGAATCCTAAAATCAAACCCGCCACCAGCGCCTATAACTTTTTAGTGCCCTCGGAGCCGGTAGAAATCAGCGGCAATTCCATGGCAACTGAGGCCAACGAAAGGGCGCAGCGTTATGAAGGTCAGGCCTCGCGATTTTTCAACTACGCCTATAAAGAGCTTCATGAGGAGGCTGAGGATGAGGGCCAGATGTCATTGAAGCAAACGATTGTCGGCGCTCAATTGGATGGCGCCCGACGACTAATTTTGGCCGCAAGAGAAGAAGCCACTGCGGCGGAGTGGGCCATCATTGGGCCGCGTATACTTCGTTGGTCTTTTGCGGCCCTCGATAAGATTCAAAAAGATTGGCAACCGAAATACATTTGGATTGAGGGCATGTTAAACAGCTTTCGTGAAGATTTTGCCGACGCTGTTCGATGAGGATTACTTAACTTGGGTCCAATCCGCTGGCGCTTGCCAGGCCGTCGGCTTTTCCAACTGCAGGGGCGGTAGATTTTCCAAGTTAAAGCCCGCGGGATTTTTCTTGAGCCACTTTTGCAACTCTCGCTTCAGGGTCTCAGATTTTAAGATATTTTCTTTAGCCAAGTTATTTTTTTCAATTGGGTCGTTGCTAAGGTCGAACAGGAGAATTCGAGCTTCGTCCTCTCCGCGCTTTTGCCGCACCACCAATTTCCACTGATTTTGGATGGCGGCATGGGTTATCCATCCAGGGCTACAAGCGGCGTAAAAGAAAGTTCTTGGTTGGAGTTGGCTATTTCCTTGCAAAACACCGAAGAGCTCACGACCCTCTGCCCCGGCAGGAATTTCCGCACCTGCTGCCGAAAGCAAAGTGGCGGGCAAGTCTAGGACGTCGGTAGGTTGATGAAATTGAACACCTCCTGGGATGACCCCCTCCCAATGGAGGATGGCTGGCACCCTTAAGCCGCCTTCAAAGGTAGAGCCTTTAGCCCCGCGCAAGCCGGTTGGCTGGGCGCCAGAATTACGCGCCGGTCCGTTGTCGCCACAAAAAACAAATACGGTGGGGCGGCCCCGCTTTTTCATAGCTTGCAACACTTCACCAATGGCTTGATCCAGTTCTTCCAACATGGCGGCATAAAGACGTTGGGCTGGGTCTTGAATGTGGTCAAGGTCGGCGATGGTTTCGGGCGGGGCTTGCAGAGGGATGTGCGGAGCACTAAACGGAAGACACAGGAAAAGCGGCGTTGATTTTGCTCTTTCAATCCAAGCGACGGCTTCTTGCGCAAACTGACGAGTGGCGTAACCAGGCTCTTCCACTGAGGCCCGATTTCGTTGCCAATCCAATCCGCCATCTCGGCTTTGGTGGCTCCAGTAATCCACTGCCCCGGTAAGAAATCCAAAAAAGTAATCAAACCCCTGCTGGTTGGGATGCATTTCTGGTTGGTCATGGCCCAAATGCCATTTTCCAATCAATGCGGTCTGATAATTTACCGCCTTGAGGCGCTCCGCGACGGTGACCGCATTTCCAGGTAAACCGCGTGTATCCCATGGCCGCAGAGGGTGGTAAAGCAGATTAAATTTGGCTGGAGATTCCCCGGTCAACAACGCCACACGGGTGGGAGTGCAAAGTGGAAATGCGCGGAATTGGGTGAGTTCCGCGCCGCCATTTTTCAGCCGAGTGAGATGAGGCATCTGCGCCAAGCCCTTTTGCCAAGGCATGTCGGCCGAGCCGATGTCGTCGGCGATGACAAAAACGATGTCCGGTTGAACCTCTACCGAAGAAGCTTCAGGTTGACAGGCGAACAAAAACCCAAGCCAAAGAAAATGACGCACGGCTTAGGCTCCTGCAGCGGCCAGCACTTCTGCTTCGGTCAGCAAACGGTCCGAATGCTTGGCCTTTTCTAAAACGTTGGCAATTTTCTCGTCGGTTACCTTGACACCACGGTTTTCTAAAAACCAAATGACATTGGACTTGCCACTCATTGGGCCGACTGAAATTTTTTGTTGCAAGCCGAACTCACCAGCGGGAACTCCAGAATAAACCCGGTCAGCCAGCCAAGAGTCTCCTTTACGAAAAGCTTTGATGACTGCGGCGGCATGCACTCCGGTTCCCGTTTCAAAAGCATCTTCACCAAAGACCGCGTATTCACCGCGCAATGGCCGGCCCACGGCTTCACTGGTAAGGCGAACGTATTCGCCCAGCCGAGTTAGGTCCCGGTCAATCCACCCCAACAGCTTTAGATTTACCAGCAGCAAATCCATTTCAGTGTTGCCGGCTCTTTCTCCAATTCCCAACGCACAAGCATGGACTCGCTCACAGCCTTCGGACAATGCGGTAAGAGTGTTTATTAATCCCAAGCCACGGTCACGATGACCATGCCAATCCAAGCCAACGTCTTCCGCACCCTTCTCGGCCAAAAAATTCCTCGTCCAGCGGACTAAATTGCGTACTTCATGGGGGGTGGCACTCCCCACAGTGTCACACATGCAAATACGGTCCGCGCCTTCTTCAAGTGCGGCACTGAAAAGCGCTGCCAAAATTTCTGGGGTACTCCGAATCGTGTCCTCGGTGACAAACATGACTGGCAGTTGATTGCTCTTGGCGAACCGAATGGAATCTTGAACGTGGCCAACCATGGTTTCTAATTGCCAATTCTCAGCATAGGCGCGGATAGGGCTGGAGCCGATGAAAGCACACACCTCTATAGGTGCACCAACCTCCTGCACCATGCTTACAACGGGCTCAATATCGGTCACTACCGTGCGGCAGGCAACATTTGGAGTGATTTGCAACGGCACCATTTCTTTTGCTAAGGACAAAATGTGCTCCCGGGCCACGGCTCCAGCGCCGGGCAGGCCGATGTCGGCAGTGTTAATGCCCAAAGAGTCCATCAAATGAATGAGCTCAACTTTTTTATCGAAGGGAGGGTCTTGCACCGAAGGGCACTGCAAACCATCACGCAAAGTTTCATCATCCAAGAGGACCGGTTTTGTTGGTGCCGGAAATTCCTGGGGACCATGTAACCCCCAATCATAAATTAAGTCTTTGGATTCAGTCACGACTCTCCCTCTTCTAGGCGTCCGAGGTCGACATCTAAAATCCGCGGTAAGCCGCGTACTCCGGAAAGAATTTGGTCGGTCGCCCAATCGGCCAAACTCAAAGTGGAAGTCAACTCTTTGCCTAGGTCGGGAGCTTCGGCGCTGAGAATTCCACTGCGGCGCAGACGGGAGTTGGAATGGAATAATTCGCGCTTACGAAACAGGTCATTGCGGGTTTCTGAAACTAGGTGCAAACATTCAAGGCCAGAAGCGAAGGGCTCTGACTCTAAGTGCTCTCCAAAAAGCAAGTGGACGACAATCAGCACGTGGTCTGGACCCAAGCCAAATTCGCGCCGAAATCTTTCCACTCCAAGTTCTCTGCCATTAGGTGTTGAGCGAAGGCGGGAGCGAATGGAAAAAAGTTTCCGACGGGCTTGACGGCGAATTTCATGAAAACGCGTGGATTCACCACCGCATTCCAGCAAAACTTCGGCGCGCTTCATGCAAAGTTTGCGCCATGCATGGAGTTCCCACAGCAATTCCTCTTCATTGCGATAAGGCCGACGTGGTTCTTCGGCAGCCAAAGAAATCAGGGAAGTTGCTTCGGCTTGAAAAAGTTCCAATGCCGCTGGCCGGACATCAACCCAGGCATCGAGTGGGTCAAATTGACCTTCGTCACATGTGAAGGTGAGCCATGGGCCTTGGCGAAGGAGGCTATTCGGAACCACGGCGGCCAAGGCTTCGGTACGCGGAATTCCAGCCAAAGCCAAACGAGCGACTAAATCACTGCCGCGCAGACGCTTATGCTTCCCGTCTAGCCGGGCGTGAAAAAAAATCCCCAACACGAGGAGGTCGGCATCGCTCAGGGAGTTTCCTTCTTTGCCGGCTGCCAGCATGGGCAGGTGCTGAAATACTTGACCGCGCAATTTGGGCAGGCGCTCCTGCAGTTGGGTGATTTTTGTTGAGCTGGCGCGGGCACTTCCCTCTAGTTGCCGCACGGCGTGGAGTTGGTCAAAGAAAAGAAGGAGGGATTCGAGGGCGCCTTGGGCTTGCATGAATGTTGGGAGTATAGACACCGCCCTTCTTGGTTCTAGAGCGTTCCGTTACCATGCACCTATGGCTAGGACACGCCGTCGAGAAATGCGCTACCGAGTGCTCCTTGCGTTGCGCGAACACCTCGAGCAGCCGGCGAACACGCCATTTACTCCGGGTGAAGGGCATCACGCGGCGGACATTGCCGACGTGTTGTGGTTGGAATTTAACCGGGATGTTGCCAAGCAACTTTTTGGCTGCTTGGCGGAGAAAGATGCGGCGGAAGTTTTGGCCGAAGCCGAGCCCCCTCTCCAAGAAAATCTGCTGGAGGACATGAAACCTGAGGACTTGGCCAAGCTCTTAGAGCAAGTTTCGCCGGATGATGGCACCGACATCCTGGAGGTCCTGCCTGTGGAAACCCGCCAGCAGGTTCTATGTTTCGTCGAGCCCGAAGATGCCACCGATTTGCGGCACTTGGCAGAATATCCGGCGGATTCAGCCGGCGGCCTGATGACCACTGAATTTATTGCGGTGCGCAGTGAAGAGCACATCGGCGACATCCTCAAGCGCATCAAGCGGGACGAAGACGAGGCTGAAACCATCCAAAATATTTATGTAGCCGACGAGCAAGGTCTGCTGGAAGGGGTTGCTTCTACGAGAGAAATTTTGGAGGCAAATATTCATGAAGAAATCGGCGCCATCGCCATTCCGGATGTCATTCACGCTCGGGTGGATGAAGACCAAGAAGAAGTTGCCCATAAACTTTTGCACTACAACTTGTCCATCATTCCGGTCGTTGATTTGCGCGGCGTCATTGTCGGCATCGTGACGGCAGACGACGCCCTTCGGGTTTTGGAAGAAGAAGGCTCTGAAGATGCCTTGCTCTTGGCTGGCGCTCACGGGGATTCCGATGTTTCGGAAAGTCTTATGACCAAAGTTATGCACCGCGCACCGATGCTGATGGTGACCGTTGGCGCGGGCTTGATTATGTCGCGGGTGATGGAATCTTTTGCTCCGGAAGGTGGTGATCAAGCAGATCCTTGGCGAAAAGTGATTGCCTACATTCCCATGGTCTTAGCTCTTTCGGGAACCATTGGAATGCAAACCTCCGCCGTGTTGGTTCGTGGCTTTGCGGTTGGACAAATTACCGAAGGTCGGCGTTTTAGAGTATTTCGCAATGAGGTGCAAGTCGGTGCGGCGCTCGGTTTTTTGTGTGCACTCTTAGTCGTTCCAGGCGCTACCTATTTTGCTGATTCGTTTCAGATTGGCCTCGCCATGGGTCTGGCGCTTTGCCTGTCGATGGCGTGGGCGGCAACCGCTTCAAGCGCCATTGCATTGGGTAGTGAGCAGCTTGGCTTAGACCCGGCCCTTGTTTCCGGGCCGGTGATGATGGCAGTCAGCGATTTGTCAGCTGTATTTTTGTTCTTCGGCACCGCCACTTTGTTATTAACATGAAAAAATCTCTCCTTCGCCACGCCTTTGTTTTTCTTGCCTTAGGTACTTTTCTATTTCCCTTGTTTTGGTTTCGCCCCATCCAAATCTCGGGCGACTCTATGAGCCCAACGTTTTCCAATGGAGAGTGGGTTTGGACTATTCCTTTGCTGGGCAACCCTGAGGCGGGGGATTGCGTGGTTTTCGAAAGTCCTGTATCCCGCCAGTCGGCGGTGAAGAGAGTTATCGCTTTGCCGGGCGAAACTTTTCTCTCTCGTCATGAAGTGGTGGGTCGGGATACGGCACCACTTTCCATCCACAAAGGTATTTGGGTAAATGCATCTCTTTCCCCAGAAACCGCCCTTCACCCGCCGCTGCCGGCGGGCTATTTCTTTCTTTTGGGGGATAACCCAGAGGCCAGTGTGGATTCGCGGGGTTACGGACCCGTGGCCCGTGAGCGGATCTCTCGCCGGGTGATTGGCGACACCTCCTTTTCTCTTAGTGACTAAACATCCAGATTTGGACGAAGGAACACAGCTAATGCTGGCGTTCCAACAGGGCAGCGAAAAGGCTTTCGATGAACTAGTTGTAAAGTACCAAAATGCCGCATTCGGAATGTTGCGGCGGCTTTTAGGTCCTCATGCCATGGTCGAAGATCTGGCCCAAGAAGCATTTATCCGGGTTTACCGGGCAAAGCAGCGATATCAGCCAGCCGGGAAATTCACCACCTTTCTTTATCGAATTACTTATAACTTGGCTCTCAACCGGCTTCGCGATGACAAGCGACAGGGAGTTCGAAGTCTGCCGGAAGGTGAAGATGGGGGCCCCTTGCCATTAGAGGATTTGCAGGAACCGCCGCCTTGGGCCCGACCAAACCAAGACCTTTGGGCAGACCGCATTGGAAAATCTCTGATGCGCTTGCCTCAGAACCAACGCACCGCTCTGGTGTTACAACATTATGACGACTTAGATTTAACCGAAATCGGCGAAATCCTTGAGGTTTCTCCAAAAGCCGTCAAATCTTTACTGCACCGAGCCCGCGAAAACCTTCGTGAACTTTTACAGCCTTATAAAGATGCCGAAACCGACTGAATCCTGGCTAGAACAGCTCCTTCACCGCCACCCTGGGGAAAAGGCTCCCGATTGGTTTTTGGATGGTGTTCGCAACCGACTGAACGTTGCCAATGACCCTCCCCAAGGTCTTTCCATTTGGTGGAAACGAGCCGCGACCATTGCCGCGGCCGGTTTGCTTTGGGTCGGAGGTTATTTTCTGGGCCAAGGGGGGGGGTGGAAAAGTGCAACTGAGACCAATGGCGCAAGTCTCACCGCTACTGAACTTCAAGAAATCATGGCCATTTATGAAAACCGAGATATTTTACAGTCTTGGGGAATGCTTGGAGATGCAGACTTGGAACTTGGTTTCCGTGATGCCGAAGGCGGGACTTGGCTACTAGATACGGTGGACGCATTGGAGGAGGATTTAAAATGATTCTCTCTTTCGTATTTCTTTGTTTGCCAGTGCTTCAAGATTCTTCCGACGCAAAGCAGAATCCTCCGGCGGAAGCTCCCGTCAAAGCTCCAGCTAAAGCTCGCCAGTGGTGGACAAAATTAAATCCTGAAGAGCGTCGCCAAATTCTGGAACGTCATCAGCGCTTTCAAGGGTTATCGCATGACTCAAAAGCAGAAATGCGTCGGCGCATGGATTTGGTTCGTTCCGAAATCGGTGACATTCGTAAAGGTATGAATTCCGATGAGAGCGCCAAGTTAGAAAAAATGTCCGAAAGGGAGCGGCGGCATTTTTTGCACCAACAGGCCCGCATTCATTTCCGGGACAGTGCGGAACGAATGGAGCGTCGTCAGCCGGGTGCGCATGATCGATTCCGCCAAATGGACATGGAGGAGCGTTTTCGTCGGTCGGCCGAAACACTTGAAAGAGACCGTCGCGGCAGAGTGCAACATGCCTTGCATCGCGCAGCAACAGAAGGCTGGATCGATGAAAAAATTGCCGCCGGCATGAAAGACTTGCCATTGGAGGAGGCGATGGCATTGCTGGGACAAGTCCACAAACATCGCTTTATCCAACGGGCTACCGAAAAAGGGTTTTGGCAGCAGCAGGGCATTTCTGCTGCGGACAAAGAAGTTCTGATTGCATTGCCACCCAAAGAATTTTTCCGCCGCCTTGGCCGGGCTCCTCGCGGATCTCGTCACCCTAACTCAGGTGTTCATTCAGAACGAGGCGCCCGCCCAGAACGAGGACCCCATCCCGAACGAGGCGCCCGCCCCAGACCTGACATTCGCCACGGGGATGGGAAAGGAATAGAAGAAAACGCCGGCAAAAGGCATCGGCCTAGGGAAGAGGCTGACCGTCGGCAAAACCCGCGGCAAAGGCAAGTGCCCAAGCACTTACCTGGCGGCAAATTTTAGAATGCTGCTCCGTGCAGCTACCTAGCCTCACCTTTACCCAAGTTCAAAGCCTTCCCAAGGCTAGGTTGGTGGACTTGCGGAGTCCGTCGGAATTTGCCCGAGACCACATTCCAGGCGCCCGCAATATTCCATTGCTGAATGACCGCCAACGGGCCATTGTTGGCCGCCTTTGGAAAGAAAACTCTCCCGAACAAGCATTTGACCAGGGCGTGGCATTTGTGGAGGCGGGACTGGGCTTATTGCTAGCCCGGGCGTTGGGCCGAGAAATTCCTCCCGAACAATGGCAAAGCTCCTTTCAGGAATTGGCCAAACGCCTGCAGGCTGAAAAGCCGGGCACGAAACCTCAGCCCGTAGAAAATCTAGACCAATTGCCCGGATTCCAAGGTCCGCTAGTTCTTGGTTGCTGGCGGGGCGGCTTTCGTTCCCAATCGGTGACCGCCCTGCTCCGGGCATTGGGGGAAAACCAAGCCTATTTGTTAGAGGGCGGATACAAGGCTTACCGGCATCAAGTCATTCAGGCCCTCGGCGAACCGGGAACTTTCCCCATGTTGGTGGTTTTGCATGGCCCTACCGGGGTTGGCAAAACCAAAATCCTTCAACAATTAGAGGAAATGCGTCCCGGCAGTGCTTTGGATTTGGAAGACTTAGCTCAGCACCGTTCCTCTATTCTTGGTGACGTCGGCCTATCTCCTGCCGGCCAGAGTTGGTTTGAATCACGTCTTTGGGACCGCATGCGAAAGATGGGCCCGGGACCTTGGTTTGTGGAAGGCGAAAGCCGCAAAGTGGGCAACGTGGTTTTGCCAGCCCCACTGTGGTCGGCTATGCGGGATGGGGTCAAAGTGGCCCTGACTTCTTCCAAAGGGCGACGCATTGCCAGGCTCGTTCAGGAATATGGTGCCGACCCCTCGCGAGTGGAGCAATTAAGCCAACGACTAAAATTTTTTGAAGCCAACCTTGGCGCCGCCCGAGTGGAACGGTGGCGGCAAAATCTGAATGTCGGCGAGCTCGAAGCGGTGGCGGCAGAATTACTTCAACTTCATTACGATCCGCTTTACGCTAAGAGTGAAGGTGGCTATTCCTGGGCGGAAAACTTTTCTGCCGATGACCCGGAAATATTGACCAAGCTACTGAGCTTTCAAGCCAGCCTTAGCCCGCAAACGGTAGAATAAGTAGACCGGGGACACCCCTCCCCGACCCATCACCATGTGCGGATTCATTGGTATTGCCGGTCTCGCTGGAAGAGACGTTGCCGCCGAGCTTTACGAAGGGCTCATTGCCCTTCAACATCGTGGTCAGGATGCTGCTGGCATTTTGTCTTATGACGGTATGTTTCATCTGCGCAAGCAAAATGGCATGGTACGGGACATTTTCCGTTCCTCAGACATGCAGCGGCTGAAGGGCAATTTGGCCATTGCCCACGTACGTTACCCCACGGTTGGCATGGGAAGTGAGCAAGACGCTCAGCCCTTCTACATCAACTTCCCTTTTGGGGTTGGCATGACCCACAACGGGAATCTCACCAATTGGGTGGACCTCAAGTCCAACCGATTCCCCGCCAGCAATATTTGCATGGAGTCGTCATGCGACGTGGAAGCCATTCTTTACGCTTTCGCCGACGGCCTTGGCAAGGCAGACCCTACCTTGCCCATGTCAGAACGAGTTGTTGCGGGTGTGAAAAGCGTGTTCCATTTAGCCAAGGGCGCTTATTCGGTGGGCGGAATTTTATCCGAAGGTGCGCTGTTTGCTTTCCGTGACCCGGTCGGCATCAAGCCCTGCATCATTGGGAAACGGGTCACCGACGAAGGTACTGAGTGGGCAGCTGCTTCTGAGTCCGTGGCCTTGGACATGATGGGATTCGAAAGGGTCCGAGATTTGAAAAATGGCGAGGCCTTTTTTGTTCGGCCTGGTGAAGAGCCCGTATTTGTGCAAGTGGCCAATGAAAAACATCGGCCGTGTATCTTTGAATTAGTTTATTTTGCCCGTCCGGA
>Ga0066376_10001423_pt1 | contig 23284 bp, 21 predicted proteins | sample Knorr_S15_td_Bot_FD_77009 | JGI IMG/M metagenome (GOLD analysis project Ga0066376, IMG submission 77009) | Marine microbial communities from Southern Atlantic Ocean transect - Knorr_S15_td_Bottom_ad_5009_LV_A | ecosystem: Environmental > Aquatic > Marine > Oceanic | place: Southern Atlantic...
ATGATATTTTTTTTCTTTATATCTTTTCTTACAAAAACTATTCCTTTGTTATTATCCGCTGGAATAAGTTTGAGTTTTGATTTACACCCTGTATGTAATGAGATTCCCTGAAATACGACCTCTTTTCGAATAGTTTTTTGTTTAACTAAAGAAGACATATAACAGTTAAATTAATATTTGAACTAGTTTTAAGCAATTAACTGTTTGTTACACTTTGTAACTTGAAATGATCTAATTTGATTGATTTCTTAGAAAAGATGGTATTTCCAAATTTTCTTTTTCTTTTGAATCTTTATTATCACTTAAATCTTCTATTTTTTCATCTAATCCAGGCATTTCAGATTGCACTTGAACAGTTTTTTTTTGATCTTTATTAATTTCTAGAGTATGTTTATTCTTTTCAGGTTTTATTTCTACTTTTTTTTCTTCTAAATTAAGTTTTATTTCTTTATTATTTGTAATTTCCTGTCTTTCTTCTTCTTTTTCTTCATTTTTGTCATAATTTGTTATCGTTTCTTTATTAATTACAACCTCTTCATCTGTACCTGTTTCTTTCATGATTTCTTCATTTGATGGAACACTTTCTTTTTCTAAAAAATGCGTAGAACGATCATCGTTTGTGGAATGATCATCATCTAATGAATTATTAACCTCTTCCTCTTTTTTATTGCCGAAATTAAAAATTTTTATTGATGAAACTTTTTTTATAAATTCTTTCAAAATGCCATCAGGTTTTTTTTGTAAATGTTTTTGATCTAAATCGTCTTTATTTGAAAAATCTTTTTTGATTTCAATAACTGGATTTGTAAAATCTTCTAAATCAGTTTGTTCAGCAAATTTTGGCATTATTTTATTGTCTTCTTTTCTAAAAAAACTTTCATTTTCAATTTTTTCTTTACTCGTTTTTGCCTTAATATCTACAACATTTTCAATTCCAGTGGCTATTACTGAAACCCTCATTATTCCGTCTAAATTTTTGTCTATTGTATTACCGAACTTACTATTAGTGACATCAGGATCTATTTCTTGATTTATTCTTTCTGCTGCTTCAGCAACTTCAGTCATTGCCATATCAGAGCCTCCACTTATATTAACCAGCAAACCTTTTGCACCATCTAAAGAAACTCTTTCCAAAAGAGGATTTGAAATTGCTGCTTCAGCTGCTTCAATAGCTCTTCTTTCTCCAGATGCCTCCCCAGTTCCAAACACAGCTCTTCCCATTTCAGACATAGTTGTTCTAATGTCGGCAAAATCTAGATTAATAAGACCAGGTTGAATAATTAAATCTGTTACTGCTCTTACACCCGCATGTAAAACTTGATCTACTATAGAAAAACAATCTGCTTCACTAGTTTTGGGGTCAGTAACTATGAATAAATTTTGATTTGGGATAATTATTATTGTATCTACATGTTCTTTCAATTCTTCAATACCTTTTTCAGCAGTTACCATTTTTCTTTTTCCTTCATATTCAAAAGGTTTAGTTACCACAGCCACAGTCAACAATCCCTTTTCTTTACATGCTTTTGCTATTGTAGAAACAGCACCAGTACCTGTACCGCCTCCCATTCCAGCAGCAATAAAAGCCATATGAGCACCATCAATATATTCACAAATTTCATTATATGATTCCTCGGCTGCTGCTTTACCTTTTATTGGATCTGAGCCTGCGCCAAGACCTTCTGTGGTTTCTAATCCAAGTTGAATTTTTTCAGAAGCTTTATTATTTTCTAAAGATTGGGCATCTGTATTACACGCTGCATATTCAACACCTTTTAGACCACTTTCTATCATTGTATTTACTGCGTTACACCCGCCTCCACCAACACCTATTACTATAATCCTAGGCGTTAATTTTGATTTTTTTGCTTCTGGTACCCCTAAGTTAACTGTCATTTGTTTGTCCTTATTATTAAAATAAAGCTTGCTTTATTACTAAATAATGTATACCTATGCATTTGTCCACTATATATAGTATAATATATTGATTCGCAATAAAATTGCAATCTTTTTTTCAAAAGAAACTTTCTCTTACCCATGAACCAAATTTTCTCCATAAAAAAGTATTTTCTAAAGGTGAATCAACTTGTAAAAATCCTTCTTCTTTAAGAATTTTATATTTTATTAAACCACAACAAACAGAAAAACCAGGGCCAGATGTATTTTCTGCGAGACCTTTTATATTAATTGGCTTTCCTATTCTGACTTTAATTCCAAAAAAATCAGAAGTTAGATTGTTAAAACCTTTTAATTCTGATGATTTTCCCGTTAAAACAATATTGCTGGTCAAATTTCTTTCTAAAATGGATTTATTTGTTTTTGATCTTATATTTTCGAGAATTTCTTGAATTCTTGATAAAACAATATTGTTTAATTCTTTCTTATGTATTTTATGAGTTTCATTTGATTCATGATCACTAGTTAATGGAATATCTATTAAATCATTTTCTTCATTAGAATTAACATTGCTTCCATGTAAAATTTTCAATCTTTCAGCTGCTGAAATTGATGTTGACAAGCCTCTAGCAATGTCAGATGAAATATGAAATCCTCCAATATTAATTATACCTGCATATACAAGTTTATTTTTATAAAAAGTTGCTATAGAAGAACAACCTGCTCCAATATCTATAACTGTTGTTCCTATATAAAGATCATCGTTATTTAAACATCCTAAACCTGAAGCATAAGGAGTTGCAACAATATCACTAATCCTTACTTTAGAAATTGATAAACATTTAATAAAATTATTGATAACATTTTTGTCTGCGGTTATTAGATTAAAACCTGCAATTAGTTTATTTCCTTTCATACCAATTGGTTTTTCTATTCCAATATTTCCGTCAATGCTATAAGAAATTCTTATTTTGTGTAAAAGCTGTCTATTTTCTCCATAATTCGAGTCATCTATTTTTTTATAAATCTTTTTAATATCTTCATGAGTTACTTCATTATTATCTAAAGAAGTATTTAAATTTATAGTATGTGATTTAATTGTGTCTGAGGAAAAATTTACGACAAATTCTTCTACTGTATTTCCAAACATTTTTTCTGCTGATTGAATTGAGGATCTTATTGAATTACAAGCTAATTCCATGTCTACAATTGTACCTGAGGATATGCCATCAGATTGGTGAAGACCTATGCCTAATATTACAGGTTCTTTATCTTTCGCTATATTTACTATAAAACAAGATATTTTATTTGTTCCTATGTCAAGTATACCAATTTTCATTTTTTGTTTTTCAATGCAATTTTTTTTGTATTTATTTTTATAAATATTTTTTTTTCAAAAAATCTTAAATCAACCATTTCCAGATTTTTTAAATTAGTGAATTTATTTATTTCATTAACAGCCTCTTTTGTATTTTTATTTGGCAATTTAAATAAAATCTGGCGTGCCATTACATTCCATCTATTATTAGGAAAAACAATAATTTTTGAAATATGTTCACTGAGCTCAGCATTATCTATAAGAAAATTTTTAATTTGATCTATATTTTTTATCGCGAATTTTCCTTCAAGATTAATTAATTCGTATGCTTCTGGATTTTTAATTTCATAAATAATTTTTCCTTCATCACTTATAAGAAATTTTTTTTCATTTTCATTAAATATTGCAAATTCCTTATGTTCTTCAATTTTTACAATTATTTGATTAGGAAAAATTTTTCTAATAAAAACCTTATTAATCCAACTTAATTTTTCTAAGGAATTTTTAACATTAAATGCATCGTATTTAATTATATTTTTATTTTCATGTAATTCAGAATTAATAATATTTTTTATTAAATTTATATTTGATTTGGACCTACCATTTAAAGTAATCTTTTTAATTTCAAAGAAATCATTGTAATTGTCTAATAATTTTTTAGATAGTAACCTCTCGTTGCTTTTATTTTCTAAATTTCTGATAGTTAAATTTTCATTTAAAAATAAAAAGAAAAATAGAACTACTGAAACTCCTAATAATATAGAAATCTTTACAAAATTTTTATTTTTAAAAAAACTAGACATTTTACTTGATTTCCCATACTATACCATGATATCCCATATAATACCAAATACTTTCTTTATAATTTTTATTGAGAAATTAAGTTGTTTTTATCGCAATATACATACAAAGTTGACAATAAAGGTCGTATTTCTGTACCTGCTGATTTTCGTATAAGTATAAATACTAAATCTTTTAATGGGATTATTGCATTTAGATCATATAAATTTAAAGCAATAGAAGGATTGGATTTTGAAAAAATGAAGAAAATCGCTGATAGTTTAGACAATTTAGATTTTTTTTCGGAAAGCAAAAATGATATAACAACTTCAATTTTATCAGATTCTTACAAATTGCCATTTGATAGTGAAGGAAGAATATGTTTGCCAAATGAATTACTTAAATTTGCCGATATTAAAAGTCAGGCAACTTTTGTTGGAAGAGGATCAAGTTTCCAAATATGGAATCCTAGTTCTTTTAAAGATTATTTGCAAAAGGCTAGAAAAAATATTAAGAAAAAAAAATTATCTTTAATAATTAAGAATACAAATAATGATAAAAAGTAATTTTAATTTTATTCACAAACCTGTTTTATTAAATGAATCAATAAATTTTTTAACAAATAAAAAAAACACAATTTTTATTGATGGGACTTTTGGAGATGGAGGTCATACCAGAGCTTTGTTAGAGAAAAATAAAACATGCAAAGTGTATGCAATAGATAGGGATCCAAATGTTAAAGAAAATGCAAAATTTTTTCAAAAAAAATATAATAAGAGATTTAAATTTATATCTGGAAAAATAAGTGATTTAGAAAAAATTGCTTCTCATGAAAATTTAAAAAATAAAATTAATGGTATTATATTTGATCTTGGAGTTTCAACTAGACAATTAAAAGATTCTAAAAGAGGTTTTTCATTCCAAAATGATGGTCCTTTAGATATGAGGATGGAAGAAAATGGAACAACAGCAGAAGAGTTTTTAAATAGTCAGAATGAAAAAAAATTATCCGATATTATTTTTAAATATGGAGAAGAGAGGTATTCAAGAAAAATTGCAAAAGCAATAATAGATTATAAAAAAAAAAAAAGAATTGAGAGAACTTTGGAACTAGTAGAAATAATCAAATCTGTTAAAAAACCATCAAAAAAGAAATTTATTAACCCTGCTACAAAAACTTTTCAGGCAATTAGAATATATATAAATAATGAAACTGAAGAATTAAAAAATGGATTAATTTCAGCTATTAATATTTTAAGAAGAAAAGGAAGATTAATTGTTATATCTTTTCACTCATTAGAGGATAGGATTGTAAAAAATTTCTTTAATAAATATTCTGGTAAAATTTATAATAAATCTAGATATTTTCCACAACCAGAACCAAATAATACTATAAGGACAAATTTAAAAATTATTACAAAGAAAGTAATAAAACCTATGAAAGAAGAAATTGAATTAAATTATTATTCAAGATCAGCAAAATTAAGGGTTGTAGAAAAAATATGATTTTAAAACATAGAAAAACACAAATACTTTTTTTTGTAATAAGTCTTTTTTTTCTATTAGTAATAATTTTGTTTGGATTAAGGAATAGTGTAAAAGATTTAAATAAAGAATTATCACAAATTAAAAAAGAAATTAGAAAAGAAAAAAATTTAATTAAAGTTTCAGAGTCTGATTTTACAAATCTTTCAAAATCAAGTCGTATAAATAAAATTGCTAAAGAAAAATTAGGCTTAGAAAGAGCAAATAGTTATCAAATAAAAAAATTATCAGATTTTTATATTAATCAAAATATAGATGTTAGATAAAAAAAATAATTTAGAATTGTTTGGAGATTTCAAAGAAAGAACTATTAATGCAAAATTAAGATTTTCAGCTATATTATTTTTCTTATTTTTTGGATATTTTTTAATTACCTTAAAAATAATTAGTTTATCTGCTAGTTACAATAAAGAATTATTTAAAAATGTTTTTAAACAAAATAAATTAATGCCAGGATTTAGAGCTGATATTATAGATAGAAATGGAGTTTTACTTGCAACATCCATTATACAAGATGATTTAGTTGCAAATCCAAGAGCAATTAGAAAAAATGAAAAAAAAATTATTTCTAAAGAAATTTCAAAAATTTTACCCGAGCTAGATTTTGAACATATTCTTAAAAAACTTGAATCAAGAAAAAGTTTTGTATATTTAAAAAGATCTATTTCCCCAAAAAAATCTAATGAAATTATGAAAATTGGTGAACCAAATATTTTTTTAGTACAAAGATATGTAAGACACTATCCTCACAAAAAACATGCTTCCCATATTCTTGGCGCAGTTAATATAGACAACCAAGGCATTAAAGGTATAGAAAGTAAGTTTGATAAAACTTTGAGGGATGAGGATTTTGCTAAAAATAATAAACTTCAATTATCAATTGACATAAATTTACAGAAAATTATGGACTATCATTTAAATCAGACAATAAATAAACATAGCGCTGAAGGGGGTGCTGGAATAATTCTAGATGTAAAGTCATCAGAAATTTTGGCAATGAATTCACTGCCACAATTTAATCCAAATCAAATACATAAAATGAATAAGAAAATGGAGTTTAATAATGCAACTCTCGGAGTTTATGAATTAGGATCTTTATTTAAACCTTTAACAGCGGCAATAGCATTAGATATAGACATTTTAACAGAAGATACAGTTTTTGATGCTAGAAAACCACTAATTGAAGGTAAATTTACAATACATGATTACAAACCAAAGAAAAGAAAATTAAAATTTTCAGAATGCATATTGTATTCTTCGAATATATGTTTAGCTCAAGTTGGAAATAAAATTGGAGAAAAAAATATGAAAGAATATTTTGAAAAAATGAAATTAACTAGCAAACCAGAAATTGAGCTTCCGGAGATTGCTGAACCAATATTGCCAAATATTTGGCGTAAAACTAATTTAATGACTATGTCTTATGGCCATGGAATAGCAATATCACCTTTACAATATGTTAATGCTATTAATTCGGTAATTAACGGAGGAAAATTTAGATATTCTACATTAATTAAAAATAAAAATTATAATGAAAATTTATCATTAAAAGTAATTTCTGAAGATACTTCAAAAAGAGTAAGAAAACTTTTAAGAGAAGTTGTTAGAAACAAAGAAGGATCAGGGGATAATGCAGAAATAGAAGGTTATTCGATTGCTGGAAAAACTGGTACTGCAATTAAAAATAGAAAAAATCGTTATATAAAAGATGAAACTATAACTAGTTTTGTAGGTTTTTTTCCTAGTTATGATCCTAAATTTTTAGTTTTTATTATGGTAGATAATCCAAAACCTATAAAAGAAACTTTTTATTATGCTACAGGAGGTACTGTTGCTGCACCTACAGTAAAAAAAATTATTAATGAAATAATTCCTAAATTAAGAGTAGTGCCTGAAGCGGATAAAGAAAATGAGTTTTTACAACATGTAAATTTAACTAAACAATTTTAATATTTAAAATTAGAGAATAAATTGTTACTTTCCAATGTTTTAATAAATCTAAAAGAAAGAAAAAAATTAAATTTCAGAGAATTTAATCCTGGTATAAAAGGAATAAGTTGCGACTCTAAAAAAATTTTAAAAAATTTTATTTTTGTTGCAACTAAAGGTGAAAATAATGATGGTCATAAATATATTTTTGATGCTATTAAAAAAGGTGCAATTTTTATTGTTATAGAAAGAAAAGAATTAGAAAAAAATTTAAAAAAAAAAAAAATTAATTTTATTTATACAAAAAATTCAAGATTATTTTTATCAAAAATAGCATCTAATTTTTATGTTAACCAACCTAAAAATATATTTGCAGTAACGGGGACTAATGGAAAGACTTCTGTAGCTTTTATTACAAATGAAATATGGAGAAATTGCAATATTAAATCTGCATCTATTGGAACTTTAGGCGTAATTTCAGATGAGTATAAAAAAAAATTAGAATTAACAACAGAAAATAGTGTTGAGATTCATAAAATATTATCAATTTTACATAAAAAAAAAATCAATCATATTTGCTGCGAAGCTTCCAGTCATGGCTTAGATCAACATAGATTGGATAATATAAAATTAGATGTAGCAGCTTTTACAAATATTTCACATGATCATTTCGATTATCATAAAAATTTTAAAAATTATTTTAATTCTAAAATGAGGCTTTTTTTAAAAGTTTTAAAAAAAGGTGGGGTTGCAATAATTAATTCAGATCTGCCTGAGACAAAAAAAATATTAAATTTATGTAAAAAAAATAAAATTAAAACTTTTACCTATGGATATAATTCAACGGACTTAAAACTTGTTACTTTTTACAAAGAAAATAATATTCAGAAAATAATAATAAATCATAAAAATAAAATTTTTAATTATACAATTCCAATAATTGGTGATTTTCAAATTTATAATAGTCTATGTGCAATTTGCTTGGCATATTTTTCTGGTATTTCAATTAATAAATGTTTAAAAACAATAAAAAAAATTCCACAAATACCTGGGAGATTGGAAAGTATAACAATTCCAAATAAAATGAAAAAAAGAATCTCAATTTTCATTGATTATGCTCATACACCGGACGCATTAAAAAAAACATTGCAAACATTAAAGAAAAATTCAGTTAAGCTTTCAGTTGTTTTTGGTTGTGGTGGTGATAGAGACAAAAAGAAAAGATCTTTAATGGGAAAAATAGCCAATAGTCTTGCAGATAAAATATATATAACAGATGATAATCCAAGATACGAACCAGCAAAAAAAATTAGAAAAGAAATTATTTCTAATTGCCCAAAAGCAATTGAAATAAAAAATAGATATTTAGCTATTAAAAAAGCTATTAATTCTTGCGAAGAAGGTGAAAATTTATTAATTGCTGGAAAAGGGCATGAGGATTATCAAATAATTGGAAAAAAAATTTATAAATTTTCTGATAAAGAAACAGTTTTAGAAATATTAAAAAAAATATGAAACAAAAGAAATGGTCGCCAATACAAATTAAAAAAGCTCTATCTTTGAGTCAAAAAATTGATCATTCTATAAAAGGTATTTCAATTAATAGTAAAACATTAAAAAAAAATAATCTTTTTTTACCCTTAAAAGGAAAAAATCACGATGCTCATAAATTTATTTCAGAAGTTTTTAAAAAAGGAGCGAGTTTGTCTCTAGCAAACATAGAAGGATATAAAAAATTTAAATTACAAAAGTTTAAAAAAAAAATAATTTTAGTAAAAAATGTTGTTTCATCTTTACATCGCCTTGCATCTTATTCAAGAAAAGATATTAAAGGAAAAGTAGTTGCTATAACTGGTAGTGTTGGGAAGACTAGTGTAAAAGAAGCACTTTTTTTAATATTAAATAATAAAAATAAAATTCAATCATCGACTGGTAATTTTAATAATCTAATTGGGATGCCAATTAATTTAGCTAATTTTGAGGGTGAAAACGATATTAGTATTTTAGAATTAGGAATGAACAAAAAAGGAGAAATAAAAAGAATGTCTAATATTTGCAAACCTGATATTGGATTGATAACAAAAATTTCTAACGCACATATTGGAAATTTTAATTCTTTAAAAGATATAGCTTTAGCAAAATCAGAGATTTTTTTTGGTATGAACAATCTTGGAACTGCAATTATAAATAAAAATGATCCTTATTATTTTTTATTAAAACAAATAGTAAGAAATTTAGGTATAAAAAATATTATTACTTTTGGAATATTTAAGGATTGCGATGTTAGATTAATTAATTTTAAATATAATAATAAAAATTCTTGTAGAGTTTTTTTAGAAGTTTTAGGTAAGAAAATTGATTTTCATTTAAATAATTTAGGAGATCATTGGATTGAAAATTCTTTAGCAATAACATCAGTTATTGTAGCATTAAATAAAGATATAAATTCTTTTATACAAAAAATATCAAAATTCAAAGCTGTTAAAGGTAGGGGGGGGATATTAAATGTTCAATATAGAAATAAAAAAATTACTTTAATTGACGATTCATATAATTCTAGCCCAGAATCTCTTAAATCATCAATAATTTTTCTTAATCGTTTTGGAAATAAAAAAAGAAAGATATGTGTTTTAGGAGATATGTTTGAATTAGGTAAATTTTCAAAACAATTTCATTTACAAATAAAAAAAATTTTAAAGGATAATAAAATTTCTAATGTTTATACTATAGGAAACGAAATGAAAAATTTATTTAATACCTTGCCAAGATCTTTAGAATGTAAACATGCTGAAAATTTAGAGGAATTATATTTAAATTTAAAAAAGAATATTAAAAATAATGATATTATTTTGTTTAAAGCATCAAGGGCAATACAATTAGATAAAATTATAAAAAAGTTTTGTTAGTTTAATATGCTTTATTATTTATCTTCACTGTTTATCCAAGATTTTTCTTATTTAAATATTTTTAAATATTTAACTTTTAGATCTGGAGGAGCTTTATTAACTAGTTTAGTTTTTAGTTTTTTATTTGCACCTTCTATTATTAGTTGGTTAAAAAAAAAACAAAGATATAAAAAAACCATAAGGGAGGATTTACCAAATCAACACTTAATAAAAAAAAAAGGTACACCAACAATGGGTGGTTTACTAATCTTAGTTTCATTTGTATTAAGTACTCTAATTTGGGCAGATCCTAAAAACAATTTTATATGGCTTGTTCTATCGATTACTTTTGGCTTTGGTGCAATAGGCTTTGTTGATGATTATTTTAAATTAACTTCTAAAAATAAAAAAGGTCTTAAGGCTGGTACAAAATTAATTTTTCAATTTTTAATAAGCTCTATAACACTTTTTTTTCTATATAATTTATTTGAATACCAATTTATTAATACTTTAGCAGTTCCTTTTTTTAAAGATTATTTATTTGATTTGGGAGTTTTTTTTCCAATTTTTGCTTTTCTAGTAATTATTGGCACATCTAATGGTGTAAATCTTACTGATGGATTAGATGGATTAGCAATTGTTCCAGTGATGATAACTGCAACTTGTCTGGCTTTAATAGCATATTTAGTTGGAAATAAAATTTTTTCAGAATATTTGAATTTGTTTTTTATTGCAGGGGCTGGTGAATTAGCAGTATTAGGTTCTGCTTTAGTAGGTTCATGTTTGGGGTTTTTATGGTTTAATGCGCATCCGGCAAAAATTTTTATGGGTGATACTGGTTCTTTATCAATTGGCGCAGCTTTAGGCTCGATTAGCATAATTATTAAGCATGAAATTGTTTTATTTATAATAGGTTTTTTATTTGTCATTGAAACATTATCGGTTGTTTTGCAAGTTGCCTCTTTTAAACTATTTGGTAAAAGACTTTTTTTAATGAGTCCTTTACATCATCATTTTGAAAAAAAAGGTTGGCACGAAAACACGATTGTAATTAGATTCTGGATCCTAGCTGTAATTTTCGCATTAATTGGATTAGCTACACTTAAAGTTAGATAAAGAAAAATAAGAATAAAGTAATGAATTTTTTTTTAAATAAAAAAGTAGGAATTTTAGGTTTAAGTAAAACAGGAATTAGTTCAATAAAATTTTTAAAAAAAAAAGGGTTCGATGTTTTTGGTTGGGATGATAATAAAAAAATACTATCAAAAATAAAAAAGAATGGATTAAATATTCAAATTTTAAATAAAGCTAATTTAAAAAAAATGACCTTTTTACTTGTGTCACCTGGTATACCTTCTTCAGGAAAAAAAAAACATGTAATTTTAAAACAAGCAAGAAAGGAAAAAGTTGAAATAGTAAACGATATTGAATTATTTTTTAGATTTAATCCTGAAGAAAAATATATTGGAGTTACAGGTACAAACGGTAAATCTACAACCGTATGTTTATTAAATCATATTTTAAAAAAATTAAAAATTAATAATAGTCTAAGCGGAAACATAGGAAAACCAGTTTTTGATTTAAAAAGTTATAAACAAAGTTTTAATATATTAGAAATTTCATCATTTCAATTAGAATCAATGACAAGAACCAGATTTAATGTTGCTGTTTTATTAAATATTTCAAAGGATCATATTGAAAGACACAAAAATTTTCAAAAGTATATATCTGAAAAAATTAAAATTTTTAATAATCAATCTGAAAATGATTTTTCTATTATAGGTGTTGACGATAAAGTAACATCTTATTTAGTAAAAAAGTTAAAAAAAAAATTAAATTCAAAAATAATTACAATATCAGGAAAAAATAATAGTGCTGATATTTATGTTAAAAATAGAAAATTAATAATTAATTTGAATTTAGGAAAAAAAAAAGTTTTTAAAAAAATTAATATTGAACAATTTAAAAACTTTCTTGGAGAACATAATTATCAAAATATTGCTGCTGTTTACGCAATAATTTTGTCCTTAGGTTTTTTAGATTGGAAAAAAATTGAGAATTCTATTAAATCTTTCAAAATTTTACCTCATAGATTGCAAAAAATAAGAAAGGTATGTGACATAACTTTTATTAATGATAGTAAGGCAACAAATATTGATGCTACAGATCAAGCTTTAAAAAATTTTAATAATATTTATTGGATATTAGGAGGTAGAATTAAAGAAAAGAATTTGCAAAAATTAAAAAAACATTTTTTTAGGATAAAACATGTTTTTTTAGTAGGTGAAACAAAATTTTTATATGAAAAATATTTAAGAAATTTTTTAGAGTGTACAATTGTAAAAAATTTGGCAGAAGCTGTAAAACTTTCATATTTTTTAGCTAAAGAAAAAATTAAAAAAGAAAAAGTAAAACCTTCAATTATTTTGTTATCTCCGGCGTGTTCATCATTAGATGAGTGGAGAGATTTTGAAGAAAGAGGAAATGCGTTTATTAAGATTGTAAAAAGAATTTAAAAAGTATAATGCAAAACGAACAATTAAATATATTCCTTTATAATTGGTGGAGAAGTATTGATAGAAAGATTTTTATAACTACAATTTTTTTGATACTTGTAGGTTGCATAGTTTCTTTTGGCGCAACACCATCTATTGCAATTAAATACGGTTTAGAACCGTATTATTTTGTAAAAAAACAATTTATTTTTGCTCCACTTGCTTTTTTTTTTATTTTTTTTATTTCTTTATTTTCAAGAGTAGGTATAAAACGTATTTTTTTATTTATATTTTTAATTTCTATTTTTTTTATTTTTTACTCTTTTTTTCTTGGAATTGAAAATAGAGGTTCTATTAGATGGACTTCTTTTTTTGGATATAGTTTTCAGCCATCAGAATTCTTAAAAATTTCTTTTATAATAATTTGTGCTTGGATTTTTTCTTCAAAAAATTATTTTCTAATAATTAATAATAAAATTATTTCATTTATTTTATATTTATTTATTTCTAGTTTAATCTTAAGCCAACCTGATTTCTCAATGTTTGTAATTATTTCTATTGTTTATTTTAGCCAATTGTTTATTGCTGGTTTGAAGTGGAGATGGGTAGTAGCTTTTATTTTCTTTTTTTCTTTTATTTCTTTAGCTGTTTATTCTTTTATAGATAATGTAAAAATACGTATTGATAATTTTTTGTATTCAACTGGAAATGATTATCAAATATCAAAATCAATAGAAGCAATTAAAGAAGGTGGATTAATTGGGAAAGGAGCTGGTTTGGGAACGGTAAAAGACAATCTTCCTGACGCACATACAGATTTTATATTTTCTGTTATCGCTGAAGAATTTGGGCTTATTAGTTGCTTATTTGTTATTGGTGTTTTTATATATCTTATTTTTAAGATTTATAAAAGAATAAAAAATGAAAAGTATTTTTTTACTATTTTAAGCGTTTCAGGATTAGTAATACAAATGGGGTCTCAAATTATTGTAAATATAGGATCAACTATAGGCATTATACCAACAACTGGCACTACACTTCCATTTATTAGCTATGGGGGTTCTTCAATGATTTCAATGTCATTAAATATTGGTGTAATTCTCGCTTTAACTAGAGTAAGTTATAAAGATAACATAGTGCTAGATGAAAAATAATTTCAAGATAGCAATAGTTGCAGGAGGGACTGGCGGACATATTTTTCCTGCGATTTCGTTACTAGAACAATTAATTAATGAAAAAAAAGAAATTATTTTTTTTTCCGATACTAGAGTAAGAAATATTACTAATGAAAATAAAAGTTTATTTAAAAAAAAGAATGTTACTTTCTATAGTCTGAGAATTTCAAGAAATCCTAAAGATTTTTTTAATTTTTTTAAAAATCTTTTTAAAATTTTTATTTTTTTTAAAAAAAAAGATCCAAATATAATTGTTGGTTTTGGTGGTTATACGTCCATACCTTTTTTATTAATTTCCAAATTACTCTTTAAACCAATAATTTTACATGAACAGAATATAATTTTTGGATTAGCTAATAGATTATTTGCTCCATTTTCAAAAAAAGTCGTTTTTGGATGGGGAGAGAAAAAAAAAAATAAAGTTAATAAAAAAATTTTTTATATAAGAAATCCAGTAAGAAAAAAAATATTAAATCTTAGAAAAAAAGTTAAATTTAAAATAGATAAAAAAAAAATAATTATTTTAATTGTTGGTGGGAGCCAAGGAGCAGCAGTATTTGATAATATTTTACCTAAATCTTTAAATTTATTACCTTATAAAATAAAAAGAAATATTATGGTTTATCATCAATGTTCAAAGAATAATTTTTATACTGTAAAAAAAAATTATATAAGAAATAAAATTAAATGTATTTGTAAACCTTTTTTTATTAATTTACCCGATATAATGTTTGAGTCTCAGTTTGTAATTTCTAGATCTGGTGCTTCCACTTTATCAGAAATAACAGCATTAGGAAAACCGAGCATATTAATTCCTTATAAATTTGCTAAAAATAACCATCAAGAAAAGAATGCAAAGTGGTTAATAGATAAAAAAGCTGGAGAAATTTTATTAGAAGATAAATTAACAGAAGAAAGTTTAAAAAAAAAAATAATATCTTTTATAAAAAATAAAAATAAATTAAAAAAAATGTCTAAAAATTCGTTCTCTTTAGGAGATGATAATTCTTTATTAAAACTTTCAAAAGTAATTTTTTAAAAGAAATTGATGAAAATACTAGAAAAAAATATCAAAAATAAAATACATTTTATTGGAATTGGTGGAATTGGTATGTCCGGTATAGCAGAAGTATTATTTTCTCAAGGATATAAAATACAAGGTAGTGATTTATTAAATAATAATAATACTAAGAGGTTAAAAAAAAAGGGCATTAAAATTTTTTTAGGACATTCAGCAAAAAATTTAAAAGGCGTAAATATTGTAGTTATATCCTCAGCTATAAAAAAAAATAATTCTGAATTAAAGTTTGCAAGAAGAAATAAAATCTTAGTTTATAAAAGATCTGATATGTTAGCAGTACTTATGAAATATAATGAAAGTATTGCTGTTACAGGAAGCCATGGTAAAACAACAACAACATCTTTAATTTCATCAGTTTTAGAGAGTGCAAATTTTGATCCTACTACAATTATTGGAGGAATAGTAAATAAATATAAAAGTACGACAAGAATTGGTAAAAGTAATTGGATGATAGTTGAAGCTGATGAGTCAGATGGGAGTTTAATTAATTTGTTTCCTAAAATTGCAGTAATAACAAATATAAATAAAGAACATTTGGATTTTTATAAAACTTATGAGAATTTAAAAAAATATTTTCTTTATTTTGTTAATAATATTCTGTTTGATGGAGTGGTGGTATATTGTAAGGATAATATCGATTTAAAACGTTTAATTTCAAAGAGTAAAAAAAAAAATAAAATTAGCTATGGTTTTAAGAAAGGAAGTGATGTTAGAGCTACAAATATTTTAATTAATGAAAAAGGATCTTTTTTTGATATTAATATAAAAAAAACAAATCTTTTAAAAAAAGAAACAATAAAAAAAGTACAATTAAATGTATTAGGAAAACATAATATAGAAAATTCTCTAGCAGCAGTAACAGTAGCAAAAATACTAAATATCAGTACTTTTGACCTTAAAAATGCATTTAAAAAATTTAATGGGGTAAAAAGAAGATTTACATTAGTTTGTAATTTCAAAGGAGTAAAAATTATTGATGATTATGCACATCATCCTGAGGAAATTAAGGCAACTTTAAATTTGGCGAAAATTCTGAAGCCGAAAAAACTTATTGTTATATTTCAACCCCACAGATTCTCAAGATTTAAAAGTTTATATCTTGATTTTAAAAAAGTATTAAAAAACTGTGACAAATTATATGTTACTGATGTCTATGCAGCAGGTGAAAAAAAAATTAAATCTATTTCCAAAGAAAATTTTGTAAATGAAATGAATAATAATAAAAAGAATTTTGCAGAAATATTAGATGACTTTAATCATTTACCACAAATTATATTAAATGAAGCAGAACAAGGAGATATTGTTATTTTTATTGGCGCGGGTGATATATCAAAATGGGTAAATGATTTGCCAAAAAAATTGAATAAATTAAAACTTTAAAAATTTTTAATGAATTCGTTACCAAAAATAAAAGGTACTTATAAAAAAAACTTCTCTTTGTCAAAGCTAACCTGGTTTCAAACTGGTGGTAAAGCTCAAGTTTTATTTATTCCTAAAAATTTATTAGATTTACAATTTTTTTTAAAAAATATAAAAAATACACCAATTGCTGTAATCGGTGGTGGTTCTAATTTATTAGTTCGTGATGGAGGTATAAAAGGAGTAGTTATTAAACTTGGTAAAGGATTTGATTATATTAATTATGAAAAAAAGTATATTTTATGTGGTGCTTCTGTAAGAAATATAAACTTGTCAAATAATTTATTAAAACAAAAAATAACAGGTTTTGAATTTTTATCTACGATACCAGGAACAATAGGTGGGAGTATTTTTATGAATGCAGGATGTTTTGGAAAAGAAATAAAAGATTTAATAAAATCAGTGATAGTTATAAATAAAAAAGGAAAATTAATTGAGTTAAAAAAAAAATTTATTAATTTTTCATATAGATCATCAGGAATAAGTAAAAATTATTTTATTGTTGCAGCAAAATTTCAAATAAGAATTGGTAATCAAAAATTTATTAAAAAAAAAATAAAACAATTTTTAAATTTAAGAAAAAAAACACAACCAATTAAAGTATTGACTGGCGGAAGTACTTTTATTAATCCTAAGAAAAAAAAGGCTTGGGTTTTAATAAAAAGATCATATTGCGTTAATATGAAAGTAGGCGGGGCTAAAATATCAGAAAAGCACTGTAATTTTTTAGTAAATACAGGGACTGCAACATCAACAGATTTAGAGAATTTGGGAAATAAGATAAAACTTCAAGTTTATAAACATACTGGTGTAAAATTAAATTGGGAAATTAAAAGAATAGGAATAAAATAATTTTGAATAAAAAAATTGCAGTTTTATTAGGAGGAGTATCTGCTGAAAAAAAGGTTTCTTTAGAAACTGGAAAATATGTTGCTAAATCATTAGATGAACAAGGCTATATAGTAAAAAAAATAAAAGTATCTTCTAATAAAAAACTTTTAATTAAGAATTTAAAGATATTTAAACCTGATTTAGTGTTTAATGCATTACACGGAACATTTGGAGAAGATGGACAAGTACAAAAATTGCTTGATAAATTAAAATTAAAATATTCACACTCCAGTGCTAAAGCTTCTGATATTGCAATGGACAAAAAAAAAGCAAAATTGATTTTTAAAAAGATTAGAGTTCCGTATCCTGATGATATAAATGTAAATATTAGTAATTTTAAAAATAAAATAAAAAAAATTACATTTACTTTTCCAATTGTTATTAAACCTGTAAATGAAGGATCAAGCGTAGGTGTTAAAATTTGTGAAAATATTAATGAATTAAAAAAATATAAATTAAAAAAAAATATTAATTATTTAATAGAAGAATATATCCCTGGTCGTGAATTAACTGTTGGTATATTTAAAAATAAAGCATTAGATGTGATTGAACTTAAAACAAAAAAAAAATTTTATGATTATGAATCAAAATATACAAAAGGAATTACAAAATATATTATTCCAGCACCTATTCCAAAAAAAATAGAAAATAAATGTAAAGAATATGCATTAAAAATTCATAAATTTTTAAAATGCAAAAGTATAACAAGAACTGATTTTAGGTTTGATGAAAAAAAATCTTTAGGTGAAAAATTACTTGTTCTTGAAATTAATACACAACCGGGAATGACACCTTTATCATTAGTTCCTATGATGGCTAAATATAAAGGAATTTCTTTTAATAAATTAATTAAAGAAATAATTAGTGAAATATAAAAAAAAGCCAGATAGTAATAAGCCGGGTTCTGTACATAACAAATAAAACTTCGAATCTTTTAATTATTATGCGATGACTATTAATCTGGGATAATTGTTACCAATTACCTCAAGCAACCTACCCTGGTGCAAATGTGGAAACACATTATAAAACGCACCTCTTTTTAGTTTTGCTCCTGATGGGGTTTGCCTAGCCTTTTTTGTTACCAAAAAAGCGGTATGCTCTTACCATACCTTTTCACCCTTACCATAAAAAATATGGCGGTTTTTTTTCTGTTGCACTTTCCCTAGAGTTTCCTCCGGCGGATGTTATCCGTCATCATATTTCCAAGGAGCCCGGACTTTCCTCTCAAAATGCGAGCAGTCATCAAACTATCTGGCAGATATATAATTAATACTTTTTTTAATGTTGTTCAAGTTAAAATAGAAACTTATTTGAATATTTTTTTTATAATATTCCAATTAAATTTTTCACCAGGGTCCAATTTTCTATTTGGAGCAATGTCAGAATGTCCTAAAACCCAATCTGCTTTAATATTATATTTGTTTTTTATTTTTTTACATAAAAGCACAAGGGCAGTCATTTGTTTCTTTGAAAAAGAGACGTAGCCAAATTCATGACCAGGATTTTCAAGTTCAATTCCTATAGAATTATTGTTTAAATTATCAATTCCTTTCCAATGAGATTTACCTGCATGCCATGCTCTATCTTTTTCATCAACTAAATTAATAACTTTTCCATCTCTATCAATTAAATAATGAGAGGAAACTTTGGATTTTTTATCACACAATTTCTTATATGCTTCATTAAAAGTTTTCATACCAGTATAATGAATAACAATAGAATTAATCTTTGTTCCTCTTGGTCTTTTATCGAAATTAGGAGATTTTTTTTGGATGATTTTTACATTCATTACATTAATTTTGGATTATTTTTTTTTAATCATATTTTTTGGATCCAAAATTTTGTCTAAATTTAATTTTTTATCTAATTTTAGTTTTCTTGCTGCTTCTTTTAAAGAAATATTTTTTTTGTAAGCCAATTTTGCTACTTTTGCCGATTGATCATACCCAATATATGGATTTAAAGCAGTTACCAACATTAATGAATTTTCCAAGTTTTTTTTTATAATATCTTTATTGGCTTTTATACCTATTAAACAATTTTTACAAAAACTTGTTACAGAATCGGATAATAAATTTATACTTTGGCATAAATTAAATTCAATAACAGGTTTAAACACATTTAATTCTAAATGACCATTAGCTGCTGCTATAGAAATTGTTAAGTTATTACCCATTACCTGACTACAAACCATTGTTAGCGCTTCAGCTTGAGTTGGATTAACTTTACCAGGCATTATAGATGAACCCGGTTCATTTTCAGGAATTTTAATCTCTCCAATACCACTCCTAGGACCAGAAGATAAAAATTTTATATCATTTCCAATTTTCATTAAGGAAACTGCTAAACCATTCAAAGCTGAAGATGTATCAACAATTGGCCCATGAAATGATAATGATGCAAATTTATTACTTGAAGAATAAAACGGAATCTTTGTAATTTTTTTTAAATGGAAAATAAATTTTTTCTCAAATTCTTTTGGAGTATTGATCCCAGTTCCTACAGCGGTTCCTCCTTGAGCCAGTGCTAACATTTTTTTATAATTTTTTTCTATATTTTGGAAGTCATTTTTAATTTGTTCTTTATATCCCGAAAATTCATTACCCAATGTAAGAGGTGTAGCATCTTGCATATGTGTTCTTCCAATTTTTATTATATTTTTAAATTCTCTAGTTTTTTTTTGTAAAACATTAAGCATTTCATTCAGTGATGGTAAAAGTTTTTCTTGTATTAGTTTTACAGCACATATATGTATAGCAGTTGGAAAACTATCATTACTTGATTGTGAAGCATTAACATGATCATTTGGATGAACAGGTTTTTTTGTACCTAATTTTCCTGTAGATAATTTATTAGCATAGTTTGATATAACTTCATTAAGATTCATATTTGTGTGAGTCCCTGAACCTGTTTGCCAAATTTTTAACGGAAACTGATTATCTAAATTACCTTTGAGAATTTGATCAATAGCATTGATGATCAAACTTACAATTTTATTATCTAAAACTTTTAGATCTTTGTTAGCTAGAGCACATGCTTTTTTTTGGACTGCAAAAGCTTTTATAAAATTATTTGAAAAAGTTTCACTTCCTATATTAAAATTATTAATTGACCTTTGGGTTTGCGCGCCCCATAAACAATCTTTAGGAACAGCTATTTTTCCAAAACTATCGTTCTCATATCTTTTTTTTGTTGTACTCATAAATTAATTAAGAAAAGCATTTAGAATTTTTGAATAAGTAAAACTTAATATTTGTATTAATAATCAATTTTTCAATAAATCTTTTTTTAACACAAATATTCTTGTCTTTTCTATATCAATATAAATTAATAAAATGAAAGATGCACTTAAACATTTAGCATGTTAATAGGAATATTATCGGATATACATAGCAATTATTATGCTCTTAAATCTGTTTTAAATAAAGCAAAGAAAATAGGTATTGACAAGCTTATTATTGCTGGAGATTATTTTGGTTATTACTACAATCCTGATTTAGTTTTATCACTTTTACAAAATTGGGATTGGATTGGTATTAAAGGAAATCACGAAATAATATTAGAAAATTTAATTAAAAAAAAAAAATTTAAAGAAGCAAAAACAAGATATGGATCTAGTTATGAAATTACAGTTAAGAAGTTAAAAAAAAAGGAAATACTAAAAATACTTAAATTACCTAGTACTAAAAGTTTTATAATTGATAAAATTAGAATTTTTTTATGTCATGGATCCCCTAAAAATATTGACAAATACATTTACAAAAATTCTCCTATAAAAGATAAAAAATTATTAGATGTTAAAAATCATGATTTAGTTATATACGGACACACTCATTATCCAGCAAAATGGAATTATTCAAAAAGGATAATATTAAATCCAGGTTCCGTTGGCCAGCCAAGAGACAATAAACCTGGCGCATCTTGGGCACTATTAGATAAAAGGACAAAAAAAATTGTTTTTATGAGAGAAAATTACAATGTTCAAAAAATAAAAAAAGAGTGCAAAAAACATGATCCACATCTACCTTTTTTAGCTTCTTATTTTTGATAATGAATAAGATAAAAATTTTAATAACTGGAGCAAATGGAGATATTGCATACTCTATTTTTAAAATCATAAAAAAAAGCTTTAAAAATTTTTTAATACATGGTGCAGAAATAAATGATGAATGGTCTTCAAAATTATTCTATGACAAATTATTCTATCTTCCGCTAGCAAATAAAAAAGAATATCAGAACAAACTACATAATTTAATTATGAAAAATAAATACAATTTTGTAATTCCTACAAATGATAACGAATTATTAGCTATTACAAAGTCGAAGAAACTAATTAATCATAAATCACTTCTTTTGTTGAGTAAAAGTATTATAAAAACTTTCTCAGATAAATATAAAACTTTTATTTGGATGAAAAAAAATAATATTCCTTTTGCAAAAACCTATAATTTGGAAAATAACAAATCATTTTCATTTCCTATTTTTGTCAAACCAAGAATAGGGCATGGGAGTAAGAATATTTTTATTATTAAGAACAATAAAGAACTACAAGGTTTAAAAAAATTAAATTTAAAAAATATGATTGCACAAGAGTATTTAAATTATAAAGACGAATATACTTGTGTAGTTCTAAAACTAGATAAAGATATCAAAACAATAATAATGAAACGTCTATTAATTGAAGGCACAACTCATCAAATTAAAATAATTAATAATAAAATTATTACAAAATTGTTGATAGATTTTGCAAAAAAAATTGATTTGTTTGGGTCTATTAACGTTCAGCTCAAAATTACTTCGAAAGGACCTGTTATATTTGAGGTTAATCCGAGGTTCTCGGGAACTGTATATATGAGGCATTTATTAGGTTTTGATGACTTAAAATGGATTTTAAATTATAAAATGAATAAAAAGAATTTTTTTACAAATAATTTAAGAAAAAAAAGAATAGTTAGACTATCTCATGAAACTATTCTTTAAAAATTAAAGATGAAAAAAAAATTTAATTTTGTTAAAGAATTTAAGATTAATAATATTTTTTAAGTTGTAAATTGAAAAAGAAAAATATTTTAGTAATTTCAGCGCATCCAGATGATGAAGTTCTTGGTTGCGGGGGAACAATAATTAAACATTCAAAAAAATTTAATGTTTTTAGTATTATTGCAGGTGAAGGGATTACATCAAGAAATAAAAAAAGACCCAAAAATATTAAGTCTCGTCTAAATATATTAAAAAAACAAGCATTAATGGCTGCAAAAATAATGGGAGTTAGAAAAACTTTTTTCTTATCACTTCCAGATAATAAATTAGATACTTTACCGTTATTAGAAATCATACAAAAAATTGAGAGTATTATTTTAAAAATTAAACCCGAGATAATTTACACACATCATCATGGAGACTTAAATATTGATCATCAAATAATAAATAGAGCTGTTTTAACTGCTACCCGTCCAATGAATAAATTTAATGTGAAAAGCATAAGAACATTTGAAGTGTTATCTAGTACTGAATGGAATTTTCAAGATTCGAAAGACAATATATTTAAACCAAATTTATTTATAGATATAACTAAAGAAATGAAAAAAAAAATAAAAAGTTTTTTATGTTATAAAAGTGAAGTAATGCCGTTTCCACACCCAAGATCAAAAGATGCAATAAAATATCTTGCTAAATTAAGAGGAAGCACCTCAGGGTTTAGAGCAGCTGAAGCTTTTTTTATAGCTAGATCTATAGAAGACTAATTTTCTTTTTATTTAATAATGAGAAAAATTAAAATTTTTGATACAACATTAAGAGATGGCCAACAAGCTTCTGGTGCAAATATGAGTATCTCTCAAAAAGTTGAGATTGCAAAACTATTAGAAAAT
>Ga0066376_10001424_pt1 | contig 23282 bp, 17 predicted proteins | sample Knorr_S15_td_Bot_FD_77009 | JGI IMG/M metagenome (GOLD analysis project Ga0066376, IMG submission 77009) | Marine microbial communities from Southern Atlantic Ocean transect - Knorr_S15_td_Bottom_ad_5009_LV_A | ecosystem: Environmental > Aquatic > Marine > Oceanic | place: Southern Atlantic...
CAAGACAAGACAGGGCCATGTGTCGAAAAAAACTACCAGAAAGCGCAGACCCGCCTCCTACTGAAAAAACAAAAGAAGAAATGTTTTTAGCACCCATTCGGCGTGAAAAAGAAGAAAAGCAAGAGGAAGAAAATAAACCTCTAAAATCTCGCTGTGTTATTCTTTTACCATTAAATAAAAAGCGTATTGAAATCTATGCAAACGCTAGAGGCGTTAAAAATTCCAAAGAGTTTCTAGAAGAAATAGAACAAAAAGAAGCGTGGACATTTGCAAGGCGCCCCCTAGATCTCCAGTATTTAGTGAATATGTGGAATTGCTCTGAGAAACTTGGAACACTCCAACAACAACACGAAAATAGCATTAAAAACTCTTTAAAGGATAACCCTGAAAGGCCAGATAACGGCGTCCTTTCCGGTGACAAAGCGCGTGATGGCGTGGAACGCTTAGCTCTGGCCATGACATTAACTAAGAAAAGAACCATTCGATCCCCTGAACAAAGTACAGAAACGCCTAATCCTACATCTTTAGATGCTTCAGAAGTTCTAACAGAATGGACAGAGGCGGAAGTTAAAGCATTGCTAAGGCGTTCTATCTTCGACCCAGCAACATACGGACGTGCACGATTTCACCATCGCAGCATCCAAGAATATTTAGCAGCAGGCAGACTATCTCGTTTAAAAGAACAAAACCTAACGAAAAGACAATTGAACAATTTGCTATTTGCAGAAACGTATGGAGAAAAAGTTGTTATACCTACCATGCAAGCTATCGCAGCATGGCTTAGCATTTGGAACCAAGATATTTGCCGCGAAGTTTTAAATCGCGAACCAGAAGTTTTGGTTTTGCATGGAGATCCAGAATCTTTATCAGTGGAAGTCAGGTCTGAACTGATAAAAAACTACGTAACGGCTTACAGCCAAGGCGGGTGGCGTGGCTTAAAAATGCCCATTGGAGAAGTCCAGCGTCTTGCACATACTGATTTAGCATCAGATATACATACATACCTAGAGAAAAGACATGAGAATGAGGAAGTAACTGAGTTCCTACTCAAGCTAGTATGGCTAGGCGGAATACAAGATTGTGCAGGTGATGCTTATAACGCAGCCATGGACGAAAGTTTAGGAACATACTCACGTACCCTAGCAATCAAAGCATTATATGCCTGCGACAAAAGCAACCTTCTCCGGGCGATTGCACAAGATATTCTTGCTAATGAAGACCGTTGGGAAGGTAAAATAATACACTCCGTCATAGAAGAACTATATCCCAGCATAATTTCGACAGGAGAATTGGGACGGCTAATATCAAGGACACCAGAGCCTACAAACACAACGGGCGGATTTTCATGGTCATTATATAATATGCTAAGAACACCCATTGGAAGCGATGCTTTAAACATTGAGTTTACGGACTTACTTACTAATCTTATTTGGGACGGACGAGAGAAATCAACATGGTATTCACCATCAAGTAGTTTTGGATATCTGTCTGCTTCACTAGCTCGACATTGTAAACAGCAAATTGAGAAAAACTCCTCAATTCCGTCCGCACTAATACGCCCTTGTGTTATTGCTAACAGATTTCACGGTGACCACTATTCTGGTCGAGACGAACTAAAATATATAAGAGGGGAATTTTTGAAGGAGTCTTCCATTAGAGAGGCCACATTCTGGACAGAGTTAGAAACAGTTGATGCCATTTCGTGTGATGAAAGAAGTAGCCATCGTATGTATCACGCATTGCACAATGGTCTTATAAATAATTTTCAAGACGACGACCTGAATTGGCTTCTAACGGGATTAAACAATAAAAACCAACCTGAGAACCGAGAAGTAGCTCTTCACGGATTGATATCATTGTGGTCTTCAATGGGACGGTCAGATTCATATCTCAAAACTTTAGAAAAGGAGGTAGAAAACGAACCTGAGTTAAGAGAAGTTCTAGCGGAACGAAGTCAACCCATATCTACTTCGCCAGAAGATCAAATATGGGAAAGGGAAAATCAAAAGCGCATTAAAAAACAAAAAAAAGAACAGCAAGAAATTGAAAAATCGTGGTTAGGCTGGAAAGCGGAAGCTGAAAATGATCCAGACAAAATATTCAAAGGAAAGATAGGTGTTCAATCAATGTGGACATTGATGAGGTGGCTCAGATTTGCTGACAATAACACAGGAAGCTTAACACGCAAAAATTGGCCTCATATTCGTCAAATAATGGGTGATAAAATTGGTGATCTTTTTGAAAGTAGGCTTAAAGCTTACTGGAGAGAACAAACTCCACCCATTTGGTCTAGGCGCGATACTGAACAAAGGAACAAAATTTTTCTTTCACAGTATGCTGGATTAACTGGGCTACACATTGAATCGAGCAACCCAATGTGGATGGAAAATCTTTCTAATAAGGAAATTACACGCGCTGCCGAATGGGGCTTAGTAGATTTAAATGGAATGCCTGATTGGTTTTCCAATTTGGCAGAAAAATACCCAGATGTTGTTACGCAGGTATTGAAGACCGAACTTGAAGCGGAATTGACTGGGAAAGATACTGTTAAATATCCACATACGTTAAATTCTATCGAATACGGGTCTGAAACTCTCAAAACTCTAGTTACTCCATATTTAAAAGGCTTAGTATGCCAATGGCCACAAGGTATACTTGAAGAAAATCGAACTAAAAAGAACATACACTTACAGGCCATACTTTCAATCATCATAAGCGTAAACTCAAATGACGAAAATATAGCAAGTCTGTGTGAGGATAGATTTTTAAACTCGCCCAATGATAGCGCAGCATCTATTTGGCTTAATGGCTTATGCGCTTGCGATTTAAAAAAAGGTCTCAAAGCCTTTAGAGTTGGGCTGGAAGCTGTTCCAAAAAAAGAAAAACAAGCCAGAACCGTTGAGTGGTTTGGCAGGATATTCAATGATAAAAGCCATGACACAATATATGTAGATGTAGAATCGGATACTCATACTTTAGTTAGTCTTACGGAACTTGCTTACCAAGAAATCAAAGTTAAGGATGATATTCATCATGAAGGGGCCTACAGCCCCGGTGACAGAGATTATGCCGAACGTGCAAGAAACAAAATCTTTAACACTCTAATAGATAAATCTGGCGAAGAAGTGCATGATGCCCTAATCCAGATTTCAGACAAGCCATTATTTTCTCATATGTCGGACAGAATAAAAGTTTTAGCCAAACAACGTGCAGCTAAAGACAGTGATCTTAAAATATTCTCTATTGAAGAGTACAGAGAATGGGAAGAGAAATATGAACTGAAACCACAAAACAGAGACGATCTTTTCGAAATTATGATGGGACGTCTTGATGATATAGAGCATGATATTTTACACCATGATTTCACAGAAAGACAAACGCTCATCAAAATAAAATATGAAGCCGAAATGCAACCAATTCTCGCACGCAAAATGCTAGATAGCGCTAGAGGTTATTACGAAGTTGTAAGAGAAAACGAAGCAGCAGATAAAAATAAAGCCGATATTAGTCTTGTAGCAGGAAAAGCAGGAAGAGTTGTCATAGAAATAAAGATTGGCGATAATGATTACTCTGTTAGAGATTTAGAAAACAGCATAGAAACGCAATTGGTTGGACAATATTTGCGCCACGATAACTGTACAGCGGGAGCTTTGCTTGTAACCTATGCTGGAAGAAAAAACTTCCAAAATACAGAAACAAAACAACCCATGACTTTTGATGAAGTTATTGAACATCTTCAAAACTTTGCTAACGATATTGAAACTAAAGAGCACGGCAGGGTTAGGCTTGCTGTAAAAGGTTTAGATTTGAGAAAACCAATATCTTAGAGATAAGACAATAATATTGCTAAATTGTTTTTGCCTTATTTGCCAATAACCCGCATAGTGACTGTGGGTTGGTTTTGTTTAACCAATCTGGGGCTTAGTAACCTCAAATCGCAAGCGGTATATGACACTGCCGGAAATGTGTCGCTACTCAGTCTATGGCTGGGTGGCGATGTCATGTCCAAGGTTTTCCTAAAAGCATCGCGCCGTTTCTTGCGATACGGTTACTAACACCCAGTCACCAGCCTAGCGGTTGGTGGCTTTTGTTTTAACCTAAGAAAGTGAGATCCGAAATGAATTTAAAAACTTTGATCCTGATGGCAACAGCTATAGTTTCCCTGTCTGTTCCATCAAAATCTTATGCCGAAGAGTATAGTAGCTACAACGAAATGTTAGATAGCTTGCCATGCAACTCTTACATCGCAGATTTAAACATGGGTACTTCCATGTTGTTTGCTCATTATGAAACCTGCACATCCTGCTTATCCGCTGCAATAGTGACTTCAACAGAAAAGTCTGTTTGCATCCCAGACACTGACTTGAGACAGTTAACTGAAAACAACCCTCTCCTATTAATGAAACAATTTGAAAGACTGATGAGAGAAAACAACTTAAACAAAGAGAATAAAGTTTATCTTACGGATGGATTAATGATCGGGTTAGCAAAGGATTTTGATGAAACGTCTGCTAGTGTTGATTACCTTATTAAAAAAGGAATAATTAACCCTGAATGAGTTTAATTTCTCCAATATGAAGAGAATGTTTTCATATTCGACTTGTTTTTGAGGTGTGACCCAAAACTCACGCCTTAGAAACGCCTACCACGCGTTTAAACCTCTCCCCCGCCCCGCCCGCAAGCGGATATTCCTAAAACGCCCTAGAAGATGCTTTAAAGAAAATCTATTCTTTGAATAAGAATAAAAACTTCTCCGCGTGACAAAATCCTTATATTTCCAATATAATCCTATTATGCCCAATAAAAACATTAGGAGATACTGTGGCAAATAACGCATTAGAAATTTTAGAAAAATACAGAACCGAAGAATACATTGCACATTTAAGAAACTCTTACATACTTAAAAATGAAAAACAGGCTGTCGAAATCTTCTTTCAATATGCGCATCTTAATAGGAAATGTGGAAATTGTGAAAAGAGAAAGCTGAAATTAAATCTTAAAACGGCAAAAGTTATTTGTAAAAACTGTGGTGAAAAGACACATCTATATAAATACACAATCTATGAGGGAATGAGAATACCTGCCCATAGATTATTATACTTTATTGATCTGACTCATTACAACAGAAAGCCTCATGGTAACAAAGCCGAACTAGCGCGCAAGACAGGTTTAAGTAAAAAGACTATTCAAAAGTTATGTGATCTTACTGAAAAGGGATTCGAAACATTTAGAGACGGATTTGACTACTCATTTGAAAATACAAAGTTTGCTATGCTAGATGAAACTAAGCGTTGTGTCGCTACTCTTGGAAGCAGTAAGCTAATGGAATTTCTACTCGTCCCAGAGAAATAAACTAGCATGATAACTAACTAATACCCTAAAAAAATGCAATAAAGGTTCCTAAGTGGTCTACCCCACGAGCCTATCTTCTTTCTATGATTAAAGAAAGGAGAGGCTATGACTGATGATTACATTAATGAGATTGTCGAAAAGGCAATTAGCCTCCTTTTACAAGAAGTTCAAAAACTTAATAAGGAGATAGATAATGGCAAAAATGAACACTGCAATACTACTTACTAATGTAACCAGTAATGAATATTCCTATAGAGCTACGCAAAATAAACTTTGCGTGAAAGAAGTAGAAACAACCAAGACCTGTGAAGATAAAGGGTTTGATATCAAAAAACATTTCGTTATGAGCGAAAGAGGTAGGTTTGGTTTCCCAAATGTAAGTATATACTTGAATATAATGGAATTTGTAATAACAAATAACGTAAGCAATGTAATTATGGACGATCTTGAATTCCATATTGAAAAAATGCATCCAGGAATTCGTATTATATTAAGAGAAAGCTCAAGACTGTTTGATATTAATAATCTTCCAAACGGTTTATTTGTCAGAGCCAGCGCCCCTCAACTTGACTTGTTTGAAGATCAAAAAAACTTTTTGTCATAATTTTTTATTTGGGCAATGATTAGTGGAGCGCCCTTCGCGCTTTACTAACCCCAATTAAAGAAAGGACGAAAATGTTTATCTGTATTTATTGCAGGGTTAACTCCAGTGGTAGGAAGATTACAAGGTCAGATACATATACCTCCCAAGCTAAGAGATGTAATGACTGGTTAGCCAAATATGGCTTAAAAAGCTCTAAACGCTTTTGTGATGACGGTGAATTTATTACACCTTCTTATCTCCCCGCCTTTAGGAGTTTGATCGAGAAACTCAAACATTCAAAAGAATATCCAAAAATTATTCTCATAGACCACATAGGCCGAGTGGGAAAAACAGAGGAATGTAGGCGAAATGCCATAGAGCTTCTCATCGACCAACACGCAATACTGATAGACATTCATCGCCCTTCGCAAGAAGGGCTTTTTTATATGAACATTTTGAAGAAGAAAGAAGAAATCAAATGACAGATGATTTTACAGCAACGGCGGTTATCTATGTGAGAGTTTCAAGCGATAAGCAAGTAACTCAAGGTAATGGGCTTCATTCCCAAGAAACAAGGTGCAGGGCATTTTGTGTAAGCAAAAAATATTATGTAGCCAAGGTGTTCTCAGACGGGGGTGTAAGCGGAAAGTTATATGAACGTCCCGCCTATCTCGAAATGCTTAATTTCATAGACACACAAAATGATAAAGTTGTAGTGGTTTGTGACAACATAGACCGTCTATCAAGAGATGTTGAAGCAGGTAATAAAATCATCCGCGATATTGAGAGTAGAGGATCGAAATTAGAAGGTCCGACTTTCAAATATGAAAACACTCCCGAAGGTAATGCAATGTATAATATGCAGCTCTTATTAGGACAATATCATAGAGAGGCCAACGCACGGCAAGTAAAAGATAAGACTAGAGCAAGAATGCAGAACGGTTACCGCACTGTCGGAGGGTGTGTAGTCGGTTATAGACCTACGGAAGAACGAGGTATCCATGAGCCTTACGAACCTGTGGCAGGGATAGTTAAGGAGATTTTGGAAGGATACGCCACAGGACGCTTTAATAGCTATACAGATATGGCCAGACATTTAAATGGTTTCAATTTTCCTCGGCGAAAAGATGAACATCGAAAAGAAAAGTCACTCAAAACCCAGCGTAAGCATATCCGGTTGAATGGAGAGAAAGTTAAAATTCAAATACTGGGTAATGCTCCCTACTATGCTGGGTATATAGAAAATGATGCTTTGGAAGTTACGCGCAGGAAAGGACACCACCAAGCCATCATCTCTGTTAAAACTATGACTGATATAGAAAAACGATTGAGAGGCGAAAAACTTCCTGTCTATCGTAAAAACCTCAATCAGCATTTCCCTTTAAAGAATTTTATCAAATGCAGTGAGTGTGACAGCCCTATGAAAGCCTCTTTCTGTGGTGGTCGGCATAAAGAATACGGATACTATTATTGTTACGCGCCTGACTGCTCTCTAAAGAACAAGAATATTCGCTATGAAACCGTTCATAAGCAGTTTGTGGGCTTACTGAAACAGGTTACACCAAAACAGGAAATATTTAATCTGACTTTAGATACCTTAAAGAAAGTATGGAAGGAGGAGGAAACGAAAGCAGCTAATTTACAAAAACATGATGAGAAGGAAATCATTAAAATTGAGAACCAGATTCAAACTGTCACAGATGAATACCTTTCAACCTCCAACAAAGATATTAAGAAAATTTTGGAAAAGCGCATCAGTGACCTGACAACTCAGAAAGATGTTTTGAAAGAAAGGCAACCGGATAAAATGTTTGATAAAGCCAACTTTGATATTGTCCTGAATATAATGGAATCAATTCTAAGTGAGCCTTTAAAAGTGTGGGAAGAAGGTGATTTAGATAAAAAACAACTTATTCAGAGGTTAGTTTTTCCAAACGGCCTGATTTACGCTCAAACGGAAAAGAAATTTCGAAAACCTGGTCAGACGCTTGTTTACTTGCTTTCAGGGGAATCAAAGGCTGAAAAAAGACGTATGGTGGACCAGGAGGGATTTGAACCCCCGACCAATCCGTTATGAGCGGATTGCTCTAACCAACTGAGCTACTGGTCCAACCTGCTTCTTTAATTATGAAGCCCCCTGATATAACAAGGTTGAACCTAGTTTTGCAATATCTAAACGCTTCCAGGATGAAACTTTTTTCCGGTAAGTGCGTTAGCTGCACATGATACACTCACTTCACATATATATTTTAGCTTTTGCGTTGATTTTGTTAGCTAGCCTAACACTCTCTTCAGCCAATGCTATGGACCTAGCCGAGGCACGCGAAATTACCACAACATGCAAAAGCAGCGCCGAATGCACATCGATTGCAAAAACCTGTAACGACACTTGCGACCGCATGGCACTCAATAAAACCTATTACGGACAATATCGAGACGCACAACAAAAAGTTTGTGGATCATCAACTCCGGATCAGTCATCATCAAAAGATGCCGTGCTTTGTTCACAACCTTCACAAGCCTCATGTATTTCGGGCACCTGTCAGATAGTAAGTAGATAATTTAATAAAGAGGAGACTTTAAAAATGAAAAAACTAGCCCTAGTAACAACCCTTGCCATTATGGCTTCCGGCTCATCTGCCATGGCAATGGATAACAAGATGCCAGTAGTTACAAATAATGTAACAACAGATTCTATGACGAATGTAACAACTTCCACAACCACCACAAATACGACAGATATGAAAAAAGTATCAAAAGTCATTGCTTCTGAGCTAAGACCCTCTGCCGGAGATCCGGGTTATACAGGGCAAAACGGAGTTCCTGCAACAACTGACGTCATTGGGAATGACGCAAATACGGTTACCGCACAATCAAACACTGCCACAAGAAGTAGCGGCACTGTAGTTGTTGTGCCGGAAGAGAACACTGCGCCTGAGAGCATGAGGGTTGAACCGACAGATCCTGTCGCTGTGGACACACAGACAGAAAGCCTGACCAACGCCCCGGTAAAAGAAGCCGAAATAGCACGAGATGGCGAGATCGTACCTGGAGTACGCCCCGGTGAAATGGTGGAAGATGTAACACCAGAGGAAGTTTTAGATCCCAACCAGCCTATGGAAAAGACGACCTATGACATTCCCGGTGCGACACGCACAGTAGAGCCTTTAGGCGAGATTGCTGTGGACGGTAAATAGGATTTAGTAATAGACTATGAGAAAAGGCCTCAAATTTGAGGCCTTTTTTTAATTATCGAGGAAGCTGCGAAGTTTGCGGCTTCGACTTGGATGTTTTAGTTTACGCAAGGCCTTCGCCTCAATCTGACGGATACGTTCGCGCGTTACATTGAACTGCTGACCAACCTCTTCCAAAGTGTGGTCGGTGTTCATACCAATACCAAATCGCATACGAAGCACGCGCTCCTCACGTGGCGTAAGTGACGACAATACGCGTGTGGTTGTCTCACGCAGATTAGAGTGAACAGCCGATTCCACTGGTAAAATGGCGTTCTTGTCTTCAATGAAATCACCAAGGGATGAATCCTCCTCATCACCAACAGGTGTTTCCAAAGAAACAGGCTCTTTTGCGATTTTGAGGACCTTACGAACCTTATCAACAGGCATGTGCAAGCGCTCGGCCAGTTCTTCCGGTGTTGGCTCACGGCCAATTTCATGGATCATCTGGCGTGATGTGCGAACAATCTTATTGATCGTCTCAATCATATGGACAGGGATACGGATAGTTCTGGCCTGATCAGCGATAGAGCGCGTGATAGCCTGTCTTATCCACCAAGTGGCATAGGTTGAAAATTTATAACCGCGGCGATATTCAAACTTATCAACCGCCTTCATCAACCCGATATTACCTTCCTGAATGAGATCGAGGAATTGAAGTCCGCGATTAGTGTATTTTTTAGCAATAGAAATAACAAGGCGAAGGTTTGCCTCCACCATTTCTTTTTTGGCACGGGCCGCCTCACGCTCACCTTTTTGGACCGTGCCAACAATACGACGGAATTCTTTAATAGGCAGCATTGCCTCATCGGAAATTGCCGCAATCTGCTCTTTCAGGGTATTTACGTCATCAGTATGTTGTTCTGCGAATTTATCCCATCCCTTGCCCTTGGTATCGGCCATTTCTGTCATCCAATTCGGGTCAAGTTCAGAACCATAGTAATTCTCAAGAAATGCCTTACGGCTTACACCACTGTTAACAGCAAGGCGCATGATGCGGCCTTCTATACCAACAAGGTCACGGTTCATAGTGTAAAGGCGCTCAATCAACTGCTCGATCCGTGCATTATTAAGATGCACAGAATTCATGTGATTGACCATTTCCTTTTTCAGCTCAAGATATTTCTCATTCGTCTTGGCATCAGGATCATCGCCTTTCAAAAGAGCATCAAGACGCTTTTGCTGTGCCTTTTGCATCTTCTTATATGTTTTGCCAATTTCGGCAAAAACGTCCAGGACCTGCGGCAGAAGCTCGGCTTCCATGGCGGTCAAAGAAAGTTGACCTTCGTCTTCATCTTCGCCATCATCACCATCTTCGTTTTCGCTGTCTTCCCCGTCTGAATCCTTTTCAGAGTCAGAATCATCATCAGAACCTCCCGAAGTATCCCCGTAGGTCGCATCAAGATCGATTACGTCACGTAGAAGGATATCCCCCTCTTCCATTGCCTGATGCCAGGCAATCATAGATTCAATAGCCAACGGACTTTCACAAATCCCGCCAATCATCATCTCACGTCCGGCTTCAATACGTTTGGCAATGGCAATTTCGCCTTCACGCGACAGAAGTTCAACGGTCCCCATTTCGCGTAAGTACATGCGAACAGGGTCATCTGTCCGACCAGTATCGTCAGATTTTATATTTCCGCTGCTTTTATATTCTTCGCCAGACTCTTCATCATAGTCGTCTTCTTTTTCGACCATTTGAATACCCATTTCGGAAATTGCCGACATGGCATCTTCGATTTGCTCGGAAGAAAACTCCTCGGTCGGTAAAGCATTATTAATTTCATCATACGTGATGAAACCGCGTTTCTTACCGTTTGTTACCAGTTTCTTGATAACCGCTTTAAAACCACCTTTCGGGGTTTTTGTTTTGGTTGTTTCGGACTGATTATCCTGGGTTTCTGTCGGTTTTTTATCTTTGGCCATATGATATTTTTTGTCTGTGTTATAGGCGTTTATTAAACTTAAATACTTACATCTTCAATTTCTAATGTTACTGAATTTTTGCGGTGCGAATCAGTATAACAGCCATAAAGTCTACCCTGTTCGCGCCTCTTCTAAAACCCGCTTTTTGTATTTTATTTTCTACTCGCTATCATTATTTCCCGCACCAAGCAGTTTGCGCATTTCAAAAAGCCTGTTTTCAGCATCTTCACTAAAATTTTCATTTAGTTGACGTCGCGCAGAATTCAACTCACTGGTTAAATTGTCTTGCTCCATCACCTTCAGCAAATCTTTTAGTCCCGCGCGAACCTTGTCACTTTGCGTCCCGGTTTTTGCATAACCTGCATGAGTATAAATAATTTTTTGCGCACACAAGTCAACAAGTGCCTGATGACCAAGGGAGAGTAAATGCGATTTTAAAACGTCCCTGTCAAGGTTATTCTCATCTTCGGCAGGCACTGATGGCTCTCTCTCGTGTGCCCAGTGCAACATATCGTCTATCGCACCGTCCCTGTCATCTTGCCCACTGTAAAAACTGTGAAGATGGTCTTCCATTTCCAGTATCGCCCAAGGGTGATTTATAAGGCACACAAAAAAAGTGTCTATGATCTGAGATTTTCTTTTGTCCGACCTGGGACGGATAAGAGATATGGCTGGTGTTTTCTCACGCCCTCCATCCCATTTTTTAAAACTATTCTTTTGGCGAAATTCGCGCCACATGCGGTCTTTAAAGGATTTCGCGTAATATGTCTGAACCGTTTTATCCGTTATACGCGTAACGAGTTTATCAAAATAGTCCGCCAGTGCCGCTTGCTTATCAGGCGTATCAAAATCTCTGTTTTCTGTTGCTTCATTCCATAAAAACTCATCCAGACTCTGTGCATTTTGAAGGATTTCAACCATTGCACCTTTGCCACGAGCCTTGATGTAAGTGTCCGGATCCTCACCCTCAGGTAAAAAAGCAAGTGCTACAGTGTGGCCGGGTCTGAGTAATGGTAAAACACGCTCGCAAGCCCGGGATGCTGCGCGAAGCCCTGCATTGTCACCGTCAAAGGAAAGGACAGGCCTTTTCTCGTCTTCTGGACACATTTTCCAAAGAAGAAGAATCTGCTCCTCAGTCAATGCCGTACCCAGCGGAGCCACAGCCCCTTTGAGCCCTGCCTGATGACAGGCCATAACATCCAGATACCCTTCAACAACAATCGGTGTATGCCCTTCCCTAGCAGCCTCACGTGCATGGGAATCACCATACAGCATTCGTCCTTTGTGGAAGAGCGGCGTGTCGGACGAGTTTAAATATTTTGGCGGTGTAAAATTGGGATTGGTTTGCGGTCTGATATGCTCAGGCAAAATACGTCCACCAAAGGCCACAATACGCCCGCGCCTGTCAGAAACCGGAAACATGACGCGGTCACGGAAAAAACCATAAGGCTCGCCGCCCCGCGTCGAGGGCTTTAGTAGCGCGCAGTCCAGCAATTGTTGAATGCTGAAACCGGACTCTAACATATGGGCCTTAAAAGCTTTGTCATTATCGGGTGCATAACCAATGCGGAAATTGTTTAATGTTTCTTCTGAAAAACCGCGTTTCACCATATACTCCAAAACATCGGCGTTTTCTGCCTCATAAAGCTGGGTCTCCATCCAACGGCAGGCCTCTTCCATGGCGGCGTGCAAGTCTTTTTGTACCTTGGCACGTTCTATATCTTCCGGACGGCTTTCCGGCACCTGCATACCCGCTTGGGCTGCAAGTTGCTCAATCGCCTCAATGAATGACAGATTTCCCTCCGCCATCGTAAAGCCGATCACATCGCCATGCGCACCGCATCCAAAACAATGGTAGAATTGCTTGTCATCATTCACATAAAAGCTGGGTGTTTTCTCACGGTGGAACGGGCAGCACCCCTTATATTCACGACCAGCGCGCGTTAGCTTCACCTTTTTGCCGACTACATCGGACAATGTCAGGCGCGTGCGCAAATCATCTAAAAACCGCGGAGGAATGGACATGATTATCTTTTAGCAAAAAGCGGAGAAAAGGGAAACTGTCTTGTTCATGCAATCTCGACCTTTTAAAGCATCAAAGCCATGCTCATGAAATGAACAACAAAAAAAATTGTTGTAAAAATTATGACTTTGATATTTTTGCTAAAAGGTGTGATGGCAATAATAAAGCATTGAATGAAAACATATAAAAATCCTACAAAAGATTCATAATAAAAACCTGTAAAAATGAAATATATCAATGGCCATAAAATTACAGCGAGCAGTGCTAGGTATTTGTTTTTAAATCTCATGATTTATTTTAACTTTAAAATCATGTTTTCGTAAACAGTGCCTATTCTCGTAAATGTCATTTCGACTGAGCGGAGCGAGTGGAGAAATCTCACGGGATTGATTTGAGATTCCTCGACTACGCTCGGAATGACCTCGTTATCTTATTACCTCTCCATTTGATCGGCCGTTTTGGCCGCGCGGATGAGTTGAATGAGTTCAGAACGGTAACCATAGTCATCTGCGCCCTTGCCTTTCTTGGCAAGCAGGACTGCATCATCATAGTCAAAGTCGTTTAAGTACTTATCATCTTTCAAGAGCTGGCCAAATCCGGCAACGGCGATGGAGAAACGCACATCATCTGAAACAGCGTCAGGGCATCTGTCCTCAGTTCCACATCCCACAGGATCAAGCTGTGCATCCATATCGGCAGTCACAGGCGTTGTAATCAATTTGGATTTGCTTTCTTTCGGCAGTTTGTAGCGGATTTTAAGGAAGGCGTATTCATTATCGAATTCAACGTCATCCGCTTTAACAGCCATATCATCTGATGCATAGCGTGGCGGATCAATGGCAACTGCATCCGACCCAACAGGCGTGATCTCGTAGATTGCCGTTACTGTGTGCCCCGCTCCGATATCACCCGCGTCGACCTTGTCATTGTTGAAATCCTCACGGTTAAGGGCGCGGGTTTCATAACCAATCAAACGGTATTCCGCGACGGTTTCGGGATTAAATTCCACCTGAATTTTAACATCCTTGGCAATCGGGAACAGCTGCGATGTTGCTTCCTCGACCAATACTTTGCGCGCCTCTTGCGCATTATCGATATAGGCTGCAACACCGTTTCCGTTTTGCGCCAGTTCCTGCATCAAATGGTCATTCAAATTGCCCTGACCAAATCCAAGAACAGAAAGAAAAATACCGCTTTCACGCTTTTTCTCGATCAGCTCTTTCAAGTCTTCTGGTGAGGAAACGCCAACATTAAAGTCACCATCGGTTGCAAGGATTACGCGGTTTACGGCCTCATCATCGAAATTGGCCTCGGCCAGATCATAGGCGCGCTCTATTCCTTGCGCCCCTGCGGTTGACCCGCCGGCATTCAGATTATCCATTGCCGCCATGATCTTATCTTTTTCTGAAACCTTGGTCGGTTCCAGCGCCGTTCCGGCCGCTCCTGCATAAGTCACAATTGAAATCGTGTCTTCAGGCTTCAACGTAGTAAGCAGCATTTCCATGGATTGTTTCACCAAAGGAAGTTTATCAGGCGCATTCATGGAGCCTGACACATCGAGCAGAAAAACAAGATTGCTGTTTGGTTGTTCATTATCGTGAATGTCATAACCTTTAATCCCGACATGCATCAGTTTCTTGCCCTCAGCCCACGGAGACTCCGTCACAGCAACATTAGCCTTGAACGGGATCTCCCGGCTTTCAGGGCCTTGGTAAGCGTAATCAAAGTAATTGATCATTTCTTCAACACGAACGGCATCAGGATCAGGCATGCGACCCATCTCGAGCTGTTTACGTACGAATGAATAAGAGGCAGTGTCCACATCAATCGAGAAGGTCGAAACAGGCTCGCCACTCACCTGCTTGATCTGACTAACCTCAACATCTTTGAAATTATCGCGGCCCTCGTCCTGGTAATATTGCGGTGGTACTGGCTCAACAGGCATAGACAGAATTTTTGCCTGTGGGCTAACCGCTCTGTTCATAGCCTGGCTGGCAACAAAGCCTTCAGCTATTTCGGGGCTGGCTTGACGAGTCGCCACGGGTGGCGCTGCCACATCGGCCATGTCCAAACTTTCTTCCATTACTTCTGGTTTTGCAAGTCTGTCGTCAAGTTGTATTTCGCGCCATCTATCTAAAGGCTGTTCAACTTGGGCAATTTCCATTTCTTGTGGCTGAGGTGCAGTTCCCGCACCCATCATTCCATCTTCATAAGATGGATAAAAAGCAACTCCGACCGCAAGTAAGGCAACGCTGGCCATTGCAAGCCCGCCATAAACAATTTTCTTATTTGAAAAGGACATATTCTCTCTCCTCGTATCTGTTGGTTTTCTAGTAAGACGAGAGATGAATGGCAATCCTTGAAAAAAAGAGCGATTTTTTTTGTAATCCTGTTTCTTATACTCTGCCATGGCAAGGTTGAGCGCGGCTTTACGCGCCTCGTCATCGGCCTCCGGCGTTTCGGCAGAACGAAGGATTTTCTTTAAATCTTTATCATGCTTGTCGTGGTCATTCATTGCTGACCTCCATCATTTCTATTTTCGAAATATTTAAGTTTTTTGCGGGCCTCGGATATCTTCCATGAAACCGTTCCTTCGGCACACCCCATAATCTCGGCAGCTTGCGCATGGGTCATGTCCTCTACAAAGACCAGCATAACGGCTTCGCGCTCGCCCTCTGGCAAATTACGGATTTCTTCCAATATCTGCCTTGCGTGGAGCCTGTCCTCTCCAACGGAAGAGCTTTCTTTCAAGGCCGGATCAATATGAATGCGCATCTTCCCGTGACGGGCGTTTTTTCGCATATAATCCGTTGCGGTGGTTACCACAACCCTGTAAAGCCAGCTGGTAAAGGACGCAGAACCTTCAAAGCTGCCAAGGCTTCTGGCAAGTTTGATGCAGACATTCTGCGTAATATCTTCAGCACGGCTTTTATGCCCGCAAAATTTATAGGCGAATTTAAAAATGGTGGTGTAGTGACGATTAATCAAAGCTTCAAAGGCGCGTGCATCCCCTCGCGCTGCTTTAAACGCCAGTTCATTATCTTCCAAATCATTAAATTGCACCATTATCGCGCCCATATAAAAGTTAGACGCGATAAATTAGCATATCCTTGGAAAAATAAAATGGTTTATGGGATTAGCTTGCCAGGCGCTGTTTAACCTGTCCGCCGGCTTTCCCCATATCAAGACGACCTGTATAGTTATCTTTCAAATAACCCATAACCTTGCCCATATCCTTAATATCGGTCGCGCCTGTTTCAGTCACGGCTTTATCGATAGCTGTCTTTGTCTCTTCTTCGCTTAACTGCTGGGGCAAGAAGTCCTGGATGATTTTGACTTCGGCCTCTTCCTTTTCGGCCAATTCATTTCGACCGCCCTCGCGATAAACTTTGGCTGATTCGTTGCGCTGTTTTATCATGAATTGAAGCAAAGCCAGGATTTCCGTGTCAGAGATACCATCGGAATTACCATTCGAGCGTGCTGCAATATCACGATCTTTCAAAGCAGCGTTAATTAGCCGAATTGTGGATAATTTCAAATTATCCTTATCTTTCAAGGCTTGCTTCATTGCGTTGTTAATTTCTGCGCGTTTTTCTGACATTTTTACTTTTCTTTTCTAGTGGTTTTCGTTAGTAAAATAGCTTTCCAGTGACGTAAGGTCAAATATGATCAAACTCTAAATTAAAGCGGACTGGATTTATGCCCCAACTTCAACAGAAAAAACAACCAAAAAATGCGACGGCTTGTCTCATTTTAAACGACGGATCTGTTTATTACGGATACGGTATAGGCGCTCCAGTTAAAAAAATTGGGGAAGTCTGTTTCAACACCTCGATGACGGGCTATCAGGAAATTCTGACCGATCCCTCTTACGCACGCCAGATCATCACCTTTACATTCCCTCACATAGGAAATGTCGGCACAAATGAAGAGGATATAGAAACGGCCGGACCTGCTGCTTTCGGCTTAGTTCTGAGAGAACGTATAACGGACCCATCTAATTGGCGCTCAACCAAACATTTGGATGAGTGGCTTAAAGAAAATGATTTACCTGGCATTACGGGTGTGGACACACGTGCCTTAACACAGAAAATCCGCGATAATGGTGCACCTAATGGCCTGCTTGCCGTCGACCCTGAGGGTAAGTTTGACACAACATCCCTCTTTGAAGAGCTTCTCGACTGGGGTGGATTAGAGGGAGCCGATTTGGCCGAGACCGTAACGTGTGCAAAAGAGTATGGCTGGTCTGAAACTATATGGGCACATGGCAAGGGCTATGGCGGACAAAATGACAAGGCCTCCGATCTTCATATCGTTGCCGTTGACTTTGGTGCCAAACGCAACATCCTGCGTTGTCTTGCCAATACCGGAGCAAGGGTAACTGTAGTGCCGGGAAAAACGACGGCTGAAGGTATTTTAAAATTAAATCCTGATGGTGTTTTTCTGTCCAACGGCCCGGGCGATCCTGCTGCAACAGGAAAATACGCCGTTCCCATGATAAAAAATTTGCTAGATAAAGACATCCCTCTTTTCGGTATATGCCTTGGCCACCAAATGCTAACTCTTGCACTGGGCGGTAAGACTCGAAAAATGGGATTAGGCCATCGTGGTGCCAACCATCCTGTTAAAGACTCTGTTTCCGGTCGTGTTGAAATCACCTCACAAAATCACGGTTTTGAAGTGATTGAAGACAGTCTTCCTGAAAATATAGAGGTGACACACCGTTCTTTATTTGATGGCTCTAATGAAGGCATAAAAGTTAAAGGTAAATCCGCCTTTTCAGTTCAATATCACCCGGAAGCCTCACCGGGCCCGCAGGACGCGCATTATCTCTTTGACCGTTTTATAGACATGATTAACGCATCTAAAACATCACCTAAGGTTAAGAGTGCCTAGAATGAGTAAGTTGCTTTTAAAAGGATTTCAGAGATTTAAAGAAAAAGCCTATGAAGGTGATGATCCCCTTATGCCGCGCCTCGTTCGTGAAGGTCAGGACCCTCGGTATTTTATTATCAGTTGTATAGATTCACGCGCAAACCCGGGAACAATATTCGATACAGCAGCAGGCACATTTTTTGCGCATAAAGCCATGGGGGCAATCGTCAGACCTTATAAAACAGGAACGGCATTGGCCGCTGCGCTTGATTTTGCTATCAATTATAATGCAGTAGACACCCTTATCGTATTGGGACACACAAAATGCGGGGCAATTGACGCCCTCATTCAAAATTTAAATGATGAAGAGATTTCCAGCTTTCTTGAAGTCGCACAGGGCGGTCTTGCCAAAGCACAGCAGAAAACCAAGCCGGGACGCGATCTGCACCGTGTGACAGAAGAGCAAATTGTTCTCGATAGCGTAGAAAACCTGACTGGCTACCCCAGCGTGCGTGATGCGCTTGCTAAAGGCAAAATCGAAATAAAACCCTGGTTATTTGATATGGAGCAAGGCCATATCTGCGAACACAACCCGAAAACTGATATTTTTGAACCCATAGAGAGTGAAGTTTAATGCCTAAAAGAACCGACATAAAAACAATCTGCATCATCGGCGCCGGCCCTATCATTATCGGCCAGGCTTGTGAGTTTGACTATTCCGGTGCGCAAGCCTGTAAAGCATTGCGCGAAGAAGGCTACCGCATTGTCCTCATTAACTCTAACCCCGCCACCATCATGACTGACCCTGATCTGGCAGATGCAACTTATATCGAGCCCATTACACCCGATGTCGTTGCCAAGATACTTGAAAAAGAAAAACCTGATGCCCTACTCCCCACAATGGGCGGACAAACAGCGCTCAACACAGCGCTGGCTCTAGCAGAAAATGGCACATTGGATAAACTTGGCATTGAGCTTATTGGAGCAAATCGTGAGGCGATTGAAAAGGCCGAAGACAGGCAGAAATTCCGTGACTGTATGGATGAGCTTAGACTTGAGTCACCCCGCTCCGCTGCGGTTCACAGCTATCAGGAAGCTTTAGAAGCCCTTGAACATACGGGGCTGCCCTCAATCATCAGACCATCTTTCACGCTTGGCGGAACGGGTGGTGGCATCGCTTATAATCGTGATGAATTTGAACGCATTGTTAAAGAAGGACTTGACGCCTCTCCAGTCAATGAGGTTTTGGTCGAGGAATCCCTTCTTGGCTGGAAAGAATATGAAATGGAGGTTGTTCGCGATAAATCCGACAATGCCATCATCATATGTTCTATTGAAAATATTGACCCGATGGGAGTGCATACCGGGGATTCAATAACAGTTGCCCCTGCACTGACCCTTACCGATAAAGAATACCAGATCATGCGCAACGCCTCTCTTGCTATCCTGCGGGGTATCGGCGTGGAAACAGGTGGATCGAACTGCCAGTTTGCAGTTGATCCGGAAACAGGCCGAATGGTCGTCATTGAGATGAATCCACGCGTGTCCCGTTCCTCTGCCCTTGCGTCAAAAGCCACAGGCTTCCCGATTGCCAAAGTAGCTGCCAAACTTGCTGTGGGATATACTTTGGATGAGCTGACAAATGATATTACGGGCGGAAAAACACCTGCATCTTTTGAACCGACAATTGATTACGTTGTCACAAAAATACCGCGCTTTGCTTTTGAAAAATTCCGTGGATCTGATAACCGCCTTTCAACTGCCATGAAATCAGTTGGCGAGGCCATGGCAATTGGACGATGCTTTGAGGAATCTATGCAAAAAGCTCTTCGCAGTCTTGAAAAAGGACTGGAAGGTTTTGATGAAATTCAAATTGGCCAGCCATCCAAAGAACAAAAAACACCCCACCCCGACCAGATACGGGCCGCCCTTTATAAGCCAACCCCCCAGCGCATCCTGTATGTCGCACAAGCTATGCGTCTTGGCATGTCGATTGAAGATATCTATGACATAACAAAATATGACCGCTGGTATCTTGAACGCATTAACGGTCTGGTGAAAGAAGAAGAGAATTTTCGTGAGAACGGTCTACCAAAGGACGCAGAAGATTGGGCCGCGGTTAAAAGGCTAGGCTTTGCTGACGCTCGTATTGCAACGCTGACAGGCCTTACTGAGGAAAAGGTCAGAAAAACACGTCAAAAAGCAGGTATCCGCCCGGTTTATAAAAGAGTGGATAGCTGTTCAGCTGAAATCCCCTCACTTACACCTTATATGTATGGCACATATGAAGGTGACGGGTTGGAGCCTGCCATTTCTGAAATAGAAGACTGTGATAAGGAAAAAATAGTTATCTTGGGTGGCGGGCCTAACCGCATCGGACAGGGCATAGAATTCGATTATTGCTGTGTTCACGCGGCCTATGCGCTTAAAGAGGCAGGTTATGAAACAATCATGGTGAACTGTAATCCTGAAACAGTTTCAACTGATCCGGAAACATCAGACAGGCTTTACTTTGAGCCATTGACCGCGGAAGACGTTTTTGAGCTTATCGCTGCTGAAAATAAAAATGGGCAAGTTAAAGGTGTTATCGTACAGCTAGGTGGTCAGACACCGCTTAAATTGGCTAATGCCTTACAAAAAGAGGGTATTCCCATACTTGGAACAGATCCTGACGCGATTGATCTGGCAGAAGATCGTGAGCGTTTCCAAAAACTGGTCAAAAAGTTGAAATTGCGCCAGCCACCAAACGGCCTGGCTCGCTCATCCGAAGAAGCACTCAAGATGGCAGAAGATCTTGGCTTTCCTCTTGTTATCAGACCATCTTACGTTCTGGGTGGGCAAGGTATGGAAATCGTCCACGATATGGAATCCTTGCAAAAATATATCTCAACTGCGGTGCGCGTATCCGGTGACACCCCCGTACTTCTTGACCGTTACCTGAAAGAAGCAATTGAGGTAGATGTCGATGCACTTTGCGACGGCAAGAATGTTTATGTTGCAGGCATCATGGAGCATATTGAAGAAGCAGGCATCCACTCAGGTGACAGCGCTTGTGTTCTGCCTCCGCACTCCCTTCCCTATCGCACAGTGCGTGAGCTTGAAAAGCAAACCGAGAAGCTGGCACTGGCTTTAAATGTAAAGGGTCTGATGAACATTCAGTTTGCCTGTAAAATGAATAAAAGCACGGGCCAATATGATATTCATCTTCTGGAAGTAAATCCCCGTGCCTCACGAACTGTTCCCTTTGTAGCCAAGGCTACAGGCACGCCAGTCGCCAAAATCGCAGCGCGTGTTATGGCAGGCGAAAAACTATCCTTCTTTGAAAACCAGCTCCAGGGCCTGATGCCCGACCATGTTGCTGTAAAGGCACCGGTATTCCCTTTCAACCGTTTCCCGGGCGTCGATCCGATATTAGGTCCGGAAATGAAGTCAACGGGTGAGGTTATGGGATTGGACCGTGATGTTGCTCATGCTTTTCTGAAGAGCCAATTGGGCGCGGGAACCACACTGCCCACGGAAGGTAAAGTCTTCCTGTCTGTGAAAAATGCGGATAAGGACGCTCTTGTTCCTATTGCAAAAGATCTGGAAGATCTGGGCTTTGAGCTTGTTGCAACGGGTGGTACTTGCACCCATTTACGAGACGCCGGAATAACGGTTAAACGTATCAATAAGGTTATGGAGGGTCAGCCCCATATTGTGGATGCAATTATCAATAACGAGATAGATTTTATGATCAACACCACCAAAGGCCCGCAAGCTGTTGCTGATGCCCTGTCTATTCGTCGCAATGCATTGATGAATAAAATCCCGTATTATACGCTTATTACTGCCGCACGTTCGGGTGTACAGGCAATAAGAGCACTTAAAACACGGGATTTCGGTGTCGAGCCTCTACAAAATTATTTTAAACAGACAAGTAAAGAGGAGGCTGCCTAAAGAGGTTTGGGAGGGTTGTAACTTTCCCTGATCTCATTTTGTAGAATATCATCAGCCTTTTCTAAAGCCTGATCTGCTTTATAATTTCTCTGAGCACACTCTACTGTTTTAGCTTTGTTTTCGCTGCAAGCTGCTTCAGCTTCAATCCGCTCAAAAGTGGCTTCATTCAAAGCATCTGCATAAGCTTCGGCTTTTTGCTGTTCAGTATCTTGTTGTGATGGTCCTGAACAGGCACTAAATGCCAATGCGGCCGGAAGAAGGACGGCCATCCCTGATTTAAATTTGTTCATAATACACACTCACTTTTTTTTAATGGCGTTTATAAAAAAACGGGAGAGATATATATGAGTTCCTCTTTTATGTCCATATTTTTGTGTAAGCCTTGACGTTGTACAATAATTCACTAAACTTATGACATTCCCGCCTCTTTGGCGGGCTTTGTTTTTTATAAAAAGTATAGGAGTTATCAATGGATAAAGTGCCCATGACACAAAATGGATATGACAAGCTGGTTGCCGAGCTAAAAGATCTGAAAAGCAATCAACGTCCTGCGGTTATAGCCGCAATAGCAGAGGCGCGTGAGCATGGAGATTTATCCGAGAACGCGGAATATCATGCTGCCCGCGAACAACAATCTTTCATAGAGGGTCGTATTCAGGAACTCGAAGGCGTGATTGGCGCTGCTGATGTGATCGACATCACAAAATTTTCTGGTGAAACCGTTAAATTCGGCGCGACGGTCACTATCGTAGATGAAGAAACTGATGAAGAAAAAACTGTTCAGATTGTAGGTGCATATGAGTCAGATGCAGATAATGGTCAGATTTCACTTACCTCACCTATTGCACGCGCTCTAATAGGCAAGTCTGTCGGTGACAGCGTAACTGTGCGCACACCAAAAGGTGAAGCTGATTACGAAATTCTGGACGTTGAATATAAGAAAGCCGGTTAAGCGTTAGCCCTCAATTGGTACGCCCGGCTTTTCTTTTGTTGCACGAATAGACAGCGATGATTTAACACCGGATACGTTTGGCAGAGCCGTTAGTTCATCCGTTAAAAAGCTTTGGTAGTCATCCCAGTCTTTTGCAACGATTTTTAGGAGGAAATCTGTTTCGCCTGTGAGCATCCAGCATTCACGCACCCGGTCCCAGTCTTGTGCTCTTTGCTCAAATTTCTTTAGCTCGCTATCGCCGTGATTTTCCAATTTTACTTGAGCGAAAACAGTGACACCATAGCCAAGCGCATTATGATTAATACGGGCATGATATCCTTTTATAAGCCCGTTTTCTTCTAATACACGGACACGGCGCAGACAGGGAGGTGCTGATATGCCTGCATTCTTTGCCAGATC
>Ga0066376_10001427_pt1 | contig 23247 bp, 7 predicted proteins | sample Knorr_S15_td_Bot_FD_77009 | JGI IMG/M metagenome (GOLD analysis project Ga0066376, IMG submission 77009) | Marine microbial communities from Southern Atlantic Ocean transect - Knorr_S15_td_Bottom_ad_5009_LV_A | ecosystem: Environmental > Aquatic > Marine > Oceanic | place: Southern Atlantic...
CTGCTTATCGCACCTCTTGCAGTCCTATTGGCTCTAGCTGCGAATTGGATAGGCGGTTTCGGTTTATCCTTGGACACTGATGAAATGTTCCCACTGCTTGCAGTGGCGGGTGCTGCGATGCTCGGAATCGCACCACGCATACTTCGCGAGAAGCAGATTCTCAACCTTTCCAGCGAGCGTGTCTCCCTCATCGCTCTGGTGGTTACTGCGGTTCTTGCCAAGGCAGTGCAGATGACCGGTGATTCAAATCTGCTTGCAGCATTGGTTTTTCTCACCATGTTCGGCGTTCAAGCCTTGGATGGTAAAGCAAAGCACGAGTGGGCGACAATCCTAACCTTTGCCTCGGTTGGATTTGTTCTGGCGATGGTCGCCGGGGCATTTTATGGGGCGAATCAGGTTTCTGACTACACGGTCTACAGCACTAACAGCCCGTCGATTTACAATCGCATCAACGCCCTACGTGAAGGTATGGTTTTCGTCTTCTTCACCATGTGGACGATAATGATAATCCTTGGTTTCCTAGTGGCGGTTCTCGCTCGTGGAGTGCTTAACCCCGAGGGTAAGGAGGGCTGGTTTAGCCATATCTCTCCAATCAAGGGAATGTGGAATAAGACCACCCTACCACTTCAACTCGCCCTTTTGGTCTGGGCATCAGCACATGCTGCTACCCTATGGTTCATGCGCAGTGTAAGCGATGCAGATCGCCTTGGAATGGCCTATGAAGATGGTTATCACGGTTTTGTCGGCTATTGGCCAGCTCTTCTTACCGGAGTTATCGCATTGATAGTTTCATACATGGTTGCAGAGCGTTGGTTTACCCGGGCAATGATGACCGTAGCAATGTGGATTCTCTATCAGGTCTCAGCTTGGTATGAGGCTGGCTTTTGGCATAATGAGAACTTTGAGGGAGCATGGGCGGTATGGATTTGGTTCGGTATTACCTTTGCTATCGGTGTGATGATCTATTGGTTCAGCACCCATGAAAAATATGGCGGTTGGATGAATCGTGAGATTCACGACCCGTCGGACGCACGTAAATTCTGGTCTGCCCATTGGGCAGGAATCCTAATCTTCAGCGCTTTCATCATTGGATTGGCTATTAGGATACAGTGGTATGCGATTCCCTCGATGAATGCTTATGGGACCGCAACTTGGGATATGACCGGAGGTTCTGACCCATGGTACATGAAGCGCGTAGTGGATTATATCCTCGCACAAAACGCACATCTTATCGTCGATGCCGATCGATCTTACCCGCTAGGTGGTATCAATCCTCGACCGCCGTTATTCACTTGGTCGTTAGCGATTGGCGCAATGATTCTTGCACCACTCCTTCAGATATCGGTTACAGATGCTGCTTGGTGGTCAATGCTTGCTCTACCTGCAATCTTTGGCGCATTCATCATCTTCCCTATCGCCAGTATGGCAAAGGACCACTTTGGCAAGGGCGCTGGAGTGATTGCCGCTTGGTTGATCGCATTCATGCCAAGTCACGTCACCCACAGCACTTGGGCACTAGCAGACCACGACTCATTCGTGTTGCTATTCCTTTCCGCTGGCTTCATGTTTTATCTCAGAGCGGTAAAGCACGGCGGCGACGAGCGTCTTTCCAAGAGTATTTCGGCCAAGCCGAAGTCCTTGCTTAACGCAGTAGCGACCGTTTTCGAAAAGAGGCCAAGAGCAGTAGCAAACGCTATCGCTGCTGGTGTTTGTATCGGTCTGGTCGCACTCGGCTGGAAAGGATTCGTTTATGGTCCTGCAATCATCTTCTTGACCTATTCGATTCAGGTCGCTTTGAACATGTTCAAGCGCCGTGACAGCACGATTATTTCAACACTGAATCTGGTGATGATCGCTGTCATCTTCTTGATGGCAATACCGTTCTACGCCCATCCACAGATGGATTTAGTCTGGAATTCAACCGGGCTTCAGCCTATGATTTTCATTGCGATATTCACTCTTGCAATCGGTTACATCACCACCGGCTTCCGTGACAAACCTTGGCTATTGGTCTTGGGAACACTCTTCGTCGGCGGAACCATCTTCCTCGGTTTATTGTGGGTACTACAATATTTCGAATTGTCTAATTCATGGAACGTGTTGACAACCGGCTCAGGATATTTCACCAAGAACAAGATCTTCGGCACTATCGCTGAGGCGAGTGCACCCAATCGTGGAATGCTATTTGCCAGTTTTGGACCAATAGTCTTCATCCTATCGCTCTCGATGGGAATCATTGCCATTTGGGAAGGATTGCGTCAGCGACAACAAGTTCGCTTGGTATTGGGTATGTGGGTGCTAATCGCATCTTACATGGCTTGGTCAGCTGGTAGATTCGTGTTCAACGCATCTCCAGCAATGGCTGTTCTTGGTGCTTGGGGAATCGTTTCCCTAGGGCGTTATAGTGGCGCTGGAAGTATGTTAAAGGAGTGGAGGCGTATGGGTATCCGTACCCCGGGTGACCGAATATCGGCTGCGCGCAAAGCACTTTGGCGCACACCTCAATTCAGTGCGATTGGTATGATCTTGGTAATCTTGGTAAGTCAGCATGCTACATATGGTCTCGATTCTGCTATTCCAGGTAGTTCTGAGCATGAATCTGGAATAGACGAGGATATCTATCACGTATTACCTGACCTCTTGCGCTGGAACCAACTTGGTATTTCTTTTCTCGACGATAGTGATTATGAAAATTCAGGTGGCCGTTGGTATCTGGGGAGTTTCGGTAGTGGATTCAACGATGAAGGTTGGAATAGAGCCTATCATTGGCTTTCACAACAAGATGCCGATGTGCCATATTCAGATAAGCCGGCTTTCGTCTCTTGGTGGGATTATGGCTTCCAAGCACTGGACAATGGTGAGCACCCATCTGTCTCCGATAACTTCCAATCTGGAATCCCTGCTACTGGAAACATGCTCTTGGCTCGAAACCAGGATGATTTGGTGGCGATGTTCATCTGGCAATTAGGAAAGGGCGACCTTTCGTATAATTATCATCATGGCGGAGGCTTGGCCTTCACCAATTACTTTGAAAACAGTATGGTAACTCACTTGGGCCAAGAAACCTTTGATGTCATTGAATTGGTGCAGACCAGTGAGGATTCCGCTACGACTTCGGTTCACGCATTCAAGGTGATTCAAACCAATGATGATCTGGTAATCGCTGAAGGTCACAATTTGATGAATGGTCTTGTCAGCACCTCAGCTGAAAAGGTCTTCAGGATTTATCAAGATGGAATCCTAATCCCTTGTGAGTCGGAAACCGCAGGCACCTGTGCTGGTGAGTCGTGGACCTCCTTTGATTCGGCGAATAGTTCATTCAATTACAAGGTACGTTCCTCGAGAGATACCACCTATGAAACCACACATTACATCTATGGTAATTATTGGTATACCAATGATTTGGTCGAGGAATTCAACTCGGTTTCAACCCACATACACCGTGATAATTCTAGACTTGCAACAATCACTCAAATATTGACCAATAGTCTCGATTCGGAGCGAATAAACGACCTCTATGCCGATTTGATGGATAATCGAGTGTATACCGTGCAAGATCACGAGGGAGCCCCCGGTGAAACCATTACTAGGAATCACGAGATACGTTACTTCGCTGTCGATCACCGACTTTACCCACGTGGTGGTCGCTATAATGCAGATGCAAACTTCAACGGCGGAAACCCGACGGGAATCTTCACCGCACCAACCATCCTCTCCGGTCAGGATTTCAATACCTTCATGACCGAGGTTTACGAAACCGTGCGTGGTGAATTCCCCAATGAGATGACACGGGGGGAATTCGACGAAGCGATGCAGAAGGATTACATCAATCAGCAATCCGGTTCAGATATCGACCCATTGCAATTGAGCGATGTTAGAATCGACCACAAGGCTGAATTCTTTGATACCATGATCGCAAGAACCTATGTCGGCTATGGTGCTTCCACCCTTGGGGTCGACAGTGAAGGTATGAATCCTCAGCCCGGATTGCACATCGGTAGCAGTGGCAGTCCCAACACCTTCCTGACCAATGCTCTACCAATGCCTGGTGCAATGATGAATCACTTCGTCATCGCTAATTGGTACGATGATTCAGCGGAAAATACCCTCGGTTCTCAAATACTAAGGGCTACTTCACAAGTGAAGATTCTGAAGTATTACGCAGGTGCTGAAATCACCGGAACCGTTGAAATGGCCGAAAGTGGCCAAGAACTCGACGGTGTAAGACTTCTCTTTGAGCGCGATGCTTTTAGTGGCGAGGATGAGAGTGATGAAGATTCAGATACCTATTGGATTCCAATCGGATATACCGATGCAGATGCAGATGGAAGTTACTCATTCTTAGCACCTGCTGGAAAGATAAGGGTCTCAGCATATGTCGGAGAATACAATCCCGTCGCTGATAGGGCATCTATCACCTCTGGTCAATTCGCTAGCGGTCTTTCCGATGTGCTATTCGAAGATAATGTCGACCGCCAAACCAATGCTATTACCGCGGTTCTAGGTCAGGTCTCGAATATGACTTGGCTAGGTGAGAGTGTAATCAACGTCACCGGCGCACAAGCGGACCGTGAACAGCAGATTTCCGAATCTGTCGATGTGCTGGTTTCGAGCACAGGAATCAAGGGATTGCTGGTCTGGAGTGGACATGAGGATTTCGAGGGCGACACCCTTGATGGAGCAGAGATTATTCTCGACAATGTCTGGAACACGATTGATAATATTACCCTTGATGCCACCAGCGGTGCATTTAGCACCGATGAAGTGCGAATAATGGATGGTTCAGGTGAGGTAATCTTTGACGAGCCTGGAACCTTTACCAGTAGTGAAGGCTTAGCCTATGTAACCAATTTCACTGGTAATTACACCCGGCTGATAACAGCAGGGAGATCATATTCTGCCAATGGTACTTGGAGTGGAACTGGTACTTTGGTCGCCTCTTGGCTCAATATTAGCGCCATCGTCGCCTGTGAAAACACTGATGATGTTCCAGTTGTGCCTGAAAACGAGACTATCTGCTCTACCCCCGAGGTCGACACTTACTACCTATCGGGCGAGGTGATTGCCAACGGGCGAATGACCGCTGAAGGTGTGGTAACCTTACGCAAGGAATTGGTCGGTGAAAACTTCGAGGGCTCAGGTACTTTCGATGGTGTTGGTCAAATCAATGGAACCGGGCAATTTATCGGTTCAGGGTATTTCTCTGGTGATATTGTCAACCCTGGTTCATTCTATTTGAGTGGCATGATCCCAGGTGAATATCAGGTGACAATAGTATTACCCAATGGTAGAACCCATGTGATGGATCAATCGATGAATGTCCCAGTCAGTATAGCTAATGCCGACCTATCAATCCCCGGGTTCCTCTTTGGTGATGTCCTGTTGATGGACGATGATACTCCAGTGGTTAACCAAACGATGGAGATTATCGATCTCACACTCGGCGAGTCCGAGATGACAAGCATCAGCACTGATGAAAACGGAACCTTCTCCCACGGGCCGATACTTCCTGGAGAATATTATTGGCGAGTTGACATCGATTCAGATGGTCTTTACGATGCCAATGAGACCTTTGTTATCATGGAGGGCGATGAAGCAAATGTGACTTTAATCGCTGGAATGAAAATCCCATATATGACAGATGTCACCGTTCAATTGCGAGCAGTAGATCCCTCCGATGGAGTGACCGAGGTGCTCGATATTGGAAATAGAATCGTCACTTTCACCAATACCGATATTGCAGCCGGAGAAAGTGCTGCGCAAACATTCAATGTGACCGCAAATGCCAGTGGTATGCTACATGTCGAGTTGACTCAAGGAACTTGGGTCGCCTCTGATGACGGCGATGACTTGCACGTATTGTGGGAAGAACTTGAAGTGACAAGCGTCAATCAAAGCGGGATAACTTGGGATTATACCGAGTCGGCTTGGGTTAACGGGACCGTTTATCTGTCCGATGATGACACGGACCTTGCCAACCTCACCAATGCTACCTTTGAAACCAACAAATTCGAAACCGCATCAACCTCATTATTCATTCATTTCCGCTCAGGAAATATCGACCTTGAGGCCGTGACAAATATCACCGGCTCTTTCTCGATGAGGCTGCCAGTTGGTAGAGTATTCCACGTCACTGCACTAGATTCATTCTCTAAGGCTAGCACAGGTATTCTATTGGCTGATGCTGCCGATGGTATCTATCATAACGACATTGCAAATGCTCTTTTCCTTACTGCAACCGCACAGGTTTCAGGTAAGGTTAGTTTGAGAAATGAAAGTATCACTTGGGATTCGGCAATACCCGGTTGGGAGCCAGTCGAGGTAATTGCAGTAAATGAGGCAGGACTCGAGTGGAGAGAGGAGATCAGTATCAATGGTGACTTCTCATTCAATCTGCAACCAGGTCAATGGGATTTCAGTCTTTCAAATACCGATCTGAATGCTTCGAGTTATACCGACTTTATCATCAACCAATCTGGAAATGATAGTTTGAACTTCATCGCTGTACCGAATAATGTTTCAGTGACTATCCGTGCATATCTCGATCACGAGGATGAACGAAGTTGGGAGAATGGAACCGCGGTTCAACCCGATCTCATGTTCGTGCCAATAACCGCTCATGGAATAGCGGTTAACTTTACAGCTACAGATTATAATCAAGCTGGCGAATTAGTGGTTAATATTTCGGTTGGCCGTTATAGTGTTGTCATTGATTACTTTGAGGCATATGATGAAAATGCAACCGATTATTCATCGCTACCGCTCGATGTTATTCCCAGTTTGGAAGTAGGTCTCGATGGCGAAGTGGATATATTTGAGATCGCAATTGAGCCAAGATGGCTGGTTACTGGAATTGTGGTCGAAGATGATAATAGCACGCCGATGAATAATTCAGTCATCTGGTACGTAGATGCAAATGATGAAAGTGTCTTTGAAACTATACTCACTGATGAAAACGGCAGTTTTTCAGCATATGTTCCGCAAGGGGAATGGCTCTTTGTAATCCACCCATTCATCAGTGATTCTAGTAATATCTCGGAGATTTACCGTCAACGCATAGTCATCGATGATGATTCGAGTAACCGTATAGATCTGCACTTTAGAACAATACCTATAATGCAGGTCAACTTGACCCTCAAGGAAGTTCTAACCGGTGATCTGATTGTCGACAAGCGTCTTGAAGCGGTCAGTCTGGATGGATATGGCAATGTCAGTGCTGACCATACCGATGAGAACGGTAGTGTGATCATCGACCTCCTGCCTGGAAATTGGACCCTCTACATGCTTTACCAAAACGATGGCGTGCGTGAGAAATTATTGCTTGAAGAAGGAGTGATTACCTTCTCTAGTGCAGACGCTGTCGATGGAATTGTCGAGCTCGGTGAAATAGAGGTTAATCTCACCGTTGAAATCAACGGCAAGGTCTACTGGGATCTCGACCAGGATGACGAACCCGATACCAATGAAGGAATCGATGTGGTCAATGTTACCGTAGTCGGTGGAATCGTCAATGAAACAGTGCAAACCGATTCCGACGGTATTTGGCGCCTATATGTGCCTATTCAGCAAACCTACAATGTTTCGGCAGCCAAGGTTGGATTTGACACCGTTTATTACAATACCAATAATGAAAGTGGTATAACCGTCGAGAATGTAACTTTGAATCAAGATATTGAAATGACCGCAGGTTTGGTCAGTGTTTCAGGAAATGTCACTGATCTTATCGATGAAACACGCCTCGATGGTGCCAGTATCATCCTCTATCCGGTAATCGGTGTAGAGCGAGATCCGGTAGTGCTTACTGGGACTCTGAATTCGGGTGTTCTCAGTTGGGATGCAGATGTGACGCCAGGTGAGTGGGTTGTGGTCGTTCTTGAGGCCAACCCCGGACCAAATGGTGGAGGGGTTGCAATAGGATTGCTAGATGCGTCTATTCAAGATGGAGGTAGCATCGAGTTGACGATGAGTCAGGGCGGTAGGGTAGAGGTTTCTACCACGTGGACCGATTTCCAATTACAGGAGCGCAATGCGTCTGATTCAGCGATTCAGGAACCGGTGCGTATCGAAGTCGATGTCGGTGATGACCAAGAATGGTATCTCGATGTTGATAGCAATGGCGAACTCGCCCTAATCTTGCCAATTGGAAGCGTGACATTATCGGCAGAATTCTCGACTATTGAGCATGACTTAGCATTGGAAATGGATTATAGTGCTGCCAAAACCGCTCAGGTTCTCGATGACCCATTGGATATCATCCTTGAATTCAACCGTAAGATCATCAGCGATTTAAGTTTGAATATCACCGCAGTCACGAGTTCGACAGCGGAAACGATCGATGGCAATATGACTACTTTGCAAGCGATTGAAAGCGGTAGTGGATATTCTGTGATTGAAGTGGACATCACCGTTGATTACGATGGTAATCAAATCAGCGATACCTTTAGTGCAAGTGGCAATGTTTTCGGTCAAGATGGTAACCTTTGGGTTGTTGAATTCCAAAACGGTAGTGCTGATGAATGGATCGATTCTCTCGACGTAGTTCTTGGAATTGGAATGAATAATACCGATGGCGATCAAGTATTGCAAATCGTAATCACGGCTAGAATCACCTTGCCGGCGCAAAACGAGAGTTTTGTATTCGAAGATGGGCATGATGTTGATTTTGTATTGACCACCGGTTCAGCATCGAGCAATTTGCGTATCAATATTGCAGTTCCACAGAATCATTCGATCGCTTTGGATGGAATTCTTGGAGCGATTGGCGTAGCAGATGATGGCGGCGAGAAGACTTTCACTGTAATTGCGGTCAATGATGGCAATGGCCAAGACAGTATCGACATAGGGGTTATCCTGCCGCAGAATTGTGTTGATGATGGTTGGTTGGTCACTCCTGAAAACACAACACTTGATGTCGAACCCCGCGCGAGTAAAACTCAGTCATTCACAGTCCATAGCCCAAGTGCAGGTGCAAGTATCAATTCGTGTATGCTTACGGTTCAGGCTCAGTCCGAACTAGTAGGATTGAGTTCGGTACAAGATGGAATCGAAGCGCGAATCGCAGTTGCAGATCTTTCAATTACTACCAGTACAATCACTCCACTGGAATCAGAGTCGGTAGCAGGAGAAGCTGGGGTCTTCATCATCCCGGTGAAGAACGCAGGCTTCCTTGATGCTATTGGAATAGAGATTACTCTGATTGGAATAGATGGTACCGACTTCACCTCTCGTATGGTCGTATTGACCATACCTGCGGAGAGTACGGTCAATGCCGAGATTAGTTACGAGGGCTTTGGGGTTGGACCGCAGAGATTTAAGATAACCATCAATCCGAGAGATACCCCGGTGGCAAGCGAGGCTGTGGATCAAACCTTCAACCGTGAATTCGCTAATGTAGCAGTTGGTGAGGAGAGTAATTATGTTCCGGTTATCGTTGTGATTCTTGGATTGCTCGTGGTATTCGGTGGCTATAAGGTAGCTCGCGCAGGTAGTAAGAAGAGATTCTGATTGCAGAGCAATCGAGCAGAAGGTTCAAGCGACCAATGTCCAACCAAAAGTTGGTGGAGGCATGGTCGATGAGTTCGGAAATGTCGAGTTCATCGCTGAGCCAACCGATTCGCAAATATTGACGGCTGTCGACCCCTCGGTCAAAGGTCATCAAGACGGTTGGCGCGCTGAGGTAATGGGTTGGGCTCCTGCTCCGGCATTGCCATTACCAAGAGTTGCCTCAGGGCGGAATAGAATTGTTAATATCTCGATATTTTTTCTCATCATATTGGTCGTATGGATGATTTGGCGCTCGCAGATTATTCAAGGCCTTGAGGCTCAACCCGAATCTTCGGAGTGGGTTTTTGAAAGTACTGGAGTACGCGCGCTTCAGGCTCAAGGGTTGACTGGGGCAGGGGTTTCTGTATGTATCGTCGATACTGGAATAGACAGTAGCCACCCCGATCTCGACCATCTCTCCTATACCTTTACTGATTTATGGGGCTCTTCTGCGACCGCAGTAGATCACGGAAATCTCGCCCACGGTACCTTGATGGTGGGCTTATTGGCTGCAGATGGTCATCAGAAAGGAATCGCACCAGCTATTCGGCTGGGTATAGTAGCGGCACTTGGTGATGATGGGATGGGTAATAATAGCGGCTCCGAATCCCTTGTTGCAGATGCGATTCGCTGGTGCTGGCAATCATTTGGAGCCGATATCATCTCCTTATCCCTAGGAGGCATACAAGATCAGAATCAAACCCGTGAGGGCCAAAGTGTATCGGCGGTACGTCAAGCATTGGATCATGGCGTATTTGTTGTAGCTGCGGTCGGTAATGACGGCGGGATTGGCGATGACGGATTGGTAGCAGTACCCGGAAATGTCGATCTGGTAATCACTGTTGGTGCCAGTGATAGCGGCGGCAAAATGTGGAATGGCTCATCGATGGGCTCACAAATTGCAGATGATGGACTCGCTAGGTTGCACCCAAATCAAAAGCCAGAGGTAGTAGCGCCTGGTGTAGCGGTTATTTCAACCGGCAATAATGGCCACTATTACGCATCGACTGGCAGTTCTATCTCCACCGTAATCATCACCGGAATCTTAGCCCTAATCCTCGAGGACAATCCTCGGTTAAAATCGGATGGGGTGACGGTAAATAGCAACTGTATCGAGGCGGTAAAGTTGGCACTGAGGAGTTCCTCGGTTGCACCAATCGCTGGAGTTGACCACGATGATCACTGGGGCTATGGTGTGGTTTCAGCCACTGCATGGGCGCAGGAGGCCGAAAAGATTGTCGATTGTTCTTCACAGTCCTGATATTATTAATCAGGTATGATATTATTACCGCAAATAGGATGATATTCTAAGTTAAAATTGATATCTTCTAATTGTCAGCGGGCATCAAACCTTATCTTTGGTACTCCAGAGCACCCCCTTGAGTCGCATGTCAGATGTACGAATTTCAAGAAGCCTAAGCCTAGTTGCCTTGTTGCTATTATCCTCTGTTCTAGGTATGATACAACTCCCCGTTGTAAGTGCGGTCACAACCTCTGGTGAAATAATCACAACAGAGACTTGGACCGGTACGGTCAATCTCGACGGTAATCTCACGGTTGCAGAAGGTGCAAAACTAATCATCAATGCCGGAACCACGGTGAATATTCTTGCCGGCGATAGAATAATTGTCGAGGGATCGATCTGTGCCGGTGATTCTTCATGTGGGGCATCTCCCGCCAGCACTGGTAATCCAATCCGTCTGCGCTGGGCTACACCGCCGAGCGAAGGGACAGGAAATTGTTATTTCAACCCAATTAATAATCCCGATACCGGTTGCGGATCGGGCCTGTTTCTCGATTATACCATCGATCGAGCACTGACCAAATTGAATTATGTTTCCTTTGAGAAGGCATATGGGATTCCCATTGAGGTAACGACGGGCACTTATCGCTATGCTGCATTGATATTCAACGATGCCAGCATCGATGCACGAGGCTTGACTTTTGATGAGATAAATACCACCAATATTCTGGTTTTGAATTCTGCAGCACCGACGATAAGCGATAGTACTTTCACCCTTGGTATCGACGAGAATGGTTACCATGGCCCTGCGATTCAAGCCCACGATGCAGGTAAGGGCATTCTTGGTAGTTTAACCATTAGAAATAGTGATTTTTCTGCACCGGCAGGTTCGCCAAGTGATGGTTCTGATTGCGGTAGTAATCAGCCAGGTAGGGCGGCGATATATATTGAAAATTCAGATATAAATATCGATACAATCTCTGTGACCGATAACTCGCAAGGGGTATTTTTCAAAGCCAGTTCCGGGCAATTGATCAACAGTATTTTCACTGTAAAGTGCAACGCAATCGACACCAATTCATACAAGACAACAACCGATGCCTCATTTGTTATGACGATTAACAACAATACCATCACCACCGAAGATGGTGCAGGGATTACCGCTTATGATGGAGCGATTATCGTTGCAAATGACAATGTCATCAGTGGTGCGGGTGACGGTTCTGGCTTTGGCATCAGAGATTCCTTTGTCACCTTGAATCGCAATGAAATCGGTCCAATAGGTGGTTGGAATGGATTGTGGATCTATGGTGAATCCGATGTCGTAGCAGAGAATAACACCTTTACTGAAATCGCCAAAGAGGCGGTTTCAATCGGTGAATACCACTACAAAGACGGTGGAGGAGGCTTCAGCCAAGAACCGACCAAGTCGCGTATTTATTTTGCTAATAACGATGTAAGTGGCATCAATGGTACCTGTAGTTCAATCGGGATATATGGCGGCGATTTCCAATGTCCGGCATTGCATATCTTCATGGCAAGTGCTTCGATTATCAACAATAACATTACCGCAAATGCCGGCGATGGATTAAGGGTAATGGGAGGAGTAGTCAATGTCCAGGACAATTATATCGAAGCGGGAGAATTTGCTGTGAGAATCGGCCAATTCGATGATCAATACGGCACTAAATATGGTAGTATTGGCTTTTTCAGCGGTAATGATTGGAGTTCAAATGTCGAGCAGATTTACAATATCACCGAATCCAAAGTCGTGGTTCAATCTGAAACATTTGACACGCTAGATAGCAATCCAAAGCACACGGTTTGGCTCAAATGGGCTAGCCAAACCTGTGAGGAAAATGCCAATGCTTGCTTAAAGGTTCCACTCACAGGAGCTTGGCCACCTCAAGGAATGCCAATCGCCATGGATATGAAGGATAACGCTACGACTTTTACCTTTGCAAATCTCAATAATTTTGAAATTTCAGATGTCTACATGCGTAATCAAGGTAGCGAATGGGGAGTTCAAATCGAAGAAGGTGAATTGGTTCGTTATCAGGTCAAGGCAAAGAATAACCAAGTCGCTGGTGCGAGAGTACTGATCAAGGATGCGTTTGGTAAGGAATTGTACAATATCCAAACCGACCAATTCGGTTTCACCCAATGGGTAACTCTCGCTTCTAATTTCCATATCGATCACAATTGGAATCGGACTTGGAACGAAGCATATGTTAATGGAACGGTAGATTGGCCTGCAGAGGATTCTTGCACCGATGCTATCGACAATGATGGTGACGGTAAGGCTGATGCTGAAGATCCTGATTGCTTTGAGGGTAGTGGCACACGTGAGTTATCGGTTTATATGGTAGATGTGGATAAATTCGATAAGGGTCGCTCGAGCCACAGTTTCACTCTGACCGGTCAGGTCGACGAGGTAATCAATCTCAACAACATGGCACCCTCGGTAAGGGTCGACCAGATCGAGGATTCGTCATTTGCGCGTATTATCTCTCTAAGCGGCACCGCGTGGGATGGTCTACAATTCAATACCGATGGCACATATTTCAATGATGCTAATGCTACAGAGGCGATGTTTGGCACCATTAATCGGGTGGAGATTCAACCTCATGGTAGCACTTCTTGGTACTTGGCTACAGATACATCTGAATCTGGAGGAGAGGTGAACAAGTCGAATTACCCCTTCAAATCATGGTCCTTTGAATGGGATATGTCGAGTCATTTCGAAGAGGATGTGACCTTTAGGATAAAGTCATTCGATGGCCTGGATGAATCACAAATCACCACAAGGGTCTATCGATTGAACATCGCTCCACCGATAACCATTGTCGAATCTCCTCAAGAGGGTTCGACTCATGCCGATGGCAAAGTACGCTTTAGTGGCACTGCCAGTGATGGATATCGCGGTGGAGTGGATCTTGAAAAGGTATACTTCAAAATCGAGGGCCCAGGTGATTATAGTACCTTGACTTCGATTGAGGCTCATACTGCTTGGGCTTATGATTGGACCTACGGCGGCACAAATTTGCACTCCGGTGAATACACCTTCACGATTTGGACTTCAGATTCGAGTTATTGCCGCGGTGAAATCGGTGAATGTGATGCACAAGTGATTAAGGTATTTGTCGATAATAATAATCGCATACCTTCTGTTCAAGTCGATTCGCCCACACCTTTGCAAATAATTCATAACGCCGAGGAGATAATTATTTCTGGTGTAGCGAGGGATAATGATGGCACGGTGAGTCGAGTTGAGTTTGAAATAATCGATATAACCACGAATTATGCTATTAATAATGGCCCTAACCCGGTGACTTCCTTCCTTGCTAATGGCTATTGGGAGACTAGTTGGAATACCAGTGAGAGCAGTGAATTGACACACGATCAATTCTATGACCTATTGGTAAAGTCCTATGATACCATAGATTATTCAGAGGTTGAAACGATTCGTCTACACTATATCCACGTTGGAAATACGGCGAATATCGACCCGGTATTCAATTCGGAAGGCTGGGCCCAAACCAAGACTATCTTCTGCGATGAGACGTCAAAATCTCCTAATAGATGTGGCGGTGGGGCTTCGATAGATCTATTGGAATTCTTCAAAGATCCCGATGGGGTTGGTCCCGATAATAGTCACTTCATTTCATATGAGGTTTATGATGACCCCTCATCGAGCGATGATGATGCATATAATGATTTTATCACCATCACCCCTGCTGGAATAGCAACCTATGACCCGATGGCGTACATGCATGAAACAACTTCTGACATGGCCCAATGGTCACTTCTGAACGTTATGTTTGAAGTCCGTGATGTCGATGATGTTCCAGCATATTCCTTCACGGTAAATTTCATCGTCAAGCCGATTAGTTTTACCTCGGAGAGACAGGATGAAGGCCAGATTCTGATCGGCAATAATGCGGTCTATACCGGTAGTGGCTTGCCCGGTAGTAAAGTAGTCGCCAGATTACAAGGTCAAGGCTCTGCCGAAGGTGATTTCGTCAACGAGACGATAGTGGGCCCAGATGGTAGTTGGCGGATGGAGATTTCATATGTGCAACTCGGTGCCGATGGTAATCTTGAATTGGTTTTCAGCCAAGATGGACAAACAGCGGTTGGCAATTATGGTGTCATCGCTGGTATCGCTGAGCCTGAAGGCTTAGCTACTTGGATGTGGGCCGTGCTGATTTTGGTTGCCTTAGTACTTCTTCTCGGCGCTGGAGCATTCTTCTTTGTCGAGTTAGAGGATGAATTTGTAACCGACGAGGAAGGTGTAGAGGTTGAAGAAGAAATTGATCCATATGCATGGGCTAAAACCGGTTCTACTGAACAACAGGAAGCAACAGTAACTCCCATCCAACAACAAGCGGTTGCACCACAACCGGTTCAGCAATCACAACATCCTGGCTGGATTTGGGATGCGGCTGCCAATCAGTGGGTCCCCGACCCCAATTATCAGCGCCAACAATGAGTTTATTGCGGAGAGGATCTCATGCCAAACTCACCTAGACCCGGAGTACAGGAACGAATCCTTCTTCATCTCTCAGATTATTCGGATTTCATCAATTCGGTCGAGGTACCTTTTGCCCTATCACAGATGGGCATCGCTAATGCCGTGGCGATCGCTAGGTCTAATGTTCCTCGTGCAATCACCGGTCTCAAAGATCAAGGTCTACTAATCGAAAGACAGGCACATGTTCAAGGTGTTACTCGTAAGCGAAAGGCGTATTTTCTGACCGAATCAGGGATGGCGCTTTGTGTTGAGACTTGGAAGCGCCTTAGGGATTTCCAATTCCGTTGTATATTGGGCGAGGGAGAAACCATTACCACTACTCTTGGTGAGGTGGGTGAGACTCTACCCTTCAAGATGCGTCCGGTTGATGTAATTCGCTATATGGATGATAATGGAGTGATGGATGTGCGATCACTTTCGGCTGACTTGGTCGAGAGAGATCTTTCAAAGCACGTCGAAAAACAATTGGTTACCAGCCTTGGAGACCTTCCGAGGTTGCGGCATTTTTATGGTCGTAAATCAGAAATGGAGAATATGATTAATCTACTCGAGGCGCGTTCAACTACCATTTTGGTTCCAGGAATTGCTGGAATCGGTAAGACAACAATAGCGGCAAAATTAATCGAGGGTTTTATGCATCGGCGCAACCTGATCTATCATCGTTGTCAGGATTGGGAGGGATCGAGAGCATTCTTTGAGAATATCGCTGATTGGCTATCGAATATCGGTGATACGATGTTTGCAGATTTCATTGCTGCAACACCGGCCCCCAATCCTGCTGATGCGGCAAGCATCTTACTCGGGGCCCTTGAAAGCGTACCTTCTCTTATCGTGATTGATGATTATCACAAGGTTAGCGATAAAATCCTTCATCAAACCATACAAGCGCTTTCCTTGGCCCTTCTCGATAGCGAGGGTGATATCGGTTTAGTAATCTTTTCACGGTCGTTCCGACCGGTTGTCACACTAAAGAACGCAGAGGGAAAAATCGCTAGTTTCGTGCTGCCTCTTGAGGGGTTAGACCAAAATTCAGCGCGCAGTCTACTGTCGACGATAACCGATCTCGATGAGGAAAAACTACTCTATATCCACTCGCTATCACGCGGACATCCATTGGTTCTGGAATTGATCAACCGTGGTGCTTCAGCCGGTGCTTTCCACGAGACTTTGGAGAATTATGTCAATATCGAGATATTCTCTAAATTATCGGCCGAGCAAAAGCGACTTTTGGGGGCGCTGTCGATTTTCAGAGAACCGATACCCCTTGCCGCTCTGACCGAGCAGAATCTCAATATCGATGAATTGGATGATTTGGTAGAGGCTGGACTTGCTCGCCACGGCGATTCTGAATCCTATGACGTTCACGATTTGATCAGAGAGTTCTTATTGCAAAGTCTTGACATTCAGGCAAAGGTCGATTTACATGTCAAGGCTGTGAGTTGGTATGAGAATCAAAGCCACAGCCCTGATATTATTATCGAATTGATTCATCATCTGATATCCAGCCATAGAGATGAGGACGCTGCTAAGTGTATCGTCGAATCAGGGAGGTCGTTGATCGGCCAAGGACATCTAGAGTTACTCGATCTATTGGAGAAGATTACCATCGATGGTCTCTCGGATAAAATCTCATGTCGAATTCTTCAATTGCAGGGAGAGTTATTGTTTATTCTGGGAAGGTTTGATGAAGCAGAGGTGGTTTTTGGACAAGCCAAAGAAGGAGCAAAAAGATCTTCAAGCACATCTGTCATCGCCGATATTCTTTCCAACCTCGCCGACATCGTTCTCAAGAGAGGTGATGCCGATGAGGCATTACGGATGCACAGGGAGGCGTTATCCCTGCATATGGAGATAAATGATGTCAAAGGTGCTGCTAGAACTTACAATAATATGGGTTATTTATTCCGCCGTCAAGGGGAGAACGCCAAGGCCCTAGAAGCATATGGCGAAGTCGAAGGTATATTGGCCAGCGAGGACGATCCCCACATGGTTTCTTCAAGGATCAATCTAGCCAGAGCCTTGCTGGATTTGGGTGAAGTCGACCGTGCGCGAACGCATGCACTAACGGCTTATGACGAATCCAAAGGAATCGAGGATGAATTACTCCATGCACGCGCCAGAGCGGTACTGGGTCGTTATTACGCTAAAAGTGGCGATTCCGACCTAGCTTTACATCATTATTCAGATGCACTTGAGACAATGGGTGAGGCTGGCGATCAATTGGCGATGGTCGAAGTGACGATTCTTTTGGGTGAAGTTCTCCTAGATAGTGGCAATTTGGACGACGCTTTGGAACATTACCGCGAGGCTTTGGTAATCGCCGAAGCCAATGATTTACGCATGCAGATCGGTGAATTACTAGCAAGGTTGGGCGGCGCTGCACCCGACCGGCAAAGAAGGATGGAATATTTGCAACGCTCGCTATCGGTTTTCAGAGAATTGGGAGCCAAGGCACGCATGCGTGAAGTGCAAATGATGGTTCACGCAGCGGTGATGAGCCGTTGATTAGAACGAAGGTCGCATCGTGTCTATTCTGGTTTCACCCTGTTCATAAATAACCCAAATGTGGCTGATTCCAGCGATTGTGATTTGGCCGCTGTGGTTTCCCAAGCCGGTGCCAGAGAGGGAATGGGACCTATCCAATGATTTTTCATGATGTGATAAATCAAGCGACTCATCGGTCAAGATCAAGATAAAAAGGGTCTCATCAGCCTCGGTATAGCGCCATTCTACCGCCTCGGCATATTTTATTCCGCCACCTTCTCTACTAGCGAGATCAGCGCGTTCAATCGCGGCCGAAATATCGGCGAGATTGGCATCTATAGCGGCGAGGTTCCATCTTTCTCTAGTTGAAGTTTCAATTTCAAAAGACCAAACCGCAAACATCGAGAGTAGTAACACACCGAGTAAAAAGGTGAACACATAACCTAATTCGGTGGAGGCTGCCCCTTCGTCTTTACGTATTCTACTGCGCATTTCAGCCCTCCCTAATCAGTGCATTCATCTCGGCGATCTGTAGGGTAAATTGTATGCTTTGTCCACCGGTGTGCCAGACGGTTTCCGCTGCTGCATGCGAGGGTATCGGCACCCAGCCTATGTGATCGTTGAGCAGATCTAGTTGGCCGGGAAAAGTAGTCCAGTCCTCGCTACCGTCGAGTGCTTGTGAACTCAGAGATGCGATTTGTCCACCATAGGGTCCGTACCATCCACGGCGCACTTCAAATGCCTCACGAGAGGCGAGGCCCCTTCGTCCTTCCAAATCTATTTCCAATTCAAATCTCCCCTGCCCTTCCAATCCTTCTGAATCGGGGTGAAGTGCGGGAATAGTTGCAGCAAATCTAGGCCCCGGCCCGCCACGTTCAATCGGTGCTCTTAGTACCAATGGCTCCAATTCGGGATGGTTGGTCATTACCGCACCGCCAGACCAAGCGACTTCGAGACCGGTGATAGATGTTGAGAATTTGTAGGTCAAACGCGAGAGTTGGAAGGCCCAAGCACTAGCGATAATCACGTGTTCTGATTGGGAATTATGACCGATTAATTCTATCGTCAACCCAGCCGGGTGAACGCCATCATTCCAGGCGCCGATGATATCGGGAATCGACCTTCCAGCCATGTCCTTCCACGGTAGACTAACCCCCATCCATCCCGAAGCGGTTTGATTTACGTTTACACAGCGTCGATAACCATCTTCCTTGAGATGGAGTAGGCCAGATTCACCTTTTATCATCGTGATTCGCAAAGGATCTCCTTCGATGATATCGATTTGCTCAGGTATTCCTGCTATGCTGATGCTAGATGAGGGATTGATATCGTTTAGGGTCGTATTGGTTGTCTGATTTTGCCAGGTCGTTTCCTCGCCTTCTAATTCAAGTAAGTAGGTAGCATCGGTCTGTAATAGGAACGATGTCCCCGTGTGCATACCCGAATCCAACGCACTCAATTCACTGATGCCCTCCGTGCCTAATGACCATTGAATCATTATCTCCGCAGTAGATTCCACGATCAAACTATCGATTTGACCCGCAGGGGGCCACGCGATCGTAAGCGAACTATTGGCTGCGATTGAAGTTCCACCTTGACGCCAAGTTATCGTGGCGGCGGCATCTTGGGGATTGATAAACATTAATTCACCTATTAACATAGGTGGAATGAATCTTTTTGCTAGGTAAGACCCATCATCGCCTTGGACCGTCGCTATGCCATCATCACCTTGGGAGAGGTAGAGTTGGGCATCGTCGCTGGTGATGATATTTATCACACCTGAATCCGTCAGTTGAAATTCCTTGGTCCAAGAAACCGCTGCTTTAGGGTGTGCTGGTAAGAGGGATAATTCCTCGCCGATACCAGCGGCTCCGAACCATTCTATTTTTAGAGATTTATCGCTGAGGATATCAACGGTGGTATTGCCTTCTTGTAATGGAATTGTCCACGACCTTCCCTGTCCAGTACTGCTATCCTTGTCATTTGCTGGTAGATGGGTCGCACCACCGTCGCCATTTACCCCCAATACAATCAATTCTTGGCTAGAGGAAATCAGACCGGGGTTGTCAATGATCAATACCTCATCAGCACTAAGGGTAAATTCCTCTTCACCGTGATCTATTCTTACCCTCTCTAGTGTAGTGGTTAGTCGAGGTGCAGGCGTAACCATTATTTTGTCAAAATCCAATCCAGACGAATAATGGAAATATGCATTGTTTCCAGTGCGCATATCACTGAAACAAACCGCTTCAACATGGCTTTCAGAGTGGCGAAAACGCACTTGGCGATCCAGATCCAGAGCATCGTCTATTCTGAAAGAATGACCCTCAAACCAAGTGGCAGAATACCACATACCCCCGCCTAGGCGATCCCACTGGAGTGTTCCGTCGACGGTCGAGAGTTCAACCTGTGCCCTGTCCCCTGGCATCCCCCTTTCGGAAAGACTGGTCACCTCATCAGCCATGATTAGCATTTGTGCTTGCATGTCATGTCTTTCGACAGAGCCTTCCAATTCTTGGATAATCGGAATCATCGTCATCAACATTACTCCGATAATCGAGAGAACACCGCCGAATAATAATACCGCACCTACCGCAGCACTGACCGCCTGCTCATCGCGTGATAATAACGCTGCTCTCAAGTTCTCACCTCGATACGATGAAGGTCGATTTCCAAATCGATGAGTTCGCCGCCATCGATTGTGAATCCATCAGCACCACTGGCTCTTTGCCACGGTGAAATGCCGCGGTGTTGGTCTAGGGTCCCTGAAGCTCGGTGAAGTGTATAATCGGTTAACCAACCCTCTTGAATTTGCGGGGTGATTATCGAGTCGAGTGAAGAGAGGTAGGTGAATCTAAGGTTTAGTGCCGGACCTGAAAACAGCTCTAAAGGTCCTAGTGAAATCAAGTCGAAGGCGATTTGATTTCCCTTGGATAAAGAGCCGTTTACCGTCACGTCGACAAGTCGCAGCGAGCCGCGCATTCGTCCATCGTACAATTCATCCAATTGCAAATCGGGGCCTTGGGAGATAACCCAACTGCCCTCGGGAAATTTTTCTACCCGCGCATCATTTATCAAAGCGATTTCATGGTGTCCCCTTTGCATTATCGTCACTACTTTTACCCCCGAAATAGTGATGCTCACATAGCGATGAATCACTTCACCAGAGTCGTCATATACGGTTATCATTACAAATGTGTAAACGTTCAGATCATGTTCGATAATAATGGTTTCACCAAGATCATCGACCGTATGGTTTTCGCTACCATCGCTACCGATAATCTCGACCAGAGCAGCGCTGCCATTAGCCGTTTGCAGAGAAAAAGCGCTGCCGTTAATCTCTACGATTTCGGTTTTCTCATAACCGACGAGGTCAGCAGAAATCGTCCACGATTCTGAATTCATCACCGGAATGACCTGAGTTGATATCACCGAAAGGGTTTGTCTGATGCCCACCCCCTCCGGAGCTACACCAACCACAGCAAACCTATCCTCTAGCCGGTCGGCTATTCCATTTGCACTTGCCCAATTGGTATTGTCTTGAAAATCCTTGACATATGGTTGCCAAAATATCCACACACCGCCCATCACCGAGACTATCATCGCCAATAACATGACTACTCCAATCACCTCGCTGACCGCGAGGTCGTCTCGGTTCTGGCGGCCTCTCACAAAGATGAGAGATTACTCGACGTTCTTATGTCTTCACCAAGATGAGCCCTACGGGGCTCAACCTACAGGGTCAATCCTTGGCTCGGAAGATATTCCAATTGTGATTGGCCGATATGGTGCGAGAAATCAGGCCCGTCCTGAGTCGAGATAGCGATATCACCGGAAAACATCTCACCGATATGATGGAGAACGGTTGATTCTGCCATATGCGGTTTGTTATTTTTCTCGGATAGATGGGTTAGTACTATCGATCGCGTGGCATCTGTAATTATTTCCGCGAGAAATTCTCCGCTTTGGTCATTGGAAAGGTGGCCGCCACGGCTACTTATTCGCTCCTTTAAGGAGTGGGGATATGGGCCATTCCACAAACGTGCGGAATCATAATTCGCTTCAAGCGAGATATGTTGACAACCTCTAAGATGGGTCGCTAATTCATCGGTCCACGAGCCAAGGTCGGTAACCACCGCCGCTCTTTCACCGCGATGACTAGCGACAAATGCGACATTATCAGCACCGTCATGAGGTACTGGGATTGGTAAAATGGCTAATTCCGAGCCGAATTCCAGTACATCAAGCGATTCGAATAAGTTGACATTGGTCAATCCCAATTCTTTGGCAGTTCTCAAATTACAGTGAATCGGCAAGTTCCACTTTCTTTGCACGATTCCAGCACCACCACCGTGATCACCGTGGTGATGGGTAATCAGCACAGCTGTGATATCCTCTACCTTCAAATCGATACGACCAAGTCGTTTCTCCAATTGTCTACCGCTAAATCCTTGGTCGATGAGTAAACGCTGCTCTCCACATTCGATTAGAGTGGAATTGCCGCGACTGCCAGTGCCAAGGTGAGTTATCGACATCGACATGTATCTTCGCTGTGCGCGCTAAGCCCTTGAATGAACCTCTTCAATCGCACTCTACATCGTGATTTTGGCGTAGTGATTAGTTGTCCACTGCCTATCGCTGTCGGAACATCACTCCATCATTCTATTAAGCGGGTTGTTCATACCTTCAATTAGCAGGGCGGTGCGTCCGCGGGTGATTCGAATGAGGCGAAGTCAAACCACATTGTTAATGACGCTTGGAGTTATATCCAGTTTGTTATTCATGTCGCAATTCCCCGCCATTTCATCGGTAGGCAATATCCACCCGGATGATACCACCGGTGAGAAGCCACCAACCACCGATTCAGATGGCGATGGTATTCCCGATGTTCACGAAAATCTATTCATCGATTTATTGGAATGGACTACTAGTACTGGCCGTAATGTCAGCATCCAAGGCTTAGACGCGGACAATGCATCGGATGCATTGGTCGATCGTGATAATGATGGGCTGAACTCTACCGAGGAATTCTGTTGGCCTTATCCAGCGAATTGCACAGAACCTGGCTTCCCCCGAGGGTTGACCGGAATCACCGATCTCAATACCGGTGAGAGAATCTACCTCGACCCGCGTTCTGCAGATACCGATGGTGATGGTTTGCCTGATGGATACGAAGTATGGATGTGCTCAGAATCCGGCTATCTAAATATGGAGACCTATGTTTATGAATGCACGGAATGGAATCCTCTCAACGCTTCGGACATGTATTTAGATATCGATAAAGACGGATTTGATGTCGATCGCAACGGCATTATCTCAGTTGCCGAAATGTTGACGGGTCCGGAGGAATATTGGTACGGTGCTGACGAGAATTGGACCACTGAATTAGATGGCCTTCGCTGTACTTATTCACCACCAGATGCCAGTGGAATCTTACGCTGGC
>Ga0066376_10001432_pt1 | contig 23193 bp, 21 predicted proteins | sample Knorr_S15_td_Bot_FD_77009 | JGI IMG/M metagenome (GOLD analysis project Ga0066376, IMG submission 77009) | Marine microbial communities from Southern Atlantic Ocean transect - Knorr_S15_td_Bottom_ad_5009_LV_A | ecosystem: Environmental > Aquatic > Marine > Oceanic | place: Southern Atlantic...
CGGTGGTGGTTGTATCCCAAAAACAGAACGACTGCTTCATGGGCTACGGCGAGACTACTTCCGAAATGGCCATGCTGCTAGCCTTTGTCTTATTCGGGGTCGTTCTGTCCGGGATTCTCAGCACCGTGGATGTGGTCCCGATCCTCATATTAGCGGCTCTAGTTATATTTGTGATACGTCCCGGAGTCCTGGGTGTGGTACTGGCCCGGGCGAATATGAGCTGGCCCGCCCACGGATTCGTCGCTTGGTTTGGACCGCGGGGATTAAATTCCCTGTTACTGGCCCTGCTGGTGGTGCAAGCCGGTCTGCCCGGCGGAGAAGTCCTGTTGGCCACCGTCGGAGTGGTGGTTCTGGCCTCCGTGACCATCCACGGAGCTACGGCCACTCCGTTCACCGCGTGGTATGGCCGGAGGGCGGCCAAGGAGACATTGGCCGAGGAGCGAGAGAGCACCGCTGCTGGGCTTTTCGCCCATGAAGAGACCGAGGTACGCCTGATCGCACCAGCCGAAGTGATGGAGTTGATGTCCAGCCCGGAACCACCGCTTATTCTGGACGTTAGGACTCGTTCGACCTATGAGAACAGCGGACAGCGCATCCCCGGAGACATTCGGATGATGCCGGACCAAGTCGTTGAATGGGCCTCCGAATGCGTGGGTACCGGATTGGTGGTCGTTTATTGCGCTTGACCCGACGAAGCTACCAGCGCCCGTGTGGCGCACCGGTTGCAGCAGGCGGGTGTGAACGCTGCGGCATTAGAGGGTGGGTTCAACGCCTGGATATCCCAGTATCCGGTGGAAGCCATTTCCGTGGCAGCGTGAGCGAAGACTTGTTCACTTTCTACGATTGCCCGGTATTCATGCTAACCGCAAAGTAACGACCCGCTGCCTTGCGGGTCGTGTACAATCGGAACTGGCAGATATGGTCGATCCCGGTTTTGACGCCGCCTGAATAATTCAGAATTTTCAGGCGACTGTGCTGCCCCAAGGCCGACTCACCAACCGCAAATAAATGTTCGACACCACTTTAAGAAGAAAGAGGGTCATCGGGATTTTCATCCTGGTAATTCTGCTGGCCCTGTTCCTGTGGTTCAACCGCATCCCCAAACTAGACACGGTTCAAGGCGACCTTGGCGGCCTATCAGGCGCAGTGGCCGATTGCTTCCAAGGCTTCTGCATCGAGCCCAACTCCGATGCTTCTTTCTTGTCCCGGTGGTGGGACTTCTCGCTGAATTACCTCAAGTTAATAACCCTGGGAATGATTTTCGCCTTCCTGGTAGCAGGACTGACTGAGGTATTCCTCTTCCCCTCAGAGTCTAGTCGAGGTTTGTACCAGCGAGGAATCAAGGGCTCGGCCAAGGGACTATTGATTGGGCCTGCCATGAACCTCTGCTCAGCCTGCATCGTTCCCGTAGCCAACGCTTTTCGCCAACGGGGCGCTGGCATTGAAACAACCCTGGCGATAACGCAGGGCTCATCCACCCTGAACCTCCCAGCCATGATAATGGCCGCTATGGTTTTCACTCCCATGCTTGCGGGCAGCCGCATCGGTCTTAGCATTGTAGGGGCTTTGCTGCTGGGTCCGGTGGTCGCCAAACTCGCTGGGTGAAATGAGCAACCATCAGGGATCTCCATACCCGAATCACCAACGCAGGAAACTAGCCGCGCCAGTTGGCGGGAAGTATTGAGCGTGGGCGGCAAGGACTGGCTAAAGGCCAGCATCAAGTATCTAATCAAGCTGGGGCCGTTGATGGTGTTGGCCGGGTTCGTCAGTGCGTTCGCCATCCAGTTGATTAGCCCGGAAACGGTGTCGAGGTTCTTGGGCGACAACCCCCAAGGAGTGCTGGTGGCCGCCACACTTGGGTTGCTGATTAACGTGCCCCTTCTGTTTGAGATTCCCTTGGTGGCCGCATTGTTGCTGGTGGGCATGGGAGTAGCGCCCGCCGCAACGTTATTGTTCGCCGCCGCCGCCGGTGGTCCCATAACGTTCTGGGGCCTGGCAAAGAATATGCCCAAGAAGGTGGTAGCCACCTTTGCCGTGGCTACCTGGGTATTGGGAACCATCGCCGGTTTGAGCATATTGGGACTTGCCCCTATATTCGGTGGCGGAGACTCGGCGATACAAGCCAGTGCCCTTGCCTCCGGCGCAGAAGAGGAAGAAGGCAACTACTACATAGACGATCCCTACGTTCTAGAGCTGCTATCCCCAAACACCGCTGCCGTGGAGGTGAGAATCAAAAGCGTGACTCCCAGCGCTGCCAGCACCTCGGGGGAGGTGATGCTCATCGTCACCGGTGAAGGATTCAACGAAGAAACCGCTGTTTTGATCGGCGGCAAAGACGCCACTTGGACATACCTGGGTCCGGAAGACATAGTGGCCTATCTGCCCGCCCATGACGCTGGCATAGTTGACGTAGAAGTGATTAATCCCGAGGGATACAGCGACGTATTGGTGGGCGGCTTCACTTATCAAACCCCTTATTTCACCGATGTTGCCAGCAGCGTAGGGGCGGATTTCTTGCATTACCGCGCTGCTGGCTCAACCTTGTCCTTCGGCGGCGGAGTCGTGGTCTTGGACTACGACGGAGACGGGGACCAAGATATTTATGTCACTTCTACTTCAAGTTCTCTTACTTCAAATTCTCTGGGTTCTTCAGGAGCGGGAAATCCCAACGGTCTCTTCCAGAACAATGGGTTGGGTAAATTCTCTGAAGTAGGCGTAGCTTCGGGAGTGGGTGACGTTGACGGCATTGGCAACGGGGGATGTGCCGCCGACTATGACAACGATGGTTTTCAGGACATTTTCGTGGCCAACTGGGGCAGCAGCAAGCTGTTTCGTGGCCATGGAGACGGGACATTTCAAGACGTGTCAAATTTCGCTGGACTGGAGGACCCGGACTCCCACTACCGGTCGATGGGTTGCGCATGGGGCGATTATGACCACGATGGATTCGTGGATTTAGCCTTGGTCCGCCACATGGACCAGCCCGATTTCGACGCCATCCGCAACCGGGATTTCGCCGAATTCGTCAAACCCATGGCCCTCTACCACAACAATGGCGACGGGACATTCACAGAAGTCACCGGTCTTTTGGGCGACCTGACTCCAGGTAAAAGAAAAGCGGGGCCCACCTTCGGCAACGTTTGGGGCGCCAGCTTCCAACCCACATGGGTGGACTTCGATAATGACGGCGATTCCGACCTTTACGTGGTCAACGATTTCGGGGAATTCGCTCAGCCAAACGTTCTCTGGCGCAACGACGGGCCAAGTAATGATGGTTCAACCGGCGACGGCTCTTGGATATTTACCGACATATCCGCCGCGTCGGGTGCGGGTGTGGCAATCTACGGCATGAGGCTGGCCATTGGCGACTATGACTTGAACGGCAACCTGGACTTTTTCTTGACCAATATTGGAAGTGCTGTCTTGTTGTCTAACAACGGAGATGGCGAAACCTTCAGCCGGAAGGACTTGGATTTTATCTCGGACACCGGAGAATTCAGATGCCAGCTTCGGGTTACCTGGGCACAGTGTTTTTCGACTATGACAACGACGGAGACGAGGACCTTTACGTAGCCAGTGGTTTTCTGGATAACGACCCGCTCCCCAATCGACCGGAACAACCCAATCTGCTGCTCAGGAACAACGGCGACGGGACCTTTAGCGATGTTTCCCCCCTGAGTGGCGCTGCCGACCGGGGGGATTGCCCGGGGCGTCGCCTATGGTGATTTCAACGGCGATGGGTGTTTGGATCTCTACGTCGCCAACCTGGGCCGGTCTTCCGGCGCCGGTGAGTCGGCCAAGTTATTCCAGAATAGCTGCGATTGGGGCAACAACTGGCTGGCCGTAAAGCTTCAGGGCACCCAGAGCAACCGGGACGGCATCGGCGCCAGAGTAACCGCCGTGGCGGGAGGTCAAACACAGATACGCGAGGTTATGGCCGGCTCCAGCAGCGGCTCTCAAAACATGCTGCCGGTTCATTTCGGCCTGGGGCGACACAGCCAGATTGACAACCTGACCGTTCGCTGGCCCAGCGGCATCGTGCAGACGCTAGAGGGAGTAGCTCCCAACCAGTCCATAACCGTCATAGAGTGCGATTCAAACTGCTGAAAGCCTGCCCTGATACCAGACGAATGGTCTAGCCGGGCAGCGACACACCTTGGCTGCCCATCATATCCAGGTAGCTCTTGGGCAGTTCCGTAAAGTCAGTCATCAAAGAACCAAACCCGTCTATCTGATCCCTCATGCCATTGGCCCTCATGGCATACCAATATGTGGCGGTGTTGATTGCAATCACGGGCTTCTTAAGCCATTTTTCGGCCTCGGCCGCCAAGCGGGCCATGGCCAGGTTGGTGCCCACTTGGACCAAGGCTTCTACATTGTGCTCGTTGAGTTCAAGCAGACCGTCAAGCATCTGCTTTTCCGTCACTTTAGCGATAGCCGTAGGGCTATCGCAACAAAATCCGTTGATAACCACCACCTCGAAGCCGCACTCCTCCAAGAATAGCTTCACGTTCTCGTCGGCAACGGGCCAGTAGGGCGTTAAGACGCCGATGCGCTTGATATCACCGTAGCACCTCAAAGCTGCCTGGCAAGCATCGGAACCCATGGAAACTCCCAATCCAGAGAGTTCTTTAATCCTCTCTCTTAATATGATGCTCTGTTGCAGGCCGCCCCAGAAGGTTTCCGATGACATGCCCATCACAAGGTAATCAGGCTTGCAGGTTATGACCCGAAGGATAGAGTTATCCCACTCTTTGCGTATATTGTCCATCAGGCTGTTGAAGTCGGCGTTGCTGCCAACCGGGTCGTCCGGTATCCAGATTCGCACCGTGTGGTTCGTGACTCCACGGGGCCGCATCTCGTCAAATTCCGGTTGGACTGATGTGTTTGTGGAGGGTACGATTACGCCCCAATTCGCCCGCCACCCCAATGCGTCCGGCATATTCTTACTCCTTCGCCATTTCACAGGTAATTAAACGTGCTGTGGATTAACTTCTTGTGGCATTCTACAACAATCCAGTCGGGATCTGATTCCGATACTTTGGCCGGCTATGATTTTCGAATGGTTCAACCATTTCGCTCTATTTTGGATATGGATAATTAGCAATCGAATTTCTAACCTCACGTTTAAGTTACTGCGAAAAAGACTAATTGCTCTGTTTTTCATGATTCCCAAACCGGTAAAAGCGAATTGATATTGCCAGCCGGTATAGCGAACTTGCTTTTTGGCAAGCTAGGCAGGGGCATCGCTATGATTTTGCTTGAATTCGGTGTTGACTACCGGGGCAATTAATTAGTCTTAGAGTTTTCAGAAGGTTCTCGAAAAAAACAATGGCGTCCCATGAGGCCAAGCAAAGATAGGCAAATCCCACAACAATCTTGCCAGCCCCAGCGAACATTCGACCGCTTCTTCCCTAAACGAGCAAAGTTATAGGCTACTGGCGGACATCTCGCCCGACGGTATGATTGCGAGTACCGAGGGTATAGTGGTTTACGCAAACCCAGCGGCGGAGAAGATATGGGAAGCCAGAGATCCTCAGGAAATCATTGGAACTAAAGTAACAATGTGTTGATGGATAAATTGGTGAGGGATGGGTCGGTCAAGGATTTTGAAGTCAGGCTAGTTACAAAACAAGGGAAATTTCTAGACGGAATGGTTACCGCATCCACCTGGAAGGATGAAAACGGCAAAGTTATCGCAAACCACGGAATAATGCGGGACATAACAGAGCAAAAGGAAAACGAAGCCAGGATTAAAGCGTCTCTGGAGGAAAAAGAAATCCTCCTGAAGGAGATAAATCACCGGGTCAAGAATAACCTGCAGATTATCTCCTGCCTGCTCAGCCTGCAAGGCCGGGAAATTCAAGACCCCGTTGTCTTGCAATATTTCAAGAACAGCCAAGATCGAATCAAAGCCATGGCCCTGGTTCATGAAAAATTGTACCAGTCTCAAGACCTAGCCAGAATCGAGTTCAGCGACTACCTCAAGACTTTAGCGAAAGATCTGCGCAGCTCCTACGGTATTGACGCCAGAAACGTGCAACTGAACATCGAAGCCGAAAGTATGCTCTTGAGTGTAGATATTGCTATTCCCTGCGGCCTCATTGTGAACGAGTTGATATCCAACTCGCTAAAACACGCTTTCCCCAACAACCGGTCCGGCTTAATCTCGGTGGAGGCTCACACAGCCGACGGAAAACACACTCTGATCGTCAAGGACGACGGGGTAGGACTACACAAAGACTTTGACATCCGGTCCGCCAAGTCTCTGGGATTGACCATAATAACCGCTCTTTCAGGCCAGCTTGGCGGGAAGGTAGAGACCGAGAACCAAGACGGCGCTAATTTTTGCATCACGTTCCCTGTCGATATTATGGATTAGTCTCCGGCAGGGCCAAGCCGGTTTCCATTTCCCCTCAATCCGGCGCTCCCCAAGCTGACCTTGGTGACCCTTGGGCCTATAATCCACTGGTGGCAACGCTACTACAGGCCAAGTCTTTAACCAAACGCTACGGCGCCACGGTTGCCCTCGATTCTGTGGACTTTGAGGTTCAAGAAGGAATCACAGGGCTTCTGGGCCCAAACGGCGCTGGCAAAAGTACGGCCATCAAGCTTTTCTTAGGGCTGCTAAAACCCACCTCTGGTTCCGCTGAAGTGATGGGCGATAAAACCTACGAATCAGTGGAAGCTCGGGCCAGGCTTGGTTACATGCCGGAGCACGATTGCTTGCCCACGGCCATAACCGCATCCGAGTTTTTGACTCACATGGCCCAAGTGAGCGGTATTCCTCCGGCCTTCGCCAGGATACGCGCGGCCGATATCTTGAGGCATGTGGGGTTGGAAGAAGAGCGATACCGCCCCATTGGACAATACTCCACCGGTATGAAGCAACGGGTAAAACTGGCCCAATCATTGGCCCATGACCCCTTGGTAGTGTTACTGGATGAACCCACCGCAGGCCTCGACCCCGGAGGACGGGAAGACATGCTGCGGCTAATCCGCCGCACCGGACGGGATTTTGGCATCAGCATCGTGCTTTCCTCCCACCTCATGGGCGACGTCGAAACCACCTGTGACCGCATAATCGTGCTGGACGGTGGCCGGGTCACCGAAGAAGGGGCTGTTTCCGGCTTTACCCAAGAAACCGAAACCTTGTTGATTGAGGTGTATGACAACCGGGAAGAGTTGGTTATCGCCTTGGCCAGCCGAGGAATCATAGCCACCTTGGACGGTTCGTCTTTGGCGGTGGAGTTGGAGAGCCAAAGCGAGTACGACGCAATAAGAGATGCATTGGTGGAAACCAACACGAGAATTCGCCGCATGGCTCCTCGCCGCCATCAATTGACCGACATTTTCCGGAGCGATTCTTAATGACCCAGGCTTCCGGCGAACTGTTCGACCTGGGCTAACAGCACTACGACGGCCCTCGTGAGGGCCGCATGCGTGCCCGCAAGGCGGTTTTCACCGATGGCATAAAGACCATCTTGGGCGTGGGCCACGGTTCTCTCGCCAAGGTGCTGCCTGTGTTGCTTTTCGGCGCTGCTATGACGCCAGCGGTAATCATGGCGATTATCGCTTCGATGTTCGAAGTCATCGGCGACGTACTCCCAGGCCATGCGGATTACTATCAAGTTGTTTCCATCGTCCTTATCATCTTCGCGGCCCTTGTCGCGCCCGAATTGCTCTGTCCCGACCGGCGAAACGGTGTAATCAGCCTATACTTAGTACGCCCACTAACTACCACCGACTATGTGATAGCCCGCTGGCTGGCCTTTTTCTCCATCACTCTGCTGCTGGTTTACTCGGGACAGGCGGTCCTGCTGGCCAGTTTGATTCTCTCTGCCGACGAACCGCTGGACTATCTAAAGGACAACTGGAAGGACATTCCCCGTATTCTGGCCGCCGGTCTCTTGGTGGCCATCTTTATCACCACGTTGCCTCTGGCTATCTCTGCATTTACCAACCGGAGGGCCCATCGCTGCGGCGGTCGTGATTGGCCTGTTCATCATCTCTTCAGCGACGGCCGGAATTTTAACCGAATGCGACGAAGGCCATAACGATGACCGATTCGGCAATTGCGAACCTCTGACCGGAGACTCGGCCAAGTGGTGCAGCTTGGTGGACATCGGCAGAGTGCCCACCAATGTGAACAACATGATTTTCGACGTAGAAGAGGAAGGGGAGCGCTCCCGAATCACTGCGGAACTGCCCCGCTTTGTGCCTATAGCCTGGTACGTTCTCTTGAGCGGTGGCCTGGCCACGGTGTTGTGGTGGCGGTACAGGAAACTATCAGCATGACGACAACCACAGAGGAGCCGATTAATGAGCCGGTACCAGCGCAGCCCGTTATTGATGTCCGTAGCGTATCCAAATGGTTCGGGAACGTGGTGGCCGTCAACGATGTAACGTTGCAGGTGTTTCCAGGCATCACCGGCCTGTTGGGGCCAAACGGCGCCGGCAAGACAACCATTCTTCATCTCATGGCCGGCCTGGCCAGTTGCTCCGACGGCTCTGTGACTATCTTGGGAGAGCCGGTGCGGGATAACCCGGCGATGTACCAAAGAGTGGGTGTGATGTCGGAGCATGAAGCTGTCTACGGGTTCTACACCGGACGTCAGTTCGTGGAATTCGCCGCTCGGATGCAGAACCTCAAGCCGGTGAAAGAACCCGTGGACCAGGCCATCGAGATGGTCGCCTTGGCAGATGCCCAAGACCGGGCTGTTGGGACCTATTCTAGGGGCATGCGCCAACGGATAAGATTGGCGGCCGCCATGGTTCACGACCCGGATGTCCTGATTCTAGATGAGCCGTTAAACGGGACCGACCCCCGCCAGCGCATCGAGTTTCACGAAACAATGGTGCGTATCGCCGAGCAAGGAAAAACTATCCTCATCTCTTCCCACATTCTGGAAGAGGTGGAAACCCTGGCCACTCGCATATTGTTGATGGTCAGCGGCAAGCTGGCCGCCGCCGGCGACTTTCGAGCGATACGGGCCAAGCTGGACGAACAAGCCTACAAAGTGCGCGTCGTGACCGACTCACCCCGGGCCATGGCTGCGGCTTTGGTCGGCATGGAAGAGGTGGATTCAGTCAGCGTGGGCCCGGAAGAAGGCGAGTTGATTGCTCTTAGCCGGAACGTGAATGCCCTCCAACTGTCCATCCCCAGGCTCGCTCAAGAGCACGGAATACGGTTGCTGCGGGTCGAGCCGATGGACGAATCGCTGGAAAGTATTTTCAGCTACGTCGTGGAACGCTAATGGTTCCTGTGATCTGGCTGTCCATGCGCCAGTTGACTGGCCGGTGGCGGGTCATCCTAATCACTTTACTAGCCGCCCTACCGGTTGGTCTGGCCGTCATCGTCCACTTCGCGGCCAGTGACGATGAATCCTTCGACGAAAATTTCATCGACGTTCTGCTGGACGGCATGTTGGTGGCCGGCATAATGCCCATCGTCACCATGGCGCTGTCAACAGCGTCATTCGGCAACGAGTTGGAGGACCGCGCTCTTAGTTTTCTAACATTAAGACCTATCGCCCGTTGGCGAATAGCCATTCCGAAATTGCTGGCCTCCATAGCCATCAGCGGACCTTTGTTGATTGCCAGCGGCGTCATTGCGGCTCTGCTGGGGTTCGATGGCAGCGTGAAAGCTGCGGTTGCCGTGGGCGTAGCAGTCTTGGTAGGCGTTATTGCTTATGCTGCTATTTTTACTTGGGCCGGTCTGGTGACAAGCCGTCCTCTGGTATTCGCTCTCATATACGTATTCCTGTGGGAAGGAGTGATTAGCAGCTTCATCAACGGCGTCAACTATCTGAGCATACGGGGTTACACTCTGGGCATCATGCACGGAATAAACGAGTCTGAATTCCAGGTCTTGAGTGAGCGAGCAATCGAATTCCCCGCGGCCATCGTCGGCGCAGTGGCCGTGACGCTGGTATTTACCTTCTTGGGCGTGCGCCGGATGGACGTCCCGTAGCCATTTTCCACCCCGCCCTCACACCGCCGAGATTTCAGCCCTGGCATCACTCTATACGGCAATAACCCCAAGTATGTAAAATATCCCTAATGGTCTTTGACCCAGACGCCTAATTGGAATCCGGGATTCGGGACGGAGAAAGTAAGCAATGGCCATTGCAAATCGACAAAGATACACCGACAACCTGGTGGACCTGAAGTCCGGGCAGATTAGCCGGGAGATTTTCGTCAGCGAGGAAATCTACCAGATAGAGTTGGAACAGGTATTCACCCGTTCCTGGTTATTTGTCGGCCATGAGAGCCAAATTGCTAAACCGGGAGACTATTTCGTCTCATCCATGGGTGAGGAGTCGGTGATTCTCTGCCGCGACCGGGAAAAGCAGATTCATGTGTTCCTGAATTCCTGCCGCCACCGTGGCATGAAAGTGTGCCGCTACGATGAGGGAAATACACCGGTATTTACCTGCCCCTATCACGGCTGGAGCTATGCCACCGACGGCAATCTTGTAGGTGTGCCTTTCTTCAAGTCCGCTTATCACGAGAAACTGGACAAGTCCCTATGGGGCTTGATTGAAGTAGCCCAGCTTTGCAACTACAAAGGTACTATCTGGGCCACCTGGGACAAAACGGCTCCGACCTTCGATGAGTACTTGGGCGATTTCAAGATGTTTTTGGATCTGAGCCTAGATTCCTGGGACGGACGAGAAGGCGGCAGCGAGATTATCGGAGGGGTCCAAAAGTGGATTATCCCCTGTAACTGGAAGTTCCCATCGGAGAACTTCAGCGGAGACAGTTACCACAACATCAGCCACCGTTCCGTAGACATGGTGGGCATCGGACCCAGTGGCTCGGGTCGGCGGGATATGGACGAACGGTCAAAAGCCAGGAGGCTACACGTCACCTTTCCGGAGCGGGGCCATCAGACCGGGTTATACGTGCTGCCCCGGGATGCGGCCATGCCCCCGGCATACCAGCAGGCGCCTATAGTTTCCGACTACTTCCGGTATTGTGAAGAACAAAAAAAACAGCGCAAGGGAGAATGGAGCCGGGTTACCGGAAGCCCCGGAGTGGTTTTCCCCAATGCTGCGCTCCACCCCAGGCAGCCCCGCACCATCGCCGTCTTGCACCCCAGAGGACCCCACCATACCGAGATGTGGCGCTGGTATTTCGTGGATCGGGACGCTCCCCCAGAGGTGAAAGACTTTCTACGCCAGTACTACATCCGCTACTCAGGCCCAGGTGGATTGACCGAGCAAGACGACATGGAAAACTGGAACTACGCCCACGCCGCCAGTCGCGGCACCATCGCCCGCCGCTATCCCTATAGCTACGAGCAGGGTCTGGGCGACGAAACGGCGGATTTCCAGATAGACGGCTTGAAATTTCCCGGACTGGTTACGGAACTAACCGACTCTAAATCCAACGAAGACAACCTGCGGAACCTGTATCGCCGCTGGGCTCAGTTCATGGATGCGGAAAGCTGGGACGAACTGGCCACCTGGCGAAACGGGACAAGATAGTCGAATAACAAGATATTCGTCTTATAAGAAAAGGCACTCCGAATCGGAGTGCCTTCTAAGTTTCTGAGGTCGCCTCACGGCAAAATCATCGATTCATAGATTTTTGCCGAAAGCCGTATTAATCAAGGTCATATATTCTGGCGGCATTGCCTCCCGCTATCTTTGCCTTCTCCTCTTCCGTGCAATCGGCGAGAATCTCTTCAAGGATTTGCCGGCTCTTGGGGAACGTGGATTCTTGGTGGGGATAATCTGAGCCCCATTGAAGGGTATCCACTCCGATGATATCCCTGAGCTTGATTCCCAATGCGTCTTCTTGAAAGCCTAAGAACACGTTTCTACGGAAAAAATCGCTGGGCAGCATCATATTCTTGAAACGGTACCCGGCGATTCCCCTGGCTCTTTGGGAATAGTTGTAGTCGATGCGGTCCAGAAAGTGCGGCGCCCAAGATAGTTCATGCTCCACGGCACCGATCTGAAGCGTGGGATAGCGCTCGAATACGCCGGTAAATATCATGTCCGTGATGGACATACGAACGTAGTGGTCGAAGTTGATGGTGACGGAGAACCTGTTGTTGAGGGTTCGATCTCCTTCACCCGAGCCGTACCGGTTTGTAGCCGCATGGAGGGCCAAGGGCATGACCAGGTCTTGGGACGCAGCCCAGAAAGGCTCGTACTCCAGGGAGTCGTACCTCATATCCTCCGGAGGGTAAACCGGAATCATGGCTCCAATCAGCCCCATCTTGCGGCAGCGTTCAAGCTCCGCTACGGCCACGCCTATGTCGTCTAGGTTAATCATGGCGATACCTTTCAGCCTGGAAGGGGAAGCATTGCAGAACTCGGCCAACCAATCGTTGTAGGTCCTGAAGACGGCATTCAGAAGGATGGTATCGGGGACCTTGTAGAGGTTCAGCCCTAGCGTTGGGTAGAGGATGCTCATGTCCACGCCATCCAGGTCCATGTCCTTGACCTGTTCCTCCGGAATATAGCCACCCGGACGCACGTTCTCAAACAGATCAGCCGCCGTTAGCTTCTCAGGAGCGTCGAACCTCCTACCGGTTTGCGAGCCGCCGAAGCCGAAACCCGTGGTGATTCTCAGCCCGTCGCAGTACCAACCGTCGCCGTCCTCTTCGCGACGTGTAGCTGGAGCACGTTCCCGGAACTTGGCATCGATTCTATCGGTCCACAGGTCGGGTGGCTCCATCACATGGTTGTCCGACGAAATTACCCTATAATCAGCCATACTTTAACCCCCGCTAGATGGTGCTCGGAGCATCTGCATCGATAAGTAATTCAGCGTGTACATAACAAATCCGGAAATTAAAACCGGCCTGGAATCGCGAGTATTGATCCACCAGGCCGGTTTAGAAACAAGAAGGTTTTGGAAATTACCGGACGACTCTACTTCTTCAGGTCTGCGACGGTCATAGTATCAGGTAGTGTACCTTCATAGCTAATCAGACCGCCGAAGATCTTCCACCGATCCCCCTCGGCCCGCATCAGATACGCGCCCTGCATGGGGTCATGATCCGACCAGCTCATAGTGACAGAGACCAAGCACATCGAACACGTGAAGTCTTTTATAGACTCAACCGCCTTGATCAAGCCCTCGCGTGTGAGGTCTTTCCCAGCCAGAATCAGAGCCTGCTCCATCAGTTCACCCAGGTACTGGCCGTAAAGCGTCAAGTTGCTGGCGTTTTCCATGCCTGCGTACTGGCGAATGATTTCCACGTGTTTGGCCACTCCGGGATGGTCTACCTCCCATCCTTGGCGAATGAAAGTCCCGGTTGGATCATAGATGCGGGTTATGCAATTGAACACGCTGGTCTTTCCGGCGCCGTTGGGACCGATTATCGAAAGTATCTCCCCTTGGTCGACGGAAAAACTAACACCATCCAAAGCAGTGATGCCACCAAAGCGAATCGAGAGGTCTTTGACTTCTAATAAAGCCGTGATACCTCCATTGCGTCTACAGGCGAAAAGTTTGGTGGTAGAAGGTTTGGTTAGGCGGTAACACAGTATACCGCAAATCCAAACAGTATCAGGTTATGTAAATTTCCTGTAGGAGGTGTTATAGAAGCTTGTTCGCCGATTCGTAGTCTGCCAAGTTGTCTAGGTCCTTGAACGAGCGTAAATCGGGGTCAATGTCCAAAATTCAGAGTCGTAATGAGAATTGACTTGGCAGACCGAGAGAAGCGCTCTTAGGGAAGTAGTGGCCTGTTCTAGAAGCTTTTCGGCAGAGCCACGGATTCTTAGATGCGCCCCAGTGGATTCGGAATCACATCTGGGGTCGAGCTTGCTTAAGGATGGGCCTCAAAAAATGAAATTGAGCAAAAAAAAGCCGCCTAGACGGCGGCTTTTCGTTGAGATTGCTTGCTGTTAGCGCCTCATCTGGCTGAAGCAGTCACTGCAGTAGACAGGTTTATCACCCGTCGGGCGGAAAGGCACTGTTGTGTCAATACCGCACTGGGCGCATACCACCGGGTGCATCTCGCGGGGTCCACCGCCAAAGCCTCCCCGGTCCTGGTTCCTGCGTGCGCTTCGGCATGCTGGGCAACGGCTGGGCTCATTTGTGAAGCCCTTCTCCGCAAAGAACTCCTGTTCACCTGTGGTAAACACGAAACTTTGCCCACAATCCCTACACGTTAGATTCTTGTCTGAAATCGCCATATTTGGACGACCTCCATATAATATTTGGCTTAGTCCAGGCCGTCCAAAGAGACCCTAACTCTTACCTGGTCTAATTATACCAAGAAGATTGAGCTTCGCAAAGCACCAATCTGTGCCGAATTTACCCCCAATTTCAAGGGTAGGCTCAACATGGCGGTAGTCTAGCACACAATTTGGCAATATGCATCAATAATTTCAACTATTATTCAATATTGCCTCTTCTTCGTTGCCAGGCGTGCCAAAGGAGCATTTTGACGGGTTTCGACCGGCTCGATACCGACCCATTAACGCACCTGCCGCCACCTATCCGAGAGTCTTAAACCGTATCAACAGCTAGAGTTTAGGTTCATGTTATGCTTTGGCCCAGCAGAATCCGGAATCACCAATCCCTGAGCTTGCAAGCCTTGGAATTCCGACCATCCACCAGGCAAGTACATAAAAGAGCGGAACGGGAATATGAAGATAACCGAGGTTAGCAGTGAGGTTTTTGAGTGGGAGCGGCCGGGTATCTGGAACGGGAGCCATTTCTACGGTCCCGGTCGCTTGCATAAGGTTACGGTTCGCACCGATGAAGGCATAACCGGATACGGCTGGAACGGCGGTACCGCCGCCGAAAAACCCTTGGGCCTCTATCCCGGTTACGTGGACTACTTCCGGCCATTGGTTGTTGGCCGAGACCCCATGGACACCCGCGGACTTGCTACCGACTTGGGAGAGAAGCTAATCAAGATACTGGGGCCGGGGGGCATCAACACCCATGTGTTGGCGGCGATAAATATCGCTTGTTGGGACATCAAAGGCAAAGCACTGGGCAAATCCATCCACCAACTACTGGGCGGAGCGCAGAAGCGGATTCGCACCTACATCGCCGGAGGCTACTATGCCGAAGGAAAGGGACTGGAAGAGCTACAGGAAGAGGTGCGCTTCAACGTGGAGGAGATGCACGCATCGGCGGTGAAAATCAAGATTGGCGACCCCACTGTGGGGCTGGCCGGCGATATGCGGCGGGTGGAGGCCTCACGCCAGGCAATCGGTGACGATTTGACGCTGATGGTGGACGCCAACTGCGCTCTGGACTTGGACACCTCGCTCGAGTTCGCCAGGCTCCTGCCCGACTACAATGTCTACTGGTTCGAGGAGCCTTTGCCCATCCATGACTACGAAGGCCATGGCAAGCTGGCAGCAGAATCCGCAGTCAAGATAGCCACCGGCGAAAATGGATACCACCTAGCCCATTTCAAAACCTTGTTGGACCACAAAGGCGCATCCATCTTAAACGTGGACGTTGGCGTTTGCCCAGGCTACGACGTGGCCATGGACATCGCAGAGTTGGCCGCGCAACGGGGTGTGTCCATCGCTCCTCACGGTTGCCAGGAGCTTCAACTGCCCTTGGCCGCCGCAATCTCCCACGGCGAGTTTTTGGAGTACTACCCAGTGGCCGTGGACCCGCTGCGGGCGGAGATGTTCCAGCCGGTCTTAAAGCCGGATGACGATGGGTTCGTCACCGTGCCCGACAGGCCCGGAATAGGCTTTGAGTTGAACATGGAACTACTAGACAGGTACCGCATCGCATAAAGCTCAAGAGATATATGTGTAATCTGTGGAGGCCGTAAGAAACATGAGCGCAAATGGTCAATTTCGCATCGAGCCAGCCACTATAGACGACACTCCACTGGTCTTGAAGTTCATCAAGGGTCTAGCGGAGTACGAAAAGCTGGAAGATGAGTGTGTCGCCACTGAAGATGGCTTGCGAAAGACGATGTTTGGAGCCAACCCCATGGCCGAGGCGGTCATCGGCTACAGTGGGGACCAAGCCGTAGGATTTGCTCTCTTCTTTCACACCTTTTCCACTTTTCTAGGCGCTCCCAGTCTCTACCTTGAGGACCTATTCGTTTTGCCGGAATGGCGGGGCAAAGGCCTGGGTCGACAACTACTCAGCTACCTAGCCCGCCTTGCGGCAGACAGGGGTTGTCAGCGTCTGGAGTGGGCCGTCCTCGATTGGAACGAGCCGTCAATCGGTTTCTACAAAGGACTCGGAGCGGTTCCTCAGGATGAGTGGACCACATACCGGCTGAGCGGCGAAGCCTTGGAAAAGCTGGGCGGTGAGGCTTAGTCAAAAAGAATGCTGGATTGCGTTGGGAAATCTCCCTAAATCCCCTTTTTAGAAAGGGGGACTTGTGAATATTTCTTACAATAATATTCTTTTAACTATTATTTCCGGCAATCATTTTTTCTGGCAATCATCAATATCTAGGAGGCGGCATGGCGGGTAAGAGACGTTCCGTCCACGTTGAGGGGGTAGAGCACGGGGCACCCATTCCCATGGGAGCCAGGGTGGGCAACATGCTTTTCTCCAGCGGCATAATGGGAACCGACCCGGCCACCGGCAAGGCGCCGGAGGACCTGGGGCAGCAGTGCGAGTTCGCCTTCGCTCACATGAAGGCCTTGGTCGAGAACGCTGGCGGCACCGTGGAAGACATCGGGTCGGTGAAGGTTTACATGAAAGACCGGTCACAGCGGGAAGCCGTCAATCGCCCGTGGCTAAAGATGTTTCCCGACGAGAACAATCGGCCAGCCCGTCACGCTATGGAGTACAGTGCTTTCCCTCCGGGTATCCTGATGCAACTCGAGATAATCGCTGTCTTAGATTAGCAAGACAGGTAGACCCCAACCGGCACAACAGAACATTGGCAACCAGCAACAAAATAATCGCCCAGAAGCTAAAGTCTGGCATACTCAGAGCCGCCTACCCTTTTTCCATCCTCAGTTGGCGCAATTTCGCCCTGGTTTGGTCATCCTCCACGTCGGTGGCCATGGGAACTCAGATGGAAGCGGTGGTGCTGGGCTGGTATGTGCTCACCCTCACCGATTCGCCTTTCTTGGTTGGGCTGATCTCCGCAGCCCGTATGGCCCTCAACTTCCTGGCCCTCTTTGCTGGCGCAATCGTCGACCGGTTGCCCCGGCACAAGGTCCTAGCGGCGGTGGAATTTACCATGACCGCCCTGGGATTATTGATGTTGGGCCTGATTGTGAGCGACCTGTTAGAGGTGTGGCATATCTTCGCCATAACCCTGGCAGCGGGCATGGTGCGGGTTTTTCAGACACCCTCAGCCCAATCCCTGGTGGCTGACACATTGCCCAAGGACCGAATTGCCAACGGCGCAGCATTTACCACCCTGGGAATGAACTTCGCCGTGATTATCGGACCCCTGGTGGGCGGGGTCTTGTTCAAAACAGTGGGGCCGGAGGGCGCATACATCGTGATTGCGTCCTTCTATTGCGTAAGCGGGTTGTTCGCTCTCTCAGTCAGAGTGCCTCAAGGCGCGTCTCTCATCAACAAAGACCCCGTAATCAAGGCGGTTATCCAAGGCTTGAAGTACGTGAAAGGGCAGCAGGTACTTTGGGCGGCGTTGATGCTTGCCGTGGTGATAAACTTAACCGGTTGGACTTTTCACACCAGCCTGATGCCCATTTTCGCCAGAGACGTTTTGGAAACCGATTCCGCTGGTCTGGGTCTGCTGCTGTTCGCATTCGGCCTGGGCGCTTTCACCGGGTCGGCTATTTGGGCATCGATTCCCAACCTCCGCCACGTGGGTAAGATGCTGATTATGGCTGCTGTTCTGTGGCATGCGAGCATTCTCGTTTTTGCCGCATCCGACGATTTTCGCCTATCAATCGGCATATTGGCGTTCACCGGCCTGGCATGGGCATCTACCCAAACGCTGCTGCTGACCCTACTGCTCAGAACCACCGAGGCCGAATTTCGAGGCCGGGTGATGGGATTGAGGGTTTTGGCGATATACGCTTTCAGCTTCGGCAGCGTGGCCGCAGGCGCCATAGCCGGGATTTGGGGAGCGCCTTGGGCCGCCAATATCGTGGGCATGGTGGGAATAGCTTTGATATTCGTCTTGGTAATATTTACCCCCAAGCTACGTCGAGCGTAGAGATTAGTTCCACAACCAACCTACTAAAACCAGAAGAATCTGTCACCGTCGCAACGGCGTAGGTCGGTGCCCAGTAACTGTTGAGGTTGAGGCATCAACTGGTTTCCGGCCTTCGCCGGAATGACGGTGATTTAGGCAAATTTGGCCAAGCTTAACGGGAGGCAGAATCATGAGGAATGGTGACCCAGAACCTGGCGACAAGCCCGACGCTATTATTCCTTTGGTGCGTCATACACTGGCTGGCCGTTATGAAGACCTCTCCCCAGGAGCCGTGTTGGCCACCAAGACTTTCATCCTTGATTCCTTCGGCGTGATTATCAGTGGCTCATTGGCTCCCGGTGTTCCTCAGACCCTTGGCGCATTTCGAGGTTGGGGAGGCAGAGAGGAGAGCACCGTTTTGGTCTCCGGGGAAAGGCTACCGGCTCCTTCAGCGGCGATGATGAACAGTTTCATGCTCCATAATCAGGAATTTGATTGTGTCCATGACCTCGCTGTGCTACATCCCTTTACCACGGCGCTGCCAGTTGCGTTGGCAGTAGCCGAGGTCAAGGGAGGCGTAACCGGCCGGGAGTTTTTGACCGCCTTGGCCTTTGGCGTGGATGTTTCCTGCTCCATCGGCATATCCTCCAGGTCTCCCATGTCCTTTTTCCGGCCCGGCACCGCTGGCGCTTTTGGGGCCGTCGCCGCTGGCGGCAAGATTTCCGGCATGGACGAAAAGACCCTGGCTAACGCCATGGGCATCGTCTACAGCCAGATATGCGGCACGCTGCAACCCCACCACGAAGGCGCAATGGTGATTTCCATGCAGACCGGTTTTAATGCTAGGGCCGCAGCCACCGCCCTCACCCTGGCTGAAGAAGGAATAATCGGCGCTTCGGGTGTTCTGGAGGGCCGATACGGATATTTCCGTTTGTTCGAAGGCGAGTATCAGGTCGACGACGCCTTGGATAATCTGGGTCGTGTCTGGCAGGTGGAAAGGGTCGGCCACAAGCCGTTCCCCTGTGGCCGGTTGACCCAAGGGGTGGTAGAAGCAGCCCTCACCATGCGTAAGAACCACGGATTTACCGCCGAGGATGTGGAGGAGTGCCAGGCCATAGTTTCGCCTCTGGTTCAGCGGTTGGTAGGCCGCCCGCTGGACCACGACGCTCCATCCGCCCAGTATGCCAAGTTGTCCATACCCTTCGTGGTGGCGAGTGCGCTTATCAAGGACACGGTATTCATCCCCGATTTTTGGGAGGAGGCATTAGTTAACCCGGCGGTCCACGATTTGGCCAGACGCATCCACGTTGTCCGAGACCCGGCAATCCAAGACGAAAACGCCATGGTGCCTCTGAGCCTGCTCATCCGGCTAAAGAATGGGTTTGAACACGAACTAACTTTGGATCAGATGATGGGCCACCCGGACAAGCCCTTGTCCAGAGACCAGCACCTGACCAAGTTCAAGAACTGCTGGGAGGTGGGCGCTGGGCATCTGCCAGCAGCGAATCAGCAACGGCTAATAGACTTGGTGGATGAGTTGGAAGACGTCGCCTCGGTGGAGGAAATAATCCGGTTGCTGGTGCCTTAGTCGGGATCTGATCGGAGTGGATGCGTGTCATTGTTAGTGCATTAAACAGGCTCAAATATTGCGCAATAGATTCTTCGCTTCACTCAGAATGACATATCGAGCAGAATGACATATTGCGGGTATCTACAAGTCGTGGGTTCATATGTGATACCTGACTAAGCTCTCATCAGTCATGAAACGGTGCGTCCTTGCGCCATTGGAGGTACTCGGCCAGACCGGCGTTTAGGTCGTAGCCAGCGGTCCAATCAAGGTCTTGGAACAGGCGGTGCCCCGATAGCGGCCCTCTTCCGGGGCCAGTGTTTTGAATCTTGCTCCCGCCGCCGTCCGGCTCCATGATTTTCGTAGCCGGAGAGAGCAGGATTAGCTGGTCCAGCAACTCCCGGAGAGTCACCCAAACTCCCGCCGTGATGTTGTACAGGTCGTGGGGCAATTCGGGCGCATCCAGTATTGCGCGGATGCCATCGACTATATCGGCAACGTAGGTAAAGTCCCTGCCCTGTTCCAAAGCCTCCGGCTGTATGGCCTCTCCCCGCACAACTTGTCCCGTCCAGTGGTAGAAGGCAGACATCACTTCCCGGTGGCCGGTCACCCGCTCCATCGGACCGTAGGGCGTGCTTAGCCTTACGCTGGCGGTAGAAAAGCCGTGCAATTCCCCATATCGGCGGGTTACCAGTTCGCTGGCGTATTTGGTGATGCCATAAAGTTGTTTGGGAGCCGGGGCTACGTCTTCGTTCAGCGTTTGGTCGGGTGAGTTGGCATCGCCATAGACGGCGCCGGAGCTGACGTAGATGAACCGCTTTACCCGTTGCTTTCGAGCCAACTCAAGCAGGTTGGCCGTGCCTTCCAGGTTGATGCTAATCACGTCCCGGCTTCGTTCGGTCTCCAATTCCACCCGGTTAACGGTGAACACCGCCGCATGAACGATTTTGTCTATGGCGTAATCAACCCCCAATCGTTCAACCGCTTGCTGGTCTAGAATATCGGCTTGAGCGAAGCTCACTTCCACAGAAAGCTCTCCCAAAAAATCCATAAACAGTTGGTCCGGCTCGCTCAGGTCGGAACATATGACTTGATGACCAGCCTGGGCCAGTCCTTTCACGATGTTGGCCCCAACAAATCCCACGCCTCCGGTGACCAATGTTGCCATGCAAAAACCTCCAAAACCTATGTCGGTTTCGCGCCAGTGCGACTGATTAACCGTTCCCCAAGGGTTCAACCTGCTATATACTCCCCGATACGCGGTTCTTGTCAAGCAATCGGAGATTTTAAGTGGCCAATCAGGTCCGCTAGCCAATCCAAATTGGGGGTTCGTAGCGATGAAATTCGGTCTATTTATCTTGGCTTCATGGGCGGAAAAAGACGCTAGCGCCCAAAGCCGCATTTACGGCGAGGCCTTGGAACAGATTCAGTACGCAGAAGAACTTGGCTTCGACTCGGTGTGGATTGCCGAACACCACTCCAGCAGATACGGCATCTTCCCGTCCCTGATGCCCATCCTCACCCATGTGGCGGCTAAGACCAAGACAATCCGTATCGGCGGCGGCGTCAGCGTCCTGCCTTTTTATAACCCCATATACCTAGCGGAAGAGAGCGCCATGCTGGACCTCTTAAGCGACGGCCGGTTGGATTTTGGGGTCGGTCGAGGGTCGGCGGACTACGAGTACGGCAACTTCAAGATTGATTTTGAGTCCCGTAACCAACGATTCCAGGAAGTCTTGGACATCATTTTAGGTCTGTGGACCACCAGCGGATTTAGCTACCACGGCGAATATTACCAAGTGGATGACATCACAATCGCTCCTACGCCCTTGCAGAAACCCCATCCGCCGGTTTGCCTTGCGGTCTCTCGCACCGCTGCCAGCATAGATGTGGCAGTCTCCCGAGACCTGCCCATATTAACCAGCTTTTTCACCCCGGAGGAGGATAACTTGAGCTTGTTCCGCTTGTACGGAGAGCGGTGTGCGGCAGCAGGCAAGACGCCTCAGTTCGACCAATCACCTTACTTCCGCTTTGTGCACTTGGCTGAGGACGAAAAGGAAGCCAAGGAGTATCCGAGGGAGGCGTTGACTTGGGTGCGCGATTTGAGCGGTTACCGTAAAACCCTGACCCACGGCGATGAAATCAATGTAGACTTGGACGAATGGCGCCGGGTCAGGCCTGAAGCTCCTCCAGCCTACGAGTGGGAGCTGGAGAACAATACCTACTTCGGTACTCCGGACCAGTGCGTGCAATGGATTCGCACACTGCAAAATGAGCACAACGTTGGTTACTTTGGCGCATCCATGTCCTTTGGTCCCATGGAGCATTCAAAGGTGATGCGGTCGATGGAGTTGTTCGGGAAAGAGGTGATGCCCAAATTTAAGTAGTCGCTGACGTTTGATGTGACTTCCCGGTTGACTCTCTATCTGAGTTGCCCGTTGACTTCTGATAGGGCAAGTAGGTTTCACACTAACGCCAAGAAAAGAAAATACCCCTCTGAGGTCAGAGGGGTATTTTTTATCGGTATTCGGGCCGGTCTTAGCGGTTCATCACTTTCACCGAATTGTCTATGGGATCGTACTGGTACCGGGTGATCCGGTCCAGCTTTTGAGACTCCAAGCGGACCACGATGGACCGGCCACCAGCCACGTTCAGGGTCTTGTGGATTTCTCCTGGCAGGAAGAATGCCACTGTGCGGTCATTTTGAATAAACTTGCCAAATTGCTTAATCTGGGTGGACTCCACGCCTTCTCCCTTATAGAACCACCGCCACTTGCTCTGCTCAATGGCGCCTTCGTACACGCCGTATATCACCCAGGCCACGCCATGGTCGTGGACCGGGCTTTCCTGACCGTCCGTCTGAATCGAGCACATGAGCCAGAAACCTGGCCCCGGCAGTCCATATTCTTCGTCTAAGTGAAGCTCAAAGCGGCCATAACCGCCTTCCCCGGGAATGTTGAGCTTCTCCTAGAGCCAACCGGGGACTGCCAACAACGCTTTCAGGTGGTTGGCGGCTCCTTGGGCTTGAGCGTGTGGGTCCTCGGTTGAAGCGAATATCGCTCTGACATCTTCCACGAAAGCTTCGACCGTGTAAGTTGCTGTTTGCGTCATGGTTGACCTCCCGCACAATTGCTTGCTGTTGTAGACGCATTTTGACGAAGACGCGTCCAATAGTCAATAAACTGACCGGCCCAGACGATGGGCGTTACGGAGCAAACGAATCACCACCTCGCCGGTGAAGCGGGTTGGTTACTCGTTCTCATAATCCAGGCCTTGCGCTGATCTTACGTTGGTCCTGCGAGCCCATGGGCATCAGCAGAAAGGTGCTGAAGTGAAAGCGGTCGATGCCCCAGTCACGGGTGAGGGCTAGCACCAACTTTCAGTTGCGTGTCCTCTCCGCCAATCTTCAGGGTTGTCTGTATGGGTCTATGCTCCCGCGGCGAGTAATCTGATGTCATCGAGCCAGAGCAAGAAATTCAAGGCTCAGCCAGATACTCAGCCCAGAAGGTAAGCCCGGAAGTTGAGTAAGGTTAGGAGGAGACCA
>Ga0066376_10001433_pt1 | contig 23183 bp, 23 predicted proteins | sample Knorr_S15_td_Bot_FD_77009 | JGI IMG/M metagenome (GOLD analysis project Ga0066376, IMG submission 77009) | Marine microbial communities from Southern Atlantic Ocean transect - Knorr_S15_td_Bottom_ad_5009_LV_A | ecosystem: Environmental > Aquatic > Marine > Oceanic | place: Southern Atlantic...
AAACAGTGATATAAAAGATGTTACAGAAGATAGTTTAAACAGTGATATAAAAGATGTTACAGAAGATAGTTTAAACAGTGATATAAAAGATGTTACAGAAGATAGTTTAAACAGTGATATAAAGGATGTTACAGAGGATAGTTTAAACAGTGATATAAAGGATGTTATGAAGGATAGTTTAAACAGTGATATAAAGGATGTTACAGAAGATAGTTTAAACAGTGATATAAAAGATGTTAATGTAAAATATCATTCAACAAGTTTAATGAAAATGAAATTATTAAATTTACAAGAAATCGCCAATAAATATAATATTAATATAAAAAAAAATAAAAAAAATAAAAAAGGTTTTAAAAATAAAACTAAATCAGAATTAGTTTTAGAAATTAAGAATTATTTGTCTTAAATTTATAAAATTGATTTTATATATATATATGATATATATAATAATATGGATTTAAATAATTCTTTGAAAGAGCGGATTCAATATATAACATCCGAATTCAATGAAAATTTTGATGAAGATTATGAATTAGAAGTACGATTTGGATTTTTTAAAAAAAATCATTTTTATCCAAATATTAACAGACATGCTTTTGCAACAATTTATGAAAATAATAATAAAAAAAAAGATTTTAGTTTCATAATAGATACAATATACAAAAATTTTGATGGATTATTAGATAATAATAATAATCAGATTATGAAAAGAACAATTTATAGTGGAATTAATATAAAAAAAATATTAGGAAATATTTATGAAAATATTAACACATTAAATAAGGAAGAATTATATGAAATTGGAAATAAAGTAAATAAGAAACAAATAAAAACATCATCAAATAATATTTTTTTATCAAAAAACAAGAAAACAACTAATGATTTAGCTAATCATATTCGTTTAACATTTGCTACAGAAAAACAGCATTCATTAAAGAATTTAATGGATAATTATGTTAAATCTGTTTCAAATAATAATAAAGGATTAGTTCTATTTGCTGAAAGTTTAAATAATATAGAAATTCAACGAATTAAATTTAGATGTTCTTGGATAGAGTATGACATATGGAGGATAGATAGTACAATAACAATTACAGTTGATCATAGTAATGATTTAAGTTTATCATTAACATTTGAATTTGAGATTGAATTTGATTTGGATTCTTATACAAAAATGAAAAACAAACCAACAAATGAGGAAATTATATCGGGAATTAATAAATTAATTATACAATATAAAACAAATATTGACTGTAATAGTAATATTTCTTTGGATGATTTATTAGAAACTGATATTTCAAATCAACCAGTAACATTAGAACGAGAAAAACTAAATTTTTTAAAAAATTCTCCTTATACGGTAACAGATAAAGCTGATGGTACAAGAAAATATTTATATATAAATAATAACGGTATAATATATTTTATACATCCAAAAACATTTGAGAAAGAAAAAATTTATGAAGATGATACATTAGAAATAAAGAATTCTGTAATTGATGGTGAATATTTAGAAAATCAAAAATTATTTTTAGGTTTTGATGCTTTATTTTTAAATGGTAAAGATTGTCGGGATAAAAATTTACCAAATAGATTGAAATGTGTTGAACAAGTGATATTAGGATTAAAAAAAACATTATCAAAAATAATGGAATTACGATTAAAGAAATTTTATTACAAAAATATTTTTAAGGAATCAAAACGTATATGGGATAATCGTGATAAATTATTTGAATATAATTTAGATGGTTTAATATTTACACCAGTAAATTCAGCATATATTAGCAGCATTCCGATTTTGAAATGGAAAGAGCGACATTCAATTGATGTTAGAGTTTTTTATAATAGTAGAAATGGATTTACAGAATTTCATGCAAAAGGATTTCCTCAAAAAAAAAATATAAATGGTAATATTAAAATTATGAATGCTTGGAAACGATATCATGGCGAAGACCTTTATAAACATTGGATTAAGGTAAATGAAATATCTTATAAAGATATTAATTTGGTTAATGACAATGGTTTATTAGGAATTTATGGACGAATTCGGGGAATTCAGAATATGGAAGATATTGTAGAATTTGAATATGATTATGATGAAAAAGAATGGATTTTTTTAAGAATTCGAGATGATAAAGACAAAGCTAATGCTCGTTTAACAATTTTAAGTGTTTTAAAGGCAGTTGAGGAAAATATAACAATAAATGAAATTACAGAATTAGTTTATGAAGAATCAGTATATGAAAACATTTGTAAAAATAATTGTAAAAATGTTGATATAATTGGATTACAATATGATTCTGTTAGTAATAAAGGTTCAACGGATAAAAGAATGAATTGGAGATTTTTTCAAAATTTCGTTAAAAGAAAATTATTTAATGAATCGTCATTAAAAATTCGGAAAAATCGTAAATATTTATTTGATATAGGTTCTGGAAGAGGAGGAGATTTAAATAAATGGTTGGAATCTGGATATACAGATATTTTAGCTATTGACCCATCTGGACGTGAAATTTATGGAAAAAATTATTCAGAAGGTTTTTCAGGTTTAGTTGAAAGAATTGAACAAAAAGGTTTTATTAAAATGGATGATGGTTCATATATAGGTAATTATGAAAATAATGAAATAAATATTACCCCTGTATGGGGAGATGCTACAAAAAATATAAAAACTGGTTCTGCCGGTTATAATAATTTTGAAAAATCTAAATTGTTAAATTTTCAATCAAATGCAAAAAGTGAAAAATGGCAAGGTTTTGATACAATAAGCATAATGTTTGTTATTCATTATATGTTTGCTACAGAAAAAAAAGGAAAAAAGATTTTAGATAAAAAAAGGTTTGAAACATTTATGACAAATGTTATTAATACAATTAATCCAAAAAAAGGACTATTCATAGGTACATATTTAAATGGTAATCACATAATGAAACAAAAAAGTGTTGATTCTCCGTGTTTTATTCAACGAGATGAAAATAATAATCCATTTTATGGTATTTTTTTAAAGGATGGAAAAAATAATGTAACAGGAGAAGAAGACAATTATGAAGATTTTTGGAAAAAAAATCCTAAAATGATTGATATTAAGCAATCTATTTGGGGATGGAATAATCCAATTTCAGAAATAATGCTTTTTGAAAAAAATTTAGATATAGTATTACAAAATTTTAATTTTTTTTCAGTTAAAAAAAATAGTAATTTTGAAAAATTTTATAATAGTTATTTAAAAACTACGAATAAGTCTTTAACAATTTCAGAAAAAAATATTGCTTTTTTAAATAATACTTTTATGTATTCAATTTATCCAAGTTTTAAAACACAAAATTTTAAAATTTTAAAAAAAATTAAATAAAAAATTAAATAAATAATTTAAAAATCAGTCCATAATTTAACAAAGTTAAATATATAAATTCACGATATTTATATACAATAATAATAACTAATAACTAATTACAAATATACCAATATGATTTAACATTTTAATATTACTATTAATATAAAAGTAAAGAATGTTAGATGCGGACAAAAATAATATAGAAAATAATATAGAAAAAGAAAAAGAAATCGATTTAGATATCTCTAAAAAAGAAAAAGGAATCGATTTAGATATCTCTAAAAAAAAAAAAATTAGATATTGTAATAATTGTGGTAAATATGGTCATTATTTTAGAGAATGTAAATATCCGATAACTAGTTATGGAATAGTTTGTATACAAATTACACCATTTCCATTAGAAACAAAACAAAAAATGGTTTCTTCGAATATTAAATATTTAGCAGTAAGGCGAAGAAATACTTTAAGTTATGTAGAATTTATACGTGGTAAATATAAATTTAATGATATAGATTTTTTACACACTTTATTTTCAAGAATGACTATTAATGAAAGAAAATTAATAGAGAATAATTCATTTTTAAATTTATGGGAAAGTTTATGGATTAATGATAATTTTAGAAAAGTTTCAAAATTCGAATATAACAAAGCATTTAAGAAATTTGATGATTTACAAAAAGGAGTTATGATGAATTATACTTTTATAACAATTCAAAAACTTTTAGAACAAACTATTTCAAATTATTTAGAAACAGAATGGGATTTTCCAAAAGGTCGCAGAAATAGTTATGAATTTGATATAGAATGTGCGGAAAGAGAATTTAATGAAGAAACTAATTTAAATACGAATGATTATGAAATATGTAAATCAATTCCACCATTTATTCAACAACATATTGGTTCAAATAACATATCATATCAAACTGTATATTACATAGCCTTGTCAACATCAAATAAAAAATTAATAATTGATAAAAATAATAAGCATCAATATGGGGAAATATCAAAAATAGGTTGGTATTCCTTTCAAGTTTTAATGGATGAATTACTTCGTGACTATTCTTGTCAAAAAAAATTTTGTTTAAAAAATATACATGAAACTATAATAAAAAATTTTAATGAACACTTATATTAATTTATATCATAAAATTATATCATAAAATTATATCATAAAATTATATCATAAAATTATATCATAAAATTATATCATAAAATTATATTTAATATATTAAATATAATTTTATTATATTTAATATAACTTATAAAATTGATTTTATTTAATTATATTTAAAAATAAAAAATGGAAGATTCTAAAAACCCTTATCGTATATATAAAAATTCGATTATAGAAGAATTTGTCCAATTATCACCGCAATATTTAGATAATCATTACGAATATATTTTAAATGGTTTGAAAAAAAAAGAAAACAAATGTAATAAGTTTGGATATATTCATAAGATATTGAAAATTATTAATATTAATGAAGGCATTATTTATGAAAGTGATTTTTCAGGAGATGTTATTTTTAAAGTACAATATGAAGCTCTTATATGTTCTCCCAAAATCAATGATATTATAGAGTGTTCAGTATTACAATTATCTACATTTCAAAATGATATTATAGCTCAACAAGGACCTTTATTTATTGTAGTTATTTTTGATAAAATAAAAGATAAAGCTTGTTTAAAAGAAGGTGATAAAATTTTAGTAAAAGTTGTGGCTACTAGAACTGTATATAATATGCCTATTTTAAAAGTAGTATCATCATTCGTTAAAAAATTTATTCAACATAATAATAACGAATCGGTATTTGTTGATGATTTTGATTTTATTCAACAAGAATAGCATCAAAAGTTAATGATTTAAACTGTCTACTTTTAGTATACATTTCACTTTAATTTATGGACTGAAATTTACTTAAATTTTATCGCTAAATTTAATCGCTAAAATAAAAGTTTGGAATAAGTGAATTATTTAGAGATTTGTCTCTAAATTTTAGATGTTTGTTTATTTCATTTATAACAGAAATAAAATTAGTATCAAAATCTATATCTTTATGAAATTGATTTAAAATATTAAATTTACATTTACTAATATACATTGCATCAGAACAATCTACAACATTATTGTTGATATTATTAAATACAATCATAGCAGTTTGTTTCATAATCGGAAAATTTTTATTACATAAAATCATTTTCGCTTTATTTATAAATTCCTTATTTTTTATACCTAATTTAATTAATACTTTTTCTAATAAATTTGAATTAGAAAGTGATTCCATTAAAATTCTATATTCAGGTAGTACTTTAATTATACCTTCCATCGGTGTTGTATATAATATTTTATGAAATGGAGTAAAATATTGTTCTATATTTGATTCACTTGAATTTGAATATTCAACATTAAATAAATTCATATCATAATTTGGACAATTGTTATAAAATTTTATAATATCTTGTAATAAAGGAGAATGATCGTATCCATATGTCCATTTATTCATTAAAGGATTATTTACATCATTATATGAATAAAATACCCACATTAATCCATTTAAATATTTTTTTATACAATGAGTTAATTCATCATTTGTATTGATTTTTAATTTTTTTTTATAATATATATTTTTTGTTCTTTCAAATTTTCTTCCATAATATATTTCATCCGAAAAATAATAAAAAGGTAAATTTTTTTTTGAAATATTTTTTAAACTATCTATATAACCTAATTTAGAATAAATATTTTCATTTTTATTTAGTCGATTTGTCCAATTAAAATATTGTGAGTCTTTCATATCTATAAAAGATTTTTTTATAATATCATATTTATCAGATTTATCAGATTTATTATAGTTATTTCTTTGTTGATTATTATTATATTTATTTCTCAAAACTAAAGTTTTTATACGAGGCATTTTACGATAAAAAATATAATACTGTTTAAAAAATTTTAAAATTATTGATAAATTACTTGTATCTTTTTTGATTTCGTTGTCTAAATTTACGTTTTCATTATATGAATTTATATCCATTCTATGAACAATTTTAATTATTAATTCATTGTATAAAATTTCTATATATTTTGAATGAGTATTATTTAAAATTAACAAATTATTATTTATATCGATTTCATTTAAATTTCTTTCAAAAATATTTTTTATTAATTTATAACAAGTAATCGATTTATTAAAAATTATCATCCAATATTCATTATATTTAGATAATCTTTGCTGTACTCCATGATTATCCCACTTCTTAAAATTATCGAATGTATCATATAAAAAACATTCAGCAATAGCATTATCTTCATATATTGATAATATTCTTATAAAATCTTTAAATATAGTATTATCGATTGTTAAATTTTTTGTATTTGTAATAAAATTATCACCTTTTATTGCATTTGTATAACAATTTAGAATATAATCAAAATGCATTGATGTATTATATGATTTTAATCTTGGAATAAAATCATCACCAAATAAACTAAAAATAAATACTATATCATCAATATATCTTTGTAAATATTCTAAATTTAATTCAATTGTTGATATATTCTGTAAATTATTAAACAATAATGCTTTTAATTTTTTTATATTTGTTACCCAATATTTAAAATTTTTTTTCCTATCAGCATAACGAAATAATTTTATATTACTAATATAATCAAATGGAATTAATGCTGATAATAATATTACATCAGCATCTGGACTAAATATTGATATAATATCGTCTTTATCTAAAATTTTATTTTTAATATTATACCGTATATAGTTTAAAATCTTAATTTCTCCCTCACCAATTTCTCTAAAATCTGATAATATGATTTTAGAATATAATTCCTTATTTTTAAAATTTTTTAAAACAATTTCCTTTAAAAATTGTTCATTTTTTAATAATGAACTCAATTTTCCCATAAATTCAGTTCCAGGTTGAATATGATATTTAACCCAACTAAATTTAGTTATTTCATAAGCATATTTATTATATTCGCTTTTTTCATCATTTATATTTAATTCATGCTTATGATTTTCTAAAATATTTTTATTCATATTTGATACAAATTGACTTGAATATGACCTCGAAATTTGTTCTACCAGTTTTCCTTTTGATGGTACTCCATCAATTGATATATAAATAACTTTTATTATTTCTTCATTTACAAATGTATCAAATAATAAAGTATTTATACCCATTCCGATTTTATAAATTATTAAATCTGTTAATAATTCCTCTTCATTATATAGTGTCGTATTTATTTCATATCGAGAAGTATAGATTCCTAACTCTTCTTTTAAAATATCGTTTTTTATCTTATTATAGATTTTAAAATTCGTTTCAGAAAAATTTTGTACTCGACAATTTTTTAGTATATATAAATACTTTTTATTTAATTGTTCCAATATTTTTGCACTTATATCATGAATTATTGCATTAAAATCTAAAAATAATCCTGATATTTTTTGGTTTTTATGTATAGAGTTTTTACGTTCATTTACACATTTAGATAAAATTTTATTATTTCTTATCGTAGAAAAAAATGTTTGGATTCCCATTTATATTCTTTACTGTATAATTTAATATATTTATTGATACGTTTCTAATAAATCAATTTTAATTATTAGATTAAAATAAATAATTAATTCATGAAATATTATCTATATAGTATTTATATAATAGTATGAATATTAAATCAGTATTACTTTTTTTGATTTTTACAGTTGTTATTCACATTGGTTTAATTAAGATAAATGAAATCATATTAGAAAATAATCAAATGAAACAAAATAATAAACCTCAAAATAAAAAAAATTTTATTAAAAATATTACGAATAAGAAACAAAAGACTAAAATACCAATCGATAATAAAGAACCAGAAGAAGAAGAAGAAGAGCAAGAAGATATTGATAAAATAATAAATAATGACAAAGAAGAAATTTCCGGTATTTCTAATAATAAAATTTTCCCAGAAGATATTGATATAATTAACGATGAAGATTTAAGAAGTGATTTATTAGATTTTATTAGTAAATCTAAAAAAAATTCATCTATTATTACTTCTTCTGATGTAAAAGTATCAGCATCTAATGATAACACTAAAATTCCAGGATATTTAAATTTTGGAGATGAAATTGAAAGAGAACTTAAAACAAGTGAATATAATTTAAAAACAGTTGGTAATGATAATATTACTCTTAAAAATTCCTATAATAATGAAGTACAAGAAAGCACTGCAAATCAAGAATTTAAAATGAATCAAAATACTAGTTGGCAATATAAAAATGAATCTATTATGAATGGAGGTATTGATGATGGAATTGGTGGATTTGATCCAAAATCAATTTGTAATTTTGCTGCTATTACGTTATAAAAAATTTAAAAAATAATGAAAAATAATAAAAATTAAAATTTATTTTATATTTTAATTTTAAATTACTTAAATTACAATGAAAATTTTAAAAAAATTCAGAAAAAATTTAAAAAAGATTTTTTATTGTTTTGATTTCGATGATAATGAAGAATCATCTGTTATTTTGACATCAATTGATACAAATAATATTATATCTTTTAAAAAAAAAAGATATAGTGTTTCTACCAATGAAATTCAATATAGTCCAATATATACTATTGGATATGATAGTAATGATAGTGATTATCAAAGTGACGCTGATAACGATTTTGATAACGATTTTGATAACGATTTTAATAATTTTTAAGACAAAGATATATTTTAATATAGTTCTTGATAACTATAATTGTAATCAAGTTATATTCACTTTATTTAAAATTTATCATTAATAAGACTACTTATCATTAATAAATGGTCTTATTAATCGTATCCAGATGTTTTTGTATCGAATATTTATATTTTATCACATAGCGAATATATTTTATATTATTTCTTTGTTTCATTCGCTTCAGTCGATTGTTTCCTTGATTTACGAACTAAAATATTCCAACCAATTGAAGAATTATCATTTGTAACTAATGAAACATTATTTTTTAATATATTTTGTTGATTCGTATCTGTTATATTTTTTTCCGAATCGTCACTATTCATATCACGATTCATATCACGATTTACATCACGATTCACATCACGATTTATAGAATTTTTAATTCTTATTTGATTTAAATCACTTAAATCATTATATTCTGAAAACTCATTACGATTGGTTCTAAATTCATTAAAACTATCAGATAATAATTGTCCATAATAAGGACCAGTGACATTTATTGCTTGTTTTTTGTTATTATTTTGTAATATCGTTAAAGAAAATTCTACATATTCCCCCAAAGATAAAGTTCTATATGTAGTCTTTTGTGGTTTCACTGATGAATGATGAACAAATACATCATAAGATATTCCGAATTTATCAATATATGTAATAAAACCATATCCTAACTTATTACTAAACCATTTTACTATTCCAATAAATCTATCTGACTTTTCTTCTTCTTTTATTGTATTTAATAAATTATTATTTGAATTGCTCATATTTGTATTATATAACTTAAATATTCTTATTTAAAAATCAAATTTTTTTCATTATTTAGAAAAACTTCTTATTTGTTTGAATAAGAATTAAATTATATACAGTGATTATATTATATAATAATGTCAATTAAAGATACTAATAATGTATTTAAAAATTTATTTTTTTCGCAAAAAAAAAACAATAATTTTTCACAAAATACTAAACAACTTCAATCTATTCCTGAAATAGATTTAGATTTTTTTAAAAAAAATAAGTTGTTTATTAATAATATTAATAATGATATTAATTATGATGTATTAGAAGATTCTAATAATAATGATGTATTAGAAGATACTAATGATAAATTTTCATTTCAAATGAAACAACAGTTAGCTACTAATATTTTAAATAATAATGATAATAATAATGTATTAGAAGATACTAATGATAAATTTTCATTTCAAATGAAACAACAGTTATCTACTAATATTTTAAATAATAATGATAATGATAATAATATATTAGAAGATACGAATGTATTAGAAGATGCTAATGAATTAGAAGATACTAATGATAAATTTTCATTTCAAATGAAACAACAGTTAGCTACTAATATTTTAAATTTAGAAAGATTTGAAATGATTCAAATCTTTTATATTATAAAAAATCGGAAGGAAAAATTTACAAAAAATCAAAATGGAATTCTTTTCGATTTGCTAAAATTTAAAAATAGTACAATTAAAAATTTAGACAATTTTATTCATATGACATCAAAATATCGTAAATGCAAAATAAATGAGTCCTAAATCTAAATTTATTTATTATTTATAATTTATTTAATCAGAATCAGATTCAGATTCTTCTGATTCACTGACTTGTGCCATAGTTCTAACAGGTCTTCCTCCTCGTCGCCCTCGTCGTCGTGATTTACTTACTGATTTTTTACTATCAATTTCATCGTCAGTTTTTTCATCACTTGATTTTTTAGAAGCTCTACGCTTTAGTCTCTTCTTAGAAGATTTTTTTACAACTTTTTGATTTTCATCTTCAGAATCATCATCACTGCCAACATCTAATTCCATTTCAGTAGTTTCCTCTTCTTCAGCTTCTTCAGCTTCTTCTCCATCTTCTTCAGCTTCTTCTCCATCTTCTTCAGCTTCTTCAGCTTCTTCAGATTCTCCTGTAACTTCTTCTGCTTCTTCAGATTCTCCTGTAACTTCTTCTTTTTTTGACATCTTTGTAGAACTTTTTGATTCATTATCATCAGTTTTCATATTCAATTTATCAATCCATTCCTGAATATCATTTTTAGAAAGTTGTTCTATTTGAAGTTTAGTATTATCTGTAAATTCCATGTTAAATCCATTTGAAGCCCAAGACTTACATATAGCAGTTCTAAAATCTTTGATAATAGAATCTTTATTTCTAACACGTTTGTATAAATCCATATTTTCATCATAAAATTTTTGAACATTTTCTTTCAAAAACATTTCCATAGCATGATAAATTTCCTTATCGTCATCACTTAATACTTCATCCCAATCACAAGTAGCAATACTTGAAAAGAAACCAATTAAAGAACGATTTTGGATTGGCTTTTTAGCATTACGACATTCTTTAATTTTTTGAATATTAGTAAGAATCTTATCCGGTGCTTTACTATCTTTCTTCGCAGCTTTTTGAAGAGCTTTATCATAAGCACCTTGAATAGAAGTTGGATCTGTGGATTCAACTAATGCTCTTTGTGCTTTCTTAAACATTATACTTTTATGAAATGATTGTGAAAATGCTTTAGCAGCAACTTTCTTCATAACTTCTTGGCGAATTGAAGTAACAACCGTATTATCTGAAACTTTTTGTCCAGATACGGATTGTACATTATCTTTTGTTGTCTGTAATGATAAATTTTCCATTACAGTAGTAAGTTTTGTTATAGCAGACATAAATTCTTCAAATTGTGTTTGATTCATTTGTGTAGACATATTTATCAATATCAATATATTATTTTATTATTTTATTATTTTAAATTTAATTAAATATAACTAAATTCAATTTTATATTTCGTTTTTATATTTCGTTTTTATATTTAATTTGTTGATTAATTCATTATCGATTAGTTTACATAATAATACAACCACAACCAATGTCTTTAATTTTTGAAGAGGATTCATTATTTTCCGAAGTGATTTTTCCCCTTTTCGAAAGTTTTCGTGAAAATAAATTATCTTTTGTATTTAGTTTGACAATATTTTTTTCCATATTGTTAATTTCAGTAAGTAATTTTAATTCTTTATTTTCCGAAGTAATATTTTTCCTTTTTGAAGAAAGTTTTCGTGAAAAACTTTTTTTTTTTGTATTTAGTTTGACAATATTTTTTTCCATATCGTTAATTTCAGTAAGTAATTTTAATTCTTTTTGTGTGTTATTCCTTTTTGTTTCCAATTCTGTTAGTTTTTTTTTTTCATTTTCAATATTATTAATTTCAGTAGGTAAATTTAAAATTTTTCTTTTGAATTTTTCTTTTTTGTCTTCATTTATCATATAACAGTCCTGCCAAGTTCCTTGATATATTTGATTTGTTCGCGAAGAACAAAAAATTTTGTCTACTCTTTGTACATTATTTTCTGAACATGCTTCCAATTGTTTTGAATAATTCATAATTTTAAATATATACTATTATAATATATTTACTATAATAAATAATTGATAATATTTTTATTACAATAAATACATTGAATAACATTTAATAATTATCTTAAAATAATTAAAATATATATTTCAATCTATATCAATCTTTAATTGAGAAACATTTTCAGCTAATTGATTCTTTGTTTTTCTACTTTTCCAACAACAATGATTTATATTCGTTGTTTCAAAGTTCTCATGTTGTCGTATTTCTTTTTGAAAACAACAACTAGGACAACAACATTTAAATAAATATATAATACTTCTAACAAATTTTTTACACCAACGAGGACAACAACAACAATAAACATCTACCCATGTATCACAACATTTATCATACGTTTTTACACCAAGTAGTTTATTATATCTTTCCTGTAATTTATTTGTCATAATAACTCCTTCATTCCAATATTCTAATTTTAAATCGTTTCCACGTTTCATTTCTTTTACGTTTCCATATTTATTATAAAAATGATTCGTATCTTGTAGCATTTCACTTATTATCATTTCTTTCGCTGCTACTAAATTATCATATGCTAGTTTTTGCAAATCCATTTTCTGTCGCTGTTTTAATGTTATTGCAAGTTGTTGCATAAATCTTTTTTCATAATTACAATATTCACCACTCTTTATAATATTATCTGCATTCATAGTAGGATATACAGATTTAATTCTTATTTTTTCCCATTTCATAGCTAATTCTTTATTATTTCGGAATGATCCATAAGGATTAGTTTTATCAACACCGATTTCTGATTCTCTTGTATTTTTATCCCTTTTTCCAAAATAAATTTTTAATGCAAAATATGTTTGTGATTCATTCATAAATTCACATAATTCTTTGTATGGTGCTTCTAATCCAATTAATCCTGCTTTTGTTGTTTCCATTTTATCTTGAATTTTTGAAAATTTATAAAAAGATAGACTAATAGCAATCATAAAACCTAATGATAATGTTATTATAGTAAACCAAAAATTAAGATTTTCATTTGGTGTAATATTTGCTCTTAATGATTCCAGAAAAGTAATCACAGATGAACAAAAAATTATTGTAATATTTATAATTAAACTTATAAATTCATAATATTCGTATTTATATCTTATCATTGTCATGTTTTTGAATATTTGTTCTTCAAATATTATCATATTTTTTTCTAATTCTATTTTGAATTGTTCATCGTATTCTACTTCTCTTTTCTCATTTTTTTTTTCATCTTGGGTTTCATCTTGAATTCCATCTTGGTTTTCATCTTGAGTTCCATCTTGGTTTTCATCTTGGATTTCATCTTGGTTTTCATCTTGGTTTTCATCTTGGTTTTCATCTTGGTTTTCATCTTGGATTTCATCTTGGTTAACTAATTCATCACCATCCATAATTATGGATTCTATATCTGGTTTAGGCATATTATTAATAAATATTAGTTGTAATCTCTAATTAATAAATAATATTAATATAAATTTATGTTAATATTAAAAATAACAAATAAATTAGTATTGTAAATCAGTAAAAATATAAAAATTTTACTTAAAGATTTAAAATAATAATAAATATAAAATGGTGAAAATTATTGATATTCATACTCATATGTATTATCCAAAATATATGAATTTATTAAGAAAACGAATAAATATTCCCAAAATTATAAAAACACATAATAATGAAGAAAGATTAGTTATATTACCAAATGAAAATAATAGTGGCAGACCAATTGGTAGAGAATATTGGGATATTAATGAAAAAATTAAATTTATGAATAATCATAATATAGATATATCTATTATTAGTCTTGCTAATCCATGGTTAGATTTTTTAAAAGATAAGGATAATCCAGAGGAATTTGCAAATATATTAAATAATGATTTACATAATATGTGTTTAGATAAAGATAATCGATTATTTGGATATGGCGTATTACCCATGAATGATATTAATTTAGGTAAAAATGAAATAAAAAATATATCAAAATTACAAAAATTAAAAGGAATAATTTTAAGCACATCTGGATATGGTAAAGGTTTAGATGATCCAAATATGGATATAATTTATGAAGAAATAGAAAAAAATGATTTAGTTTTATTTATTCATCCACATTATGGAATTAAAGGAGAAAATTTATCTAAATATGGACATAGTTTAGAATTATCATTGGGATTTCCTTTTGAAACATCGATTGCTATTTCAAAATTAATATTATCTGGCGTAATGGATAGATTTCCTAAATTAAAAGTATTGGTATCACATTCAGGAGGTACTTTGCCATATTTAGTAGGAAGATTGGATAGTTGTGTTAAATATGAAAAAAATTTAGTCAAATCTTTAAAAAAATTACCAAGTGATTATTTAAAAGATTTATATTATGATGCTATTATTTACAATACCGATTGTCTTGAATTATTGAAAAATTTAGTTGGAGTTGATAAAATTATGTATGGTTCTGATCATCCATTTTTTCCACCAATTACTAATAAAATTTGGGATTCAGTAATAAAAATACAAAATATTATACCAGATGAATTGAAACATAAAATTTATTATAAAAATGCTGAAAGTTTATTTAATATCTAATATTTAATATTAAAGATTAAAGACTATTTAATAATAAAATGGAACATAAAGTTACTATTTTACAATCAAGACCAATATCATATCTTCTTAATAAATTAAGAAATAAAAATACTAACCATAAAGATTTTGTAATATATGGAGATCGTTTAATGAAAATATTAGCGGAAGAAGTTTTTTGTAGATTGCCGAATATTAAAATTGGATTAATTGAAACACCTTGTGGAAAATGTAATGGATTAATTAATTATACACAAGATGATATATCTGTTGTATCTATTATTCGTGCTGGCGATTCATTATTAGAAGCATTTAGAAGTATTCAATCTGATGTAAAAGTAGGTAAAATTTTGATACAAAGAGATGAAAAATCTAAAAATAAAGATGCTGTATTATATTATAAAAAATTACCTAAAAATATCAGTAATGATATAGTTATATTAGTAGATCCAATGATAGCTTCTGGAGGCAGTGCTTTGAAAGCAATATCTGTTCTTTTAGATAATGGTATTGTTGAAAAACAAATAATATTTGCAAATATTATATCATGTCCTATTGGATTAAAAAATATATTAGAAAAATATCCAAATATTTCGATAATTACTACTACAGTTGATAAACAATTGGATAATAATAAATATATTATACCCGGATTAGGCGATTTTGGTGATAGATATTATGGAACTTAACCAGACAAACTAATATTATGATTCATAATAATATTCTTAAAAATATTTGTAATTGTAAGAATATTAGTATTAAGTTTCAATACTATAAATTTCGTGTAATATAATTATTTATAATAATATTATTTAATTTCTAAATTTTTATTGGATTAATTTAATAAAATTTGTTTAATTTCATTAAATTTTATATTAAAATTTATTTTATTATTTTTAATATCGTTATTATTTATATCTTGTAATAAATTTAAGATATTATATCTTTTATTTAAAAAATCATTTTTGTTTTTATCTTTTAGATATTTATAATAATAATAACCAGATAAACTACCTTTTCCTTTTGTAATTGATCTAGAAAATTTATGAATTAATGTCATAATATATTTTGTATTATTTTTTTCAGGATTAAATTTTTTTAAATAGTTTTTAATTATATATATTTCAGTGGCACAATCATAACAATTATCAATACCTATAGTTAAAATATCATGTTCGTAAAATTGACATCGTGTTATTGTATTAAAATAACACATTTGTTCTTCATAAATTTTACAATTCCATTTTTTTTTTTTTAATGGATCACTAACAATTAATCTTGTTTCTGTACTACTTTGAGGACTCCATGGTTGAATTATTATTTTACCATCTAAATACAAATAGTCTTTATCTTCCCAAGGTAATCTAAATTTAAGAATACTATAGCGAGGTTTCATAATTTCAACCCAAGTTTGTTGAATTATCATATCATTTTTAACTTCTTTTTCCGTCGGTTTATAATTTTTTTTTTGATTATTTGAAATACGAATATCACATATAAATAAAAAGTCTTTTCCAATAAATTCATTCGCCATTTCATTTGTGAAAAATTCTCTTCTAATTTGAATGTTGTCAGTTTCAAATATATTAAATTTCATTGGATCTATCAAAATAAATTTAAGAGTTGGAAATAATTGTGATAATATTGGCGTATGAATTGCCGGAGCAGCTCCAACGTATAATACCAAATCATTTATTTTTGAATATTGTGTTAAAAATTCGATTTCAGTCATTAATAATTTCCTTTGTCCCCAATGCATTGTTGTTCTTAATTCATTTTCTTGACGAGGTTTGTATAATTCTCTTGGAGAATCATCTTTTAGATATCGTGAAAAAAATTTTGATTGATATTCTGTGATTTTTTTTTTGTGAAAGAATTGCAAGTTATGTATTCCAATATTACTCATTATATGAGTATTTATTATAATTCTTATAATATTATATAAAAAGTCTATTTTAAAAATTATTTATTTGAACTTATATTCTTATAAATCAAAATAAAATATACTAACAAAAATATGTAAAATTTTAATTAATGATATTTAATTATCGGTTGGAATTCCATGTGTTTCAAAATATTTTTTTGTATCATTAAATCCCATTAAAAATATATATTCTCGATTTTCAAATGAAGGTGGTCTGTATAAATATAGAGGATTTATAAATTTAGAAGGATATATATCAGCATTAAATAGACCAGTTATACAATTTATTTTAATAGTATTTTCATCATAAATAGGTTGATTATTTGTAAATGCTCCATCTAAATTGTGTTTACTAAATCCAACCATTCCTGGAATACGTGAACTTCGAATTAAATTTGTTTTTAATTCTTCTTTAGAAGAAATATTACTAACAAGATTATTTTCAAAAATAAATTTAGTTATTTCTATACGTGTTGTTGAAATATATAATTTTTTACCAATTTCACAAATTATATCATTACCTATATTACGAAAAGTATCATCAAAAAAATCACAAATTACTTGCTCGCATTTAAAAGGATATTTCCCAATATCATCAAATAAATTATAAATTTTCCGTTTTATTGTATTTAATGATAAATGATATTTTAATTGAATTCCTAATGCCGCCCATGCTCCAGCTGATGTACCTAATGTTATTATATCATCAGTTTTTATATAAGCATTTATATAAGACATACATCCCAAATAATAACACATTCCTAACCACGAACCTCCCGAAAATGATATTGATATAACCATAAAGAAATTGTATGTGATAATATAATTTAACTGTTTATTTTTAATTATTTAATAAAATTTACAAATTTGTAAATTTTATTTATTTACCTCTGTTTTTTTCTCTATTACTGGATATGGTGGATGTGGTGGATATGGTGGATGTGGTGGATGTGGTGGATATGGTGGATGTGGTGGATGTGGTGGATATGGTGGATGTGGTGGATGTGGTGGAAAAGGATGTGGATTTAATCCACCTTTTTGATTATTATTTTTAGATTTTTTTATAATCGGCAAGCCGTTTTTAGTTTTTTTACCAGTATAATAAAAACTCTTTTTTAATTTACCTGCTTTATTCCCAGTTTGATGAATCCCCATATGTTTTCGTATTTTTTTTGAATTTTTTCCACCATTTTGAGAATTTGATTGGATTTTTGTAATCGTTTCTGAAATATTTGATAATTTATTTTGCAAATTAGAACAATTATTTAAAACTTTATTTGATAAGTCAGATAATTCTTTTGATAGATTTTTATCATTTAAAGTTTTTTTTAATTTGTCACATTGTTTTGATATATCTAAATTGATTTTTTTATTTACCATCTTTATAATATTAACAAAGATTTTAGATTTTTTATTTGTAAATTTATTTTTTTATTAAAAATTTATTATTAAATTCTGAAAATATTGGCGATGTATTATATCTTGTATAATATGTATATTGATTTGTATTCTTTTTGTATTGATATTGGATATATATTATTATATGTACAGATATCTGAATCCATTTTGGTATAATACTTACTAATTATTCTAGATCATAATCTTTATAAAATTTACTATGATTCTTTAGATAAATAAGTGTATGAATATCACCAGCAATTGGTGTTGATAGATAATAAAATATAATATTTGATAAATCTGGTATCAAATATTCATTTAATTCTGATAAAATTTCTTGCATTGCATATTATTATATATAAATAATATAAATTTATTTATTAATATATTCTAATAAATTTTTATGAAAATTTTCCCAACATTTATTACACATAAAACCCATTGTAAGATATTTATTATTACTATGTAAAATTTTAGTGTCTTTATTACATTCTAGACATTTAAATAATTTTTGGTTTTTAGCAGTCACTTTAATCGACGAACTGTATAACTGTAATCCATTTTTCAAATAATTATATGGATCATCATATTGATTTTTATTCATTTATTTTTATGATAAAAATAAGAAAAAATCAATTTTATTTAGATTAAAATTTAACTAAATTTAAATTAAATAAAAATTAAATTTAAAATTGAATTCATTTAATAAAGTTAATAAAATAAATAATATATCTAAATAATGAGTGAAAATGATGAAATCTATAACGCTGAAAATGATGATATTTTAGTTGATGAAAATATTATTGAAGACGAAGCTGTGGAAGTAAATGATCAAGTACAAAATAATAACCGTCATAATAACAGAAATCGAAATAGAAATAGAAATCGTCATAACAACAATAACAACCATTATAATCATAATCATAATCATAATGATTATGAATACATGATGACATTTAAAAAATGGTTTCCGCAGATGAATACGATTCCAAAAGCTATTTTTAAGTTAACTCAAATGTGGTTTATTCTTTTCACAGTTGTTACTCTCGTTTCTTGTCCTACTCGCGAGTGGTTACGATATAATTATGAAACATTTTGTTCTGGGGGTGAATATGATGGAACCACATTATCTTCCGGATTTTTAAATTTTGTAACAAATAAATTTTGGTACGGTGATGACCATTCTTGTGATCAATATCGTCGTTGGACAAAAACGGCTGAACGTTTCTGTCCAATTAAAGATGCTGGACTTTCTCGCGAAATCCCCACTATGCTTGCGACTGCTACAATTTTACCTGCATTTGCTTACATTTTAAAACAAATTTTTGGTAATTTGGGTAATGGTAACAATAATTTTGGTAATAATAAGAGAAATTTTAATAATAGAAGAAATTAATTATTATAAAATTGAATTAAATTTTTAAAAAACATATTTAAATTATAAAATCAATATGCAATCAAACTTTCAAAAAATCATTGAATTTCATAAAGCGTTTGGACTAAAACATGAACAAAAGCCACAGACAGATACATTTGACGATAAGAAATTAGTAGATTTACGAGTAAGTCTTATCGAAGAAGAAGTTGGTGAATTAAAAGACGCAATCAAACAAAGAGATTTTACAGAAGTAATTGATGCTCTTGGAGATATTCTATATGTCGTGTATGGAACAGGAAGTTCTTTTGGAATTGATTTAGATAAAGCATTTTCTCTTATTCATGACTCTAATATGACAAAACTCTGTAAAACAGAAGAAGAAGCTATTCAAACGGTTGAATGGTACGAAAAGAATGAAGCTCGGTATGATTCACCTACTTACCGTCTGTCGGATGATAAAAAATATTATGTTGTATATAATAAATCTACTGGCAAGATTTTGAAATCAATCAATTATAATCCTGTTAAATTTGATAGTATATAATTATTATATAATAAGTCCAGAAAACAATATATAAATTATATATATGCTTAATTCACTAGTAAGTCATCGTGAAAATTTTCCCAAAAGTTTTTCAGACTTCAATCACTTCATTATCCATAAAATTTATTCCATTTACATTTTTTATAAATTTCTCCCATATCTTCCGGTTTAGTACCAAGATATAAAAGCCAATATCCAATTGAGTAATGAGCAAATAATTCTTCATCTTTTTTAATATTTCGTCTAGAAAAATAAATAGGAAAATCAGCAGTTTCAATAATTTCTAAATTACATAATTTAGCAGTTTTAGCATATCGTTTCATTTCTTGAATATTTGTATTTTTTAATTTATCATAATCATTAACATATACGCCATAAACATTACCATTTTTATGATTTAGAGCAGAATATCCATTAATAATAATATTTTCTCGTTCTGTATTTCTAACATAAGGGAAAATATTTTTAAGATAATTATCTGTATCATCAGAATAATAATCGTATATTTGTTCTGAATTAATTATTTTACCGTAATAAATAACAACTGGCATATTTTTTTTTATATCTTTTTTCGCAAACAAACCATTTTCACCATTTAATCTAGTACTTTTTTTAACATAAACCAATGGTTTTTGATTTAGTTTAATAATATCAAAAGATTTTTTCATTATTCAACTAATTTTATTTATAATCAATTTTATTTAATACAATTGATTAAAAAATTGTAGAGAATCTATATATAAATGACTCTCGATTATTCTTTATGGAATATAAAAAAAATCTTCATAATATACTTAAATATATTATTCTATGAACAATATAACAGAAAAAATATATTATTATGACAATGAACAAAAAACATAATGCTGGTGATGAAAATCAATCAGATGAAAATCAACCAGATGAAAATCAACCAGATGAAAATCAACAAGAAGTTACGCAAGTACAAAAAAATGAAGGCGAGTTTGAATCACCATTTCTTAAGGAGTTTGATAATTTTTTATCAAAAGATAAAGACAAAATGATTGCTTCTAATACAGTCGAATTATTAATAGCACATATTAAATATAATCTTGAACATTTAAGTCTTAGAGTAAGAATATTAAGATTAAAATATTTAAAGTATAAGTCTTGTTATGATAATAGTAATCTTACTATTATTATAATTTCATCATTGTTAACATTATTTAGTGCAATTTCGAATCAATTTCAAATTGAAGTTTCTAAAAGTATTGTAGCACGACATATTGTCGGTATAATACCAGTCGTATTTGCTGCAATGATTACATTAATTGCAGCTGTAATCAAATTTCAAAAATTGCAAGAAAAAATGGAAACTATTAGTAAATTAAATGAAAAATCTATAATGACAATATCAAAGTTAAAAAAAACATCAGAAGATTTATATTTTTCTAAAAGTGATAGTAAAAAAATTAATGAATTAAAAACAGCATTTTTGAATGAAACATGTGGAGTATGTAATAATTGTATAATGGAAATGGAACAAATTATAAAAGATAAAGACAATATTGAATATATGAAAGAAATAAATATATTTGATACCAAACATAATAAAAATATGAAAAAATTATATGGTATTGAATTCGATAGACAAAAAGATGCTTTACGTTCTGAAATATTCATAAAAGATATAAATGATCAAGAGTTAGATCAAATATCAGAATTTGACACAAAAATAAAGAATCTTCAAAATGGAAAATTAAAACAGGAAAAATTTGATAAAATATATAATAATCAATTAAAAAAAATTAAAGAAGAACAAGATGAACAACAAGATAAACAACAAGATAAACAAGTTGAAAAAGTAAATAACCAATATGATGATTATAAAGAAAATTTTAACAAATTAGAAGATATAAATATAGATATAAAATAAATGATATAATAGTTTATATATTTATTATATTAATATAATTTAATAAATATATATTAAAAATGTCATCGAATTATTTAACTAGAAATCCGATATATAAATTACTTAAAAGTGATGAAGTATCATTACAAAAATTCTACTTATTAAAAGATGATGATAAAAATTTGACATTATCATGGAAAAAATGTTTTTTTTATATAAATTCTTTCGAAGAAGAAGAAAATAATGGATATAACGATTCTTCTCTACAAGAACTAGAAAATAAATTAAATATAGTAGAGAAAAGAATTCAACATCTTTTTACATGGGAATTTAAATGTATGTCAGGAATGAAAATTATGATGACCGAAATAAAATTAGAAAATATAAGGTATACAGGTAAACTTATTTCATTATTAGGACAATATAGAAACTTTTTTCACAATATAAGTAGTGAAAAAAGTCGTGCCGAACGTGAAAGACGAACATTAAATTCAATATTAAAAGTATTGTACAAAAAATCAAAATGTGATATAGAAGTAGAAGGCGAAAATAAAGATGCTATTATACAAGAAAAAAAAGACAAATTATTTCATGAAATACATGAAATCAGAGCAAAAGTAGAACCCAGAGAATTAATAAAAAAAGAGGAGAAGGCGATAGAGAAAAAATTTATATTTCAAGAACCCATAGCAGAACAACCCATAGCAGAACAACAGATTATGTTTCCAGAATCTATAGATGAAATTATACGAGAGAAAAAAGACAATATGTTTCAAGAAATACATGTGAGAATGTGTAGACAAGTTGCACATTCACCTAAAAAAGAAGAAGAAGAAGAAATAATAAAAGAAGAAATAATAAAAGAAAAAATAATAAAAGATGAAATAATAAAAGATGAAATAATAAAAGATGAAATAATAAAAGATGAAATAATAAAAGATGAAATAATAAAAGATGAAATAATAAAAGATGAAATAATAAAAGATGAAATAATAAAAGATG